>PVMK01123572.1_pt1 | contig 11594 bp, 10 predicted proteins | sample 1853481 | NCBI WGS metagenome assembly PVMK01 (sample SAMN08533507, study PRJNA380276) | Marine sediment metagenome, whole genome shotgun sequencing project. | reverse complement strand
ACCATATCATCGAATCGACGGTTTTCCCGCTGGAACTTATCTTTGAGCATCGCAATTATTTGCCTTCTATGTTTCTTTTTTTACCGATTGCAGCTGGTTTGCAAAGGCTCTATGGCTACTGCAGGGCTAACAAACAGCCCCTGACCGGTGTTTTGACCGGCCTTCTGGTGTTGTTGATTGTTTGTCTGGGTGCCGCCACATATGCCAGAAATATGGCCTGGGCCACAGAAATAAGCCTGTGGCGCGCGGCGATGAAAAACGCACCTCAAAGTGCCAGACCTTTGACAAACCTTGCATGGCAGATGGCTTACGGTACCGCTGCGCGTGAAAACCTATATGATGAAGCGCTCAAACTGTATGAAAAGGCTCTTTCACTTCAAAAGCCCAAATTATTTTCCGATTCAATCATAATGAATAACATGGCCGGTATATATTTCAAACAAGGGCAACACCAAAAGGCCATTGATTTATTGGAAAGCGCCTTGATTATCTCTCCTGGGTACACCAGGGGACGCTATGATCTTGCTAAGATACTAATTGTGAACGGAAAATGGAATGTGGCCGCGGATCATATCGAATATCTCTTGCCAAAGATGATGCTTACGATAGATATCTGAACCTGAAGGGATTGGTATTATTACACCAAAAAAAGTATGACACGGCAATTCACTATTTTCGCAAGTCACTGACATCTTATCCTTTTTTAAAAGAATCGTTGATGAATTTAGGAATTGCTTACAGTTTAAAGGGTAACCACCGCAGCGCTGAAGTATATTTAATTCGGGCCTATCAGGTTCATCCGAAAAATATGATACCGCTCATGGGTTTAATCGAAAATAGACTAAGGGCCGCAGATTTTAACGGAGCCCAAAAATATGCCGGCATTTTATATAGCACTTACAATCGTGCTGCGATAAAGAATCAATTACAGAGTCTTTCGAAGGATCATCTGTCATTGTTCTTATCTGCTGAATCAATCTCCCCGGTGATTGAAAACCAATGGGCAAATAACTCCAAAGAATCGTCCGAAGATTCCAACTTGTCGGGATATCGCAAACCAGCTAAATAATGGCCAAGCAGAAATATGAAGCAAACCAGGGTCACAAATCCACTTCCTTATTATGTCTATCTGGGGACCGTTGTATTCTTAACGCTTGTTGGGCTTGCCGATTCCATCTATCTTGCGATATCCCATTACCGGGTATACACGGACATCGGGTACAAAAGCTTTTGTGCCATATCCCGGGCGATTAATTGTGATACCGTCTCGCAGAGCCCATACGCTATCATGCTAAATATGCCGGTGGCAATTTGGGGAATCCTTGGATATTCTTTTATATTGATTTTATTATTTTTTGCCGGAAGCAAAAGCGCCGCTAAAGTGCGAATCTGGTCGCTTATCTTCTGGGTAACGCTTATTTTCAGCGGCCACAGTGTCATCCTGGCTTTGATTTCCACCTATCTTATCGGAAGCTATTGCATTCTGTGCATTGTTTCTTATGGTGTGAATCTTGCATTGTTATTTTATGCGTGGCTCATTCGGCGCAGATTTTCAAACTCCGGTTTGGTCGAAAACACCCCAAAGGATATTCTTTTTTTATGGAAAAATAAGGCCAAAAGTATTTTGCTATTTGTGATATTTTTTGCTGCATTGATATTCACCTGGGCTTTTTCCCAAATTATTGGAATTTTCAACCACCGCGTATTTCTGCGGACATACCAACGGGAATCACCGCATCCGGTATCCCTGGATCGGTGCGGAAAACGCGGCCCTCGTGATCACCGAGTTTTCCGACTACCAGTGTTTTCAATGCTGGAAAATGCATTTCTTCCTGCGCCAGCTTATGGCCGAAAACCCCGGTAAGATCAGAATAATTCACCGCCACTACCCGATGGATCACGAATTTAATCCCATCGTTAGAGAGCCGTTTCACGTGGGATCCGGCAAGTTGGCACTTCTTGCCGTTTATGCTGTCTCTATAAATAAATTCTGGCAAATGAATGACCTGTTATACGGTATGGCCGGCAAAAAGAAGCCTATAAGTACTAAAGAGCTGGCAAAAGCGCTGAGCCTGGATAGCACTGACCTTGCCCGAGCTTTAAATGATCGAATTTTTCGATTCCGGGTGAAGCACGATATTTACAGCGGCAACAAGCTGGAAATTACCGGCACCCCGGCTTATGTAATCGATGGTGAGATCTATCAGGGACAAATTCCACCGGAGATAATCAGAAAAATTCTGAAATGATAACATCCCATAAACAATATTTCAAAATCAGCCTGGTCTCACTTTTATTGGTCTTGATTTGCTCGATTGGCATTCTGGCCTGGGTTCCCCCGGTCAGCCGTGATGCACTCACCCATCATCTGGCCGTTCCCAAGCTATATCTTCAACACGGAGCAATATATGAAATACCATCCATAGTTTTCTCCTATTATCCTATGAATCTGGACCTTCTCTATCTTATCCCCCTGTATTTTGAAAATGATATTGCTCCTAAATACATACATTTTTTATTCGCACTGCTTACAGCCGGGCTCATTTTTAGCTACCTCAGAAAAAGACTCGGTGCTGATTGGGGGTTTTTCGGAGCGCTGTTTTTTCTTTCACTGCCGATCATCGTAAAACTTTCAATTACTGTCTATGTAGACCTGGGATTGGTTTTTTTTCGACAGCCGCACTTATTAGCCTGCTTAAATGGATCGATAGCCGCTTTCAACTAAAGTTCTTGATTTTATCCGCTTCCTGTTGCGGTTTGGCACTGGGAACAAAATACAATAGCCTATTAGTATTATTTATTTTAACGCTGTTTATCCCTTTGGTCTTCATAAGCAATTCCAAAAAAAATTTAACGCCAAAGGTTCAGCAGACAAAGCAACTCTTATCAAAATTCAGCCTAAGGCAGTAGGATTCGGAGCAATATTTTTTACTATCGCCCTGCTGGTTTTTTCACCCTGGATGATTCGAAACTATGTCTGGAAGGCAAATCCAATTTATCCGCTTTACAACAATGTGTTTAATCGCCGAATAGCGGTGTCTCCAGATACACAAACTGGCAGCCCAACCCTTGGACCTGCTGCTGATCCGCAGCAAACAACTAAAGCGAAATCCACACGCTGGAGCCCATTTGCGATTCGAAAAGTCATTTATGGCGAATCGTGGTGGGAGATTGCCTTAATTCCTGTCAGGATTTTCTTCCAGGGGCAAGATGACAACCCGAAGTATTTTGATGGCAAGCTCAACCCATTTCTCTTTTTCCTGCCGTTTTTCGCTTTTATTCATTTGAATAAAAACCCAGCGTCTTTGCGAACTGAAAAGAAGATTTTCATTTTTTTTGCAATTCTCTTTCTTTTATATGCATTTTCCACCACCGTTATACGCATTCGCTATATTGCACCTATAATTCCGCCCCTGGTCATTCTGGCAACCCTCGGCTTGCATCAGATAACCGGGATGGTTACCAATCGAAAAGTGGCTAAACCAGCCTGGATTGGATCAGGCTGTATCATATTTGTGGTGACGATAATTCTAGCCTTGAATGCTTCATATATCCTAAGACAATTTAGCGATGTAGATCCGATCAGCTACATTAGCGGTAGGGTGTCACGCGATGCCTATATCGCTAAATTCCGTCCGGAATATACAATCTATCAGTATGCAAACCAGCATCTGTCTGATAGTGTCAAAATACTGGGCCTATTTTTAGGAAATCGACGGTATTACAGCGATAGGGAGTTAATTTTTGGCGTGAACGAATTTAAAAAAATCGTCAATAGTGCTGGATCTGAGGAGATCTTAATAAACGGTTTGAGAGAAAAAGGATTTACCTATTTGATCATCCGCTTTGATCTTTTCAACCAGTGGACGAATAAGCAATTTGATGATGGAAAAAAAGAAATGCTAAAAATATTTTTTGCTGAACATGTAAAACATCTTTTATCAAAGGACGGTTACGGGCTGTTTGAGTTGGGAAAAATTCAATGATTATAATTTGAGCATAGCGGGAACCTTTGGCAGTGGAGGAAATTGATGCGTAAATCTGCCCTTTGGGGCACTTTCATACTATTCGGATTAACCATCATCACCGGTTTTTATCTAAGAAGCGAGTCCTGGATTGGAACGACAGTACTGCGTCCGATTCAAAGCGATGCCTCAGATTATTTTTATTATGCGTTCAATATGCGCTTCCATCATACTTACTCCAGAGACATAAGTCAGGCGGCGGATTCGAAATATAAGATTTCACCGGATGCAGTTCGATCTCCAGGTTATCCTATTGTTCTCTCGTTTTTAATTGATGGTCCCCCCGCTGGAAAATTGATAAAAAAGATTCAGCTTTTCCAGATGCTGATCAGCTCCCTGACACTTATTTTAACCTTTTTTTTCTTTCGGTGCTATTTACCCCCGTTATTTGGGGGTATTGCCGCCATACTTGTGGCGCTCAGTCCCCACCTCATTATGTTTAACAGTTATATACTCAGCGAAACCCTTTTTTGCTTCTTGCTAGTACTAATGGGTTTACTGGCATGCAGCTATATTAAGCATCCATCATCCTGGTTCTCAATCTTGCTGGGAGCAATCATGGGAATCGGCACCCTGATTCGGCCCAGCCTTCAATTCTTTCCGCTGGTTATGGCGATTATGGTTCTGCTTCATTTCGGTCGCAAAAAGGGCCTAAAATGGTCTCTTTCAATCCTGTTGGGCTTTATGTTGATTCTATCGCCGTGGCTGATTCGAAATGTTATCACTCTTGGCAAAGTATCCGACAAATCTCTCATGATTAATTTTTTGCACCACGGTATGTATCCGGACTTCAAATTCAAACAAAAACCGGATAGCTATCGCAGACCTTATGAATATGATCCAAGGTCTAAAGAGATTGGAGCCAATGTGATCTCTGTTCTGAGAGAAATTAAAAAGCGTTTCCACACAGAACCCCTGAGACACCTAAAATGGTTCCTGTTGCAAAAACCCATAATTTTCTGGTCATGGGATACGATTCAAGGCCATGGGGATTTTTACGTTTACTATGTCTCTCAAACCCCTTATTCAGAAAAAATGATCTTTCAATGGACTCACAAAATGATGAAATTGCTCCATGGTCCCCTTGTGGTTATCAGCCTACTTGGAAGTCTGCTGGCGTGGATTTATCCCCGGCCTTCCGGCCTCGGGAGAAACTCCGTCTATGTTGCCCGATTTGTCGCCGCCCTGTTGCTTTACTATACAATTTTGCATATGATCGGTGCGCCCTTTCCACGTTATTCAGTGCCGTTGCGACCTTTTCAATATGGGATGGCGCTGTTTTGTCTGCATTATTTTTTTAATGCAGTGAAATCCAGAAAGGTGGAGTTCGCGTTATGCAAGTAAGTCCTGAAAATCAGATAAAGCTGTCAATCGTTGTACCCTGCTTTAATGAAGAACAGACGCTCGAGCGCTGTTTGCAAAATGTTCTTGAAATCCAGGATGAATCACTTTCACTGGAGGTTATTATCGTTGATGATTGTTCAACCGATAATAGCCTTAAAATTGCAGAAACGCTAGCCGAAAAGCACGCCGAAGTTACCGTTTTACGCCATGACCGGAACCGGGGCAAAGGAGCAGCGCTGCAGACCGGATTCCAACATGCCACCGGTCATATAGTCGCCATTCAGGATGCCGACCTCGAATACGATCCGGCTGATTTAAAGCGGATGGTCATACCGATTGCAAATAACAAGGCTGATGTCGTCCTGGGTTCGCGGTTTGCAGGCGGCGGCGCCCATCGCGTTTTATATTTCTGGCATTATCTGGGCAATAATTTTTTAACCTTACTGTCCAACATGCTCTCAGACCTGAATCTAACCGATATGGAGTGTTGCTACAAGGTTTTCCGGCGTGAAATAATACAAAAAATTGATATTCAAGAATCACGCTTTGGTGTTGAGCCCGAACTTGTCGCAAAAGTTGCTCAAATGCGGGTTCGAATCTTTGAAATGGGCGTTTCATATTCGGGAAGAACCTATGAGGAAGGCAAGAAAATAGGATATCGCGATGGATTTAGAGCCCTTTACTGTATATTCCATTATAATGCCCGTAAAGCGCCGGTTCCGGTTCAATTCTTGATCTATATCATGATTGGCGGCCTTTCAGCTCTCGCCAACATAAGCCTTTTTTTGATCCTCGGCAAAATGGGTGTTGCGAATAGCATTTCAATTCCAGCCGCCTTCACGCTGGCTGCCGTTATGAATTACCTGCTTTGTATTACTTTCCTTTTTCGCCATAAAGCTAAATGGAGAACGGCCGGAGAGGTGCTGGTTTACTTCCTGGTTGTATGTCTGGTGGGCGCAATTGATTTTGGCGTAACCACCATCTTGCTAAAGATGGGGACGGCTCCTCTACTGGCAAAATCCTCAGCCTGTATTGTGGGATTGCTCTTTAACTTTCTGGGCAGGCGCTACTTCGTTTTTCCCGAACCTTCTTCCGGGCCATGGCGGTCTTAATTGCCGGATCCTGGTCGAAGAACCTTAGACTCGGATTCAAAACTTCAGATTAGACGGTACAATGAACAATTTCCAAAGACAGATACCCCTGCGATCAACAACCGATATCATTGTGATTCCCCCAAAACGATCGGCTTGATTTAATGATAAGAGAAAGATTACTGAGATTAAACCATGAATAAAAAGAGTACCGGACAGAAAGTCATTTCTATTATAAGCTATGATGGTCTGGTGTATTTATACCTGCTTGTAACGATCCTGGCGGTCTATTGGCAGATTTATAACCATGACTTCGTTAGCTTTGATGACAGCCTTTATGTTTATAATAACAGTCATGTAAAAGCCGGACTGACTTATAAGAGTATTCGGTGGGCGTTTGGTTTTCAGGATATTGCTTATTGGCACCCTCTTACATGGCTTTCTCATATGCTGGACTGCCAGTTATATGGTTTGAACCCCGGTATGCATCATATGACCAATCTGATTATTCACATCGCCAACAGCATGTTATTGTTTCTGACATTTAAAAAAATGACCGGGGTTTTGTGGCCAAGCGCATTCATTGCAACACTCTTTGCATTGCATCCCCTTAATGTAGAAACCGTCGCTTGGGTGGCGGAACGGAAAAATGTTTTGAGCACTTTTTTCTGGATCCTGACCATGTTGGCATATGTCCATTATTCCCGGCAAAAGGGACTGAGGAGATATCTACTGACACTCCTTGTATTTTGGTTTGGACTTATGTGCAAGCCTGTGCTTGTAACCTTGCCATTTGCGCTTCTTTTGATCGACTATTGGCCCCTTGGGCGTCTACGTTTCAAACAAAGGGAAATCGGTAGAAATTGCGTGAAGGATTTGGCTTCAAAATATAGTCTTCAGGAATCTTCTGTATCTTATTTGATTCTGGAAAAGGTTCCGTTTATTATCCTCTCAGCGGTTTCAGTGAGTCTGTCTATTTTATCTGCCAAACAACATGGAATTTTATCATCTACTGAACTAGTGCCGATCGATCTCCGCATTGCGAATGCATTGGTTTCATATGTGGCTTATCTAGGCAAATTGATCTGGCCTCAAAATCTTGCTGTTTTTTATCCCTTCCCAACGACAATACCAATGGCTCTGACTGCCGGTGCTGGATTAACGCTTATTTGTATTTCTTTTCTGATAATTAGAGCATTAAGGGAGAAACCTTATTTGGTGGTCGGATGGTTCTGGTACCTTGGAACCTTACTACCCAGTATTGGGTTGATGCAGGCCGGACTTTGGCCGGCCATGGCCGATCGCTGGACGTATGTGCCAGCTATAGGTATCTTCATTATCATTGCATGGAGTGTGACTGAATTTGTTGCCAGACGGCAAGTGAAAAAATCATATGTTTCAATTGCAGTAGCTGCAGTTATTATCATTTTGATGGCCAAAACCTGGTCACAGTCGCAACACTGGGTCAACAGTTTAGCCCTTTATAAACACGCGGTAAATGCGAGTGCCAATAACCATGTCGCTCACCGCAATTTAGGTGCAACGCTGTACTTAAAAGGAGAAGTTAATGAGGCGACCACCCACTTCATAGAAGCTTTAAGAATTATGCCGGTTTACAATGAAGCACTTGCAAACCTTCGGGTATCCTTGGTGGCTAATGGAGGTATTGATCAAGCTATTGAGAAAATGAAAAAACTGATCAAACTTTATCCTGAAAATTCAGGATTATATTATAACCTTGGCGTGATGTACGGAAAGAAAGGCAAATTGGATAAGGCCCTGGAGCAGTATGAAAAAGCCTTGTCATATCACTCAGAATTTCCCCAGGCATTATTTGATTTGGCTTATATCTATTCAATTAAAGGGCAATATGAAAAAGCCCTTACGTTATTTAAGAAAACCATTGAAATCCAATCTGATTTGTTTTGGGCCTATTATAATATTGCTGCGATTTTGGCAATTCAAAATCGTGTTGACGAATCAATTAGTTGGCTGGATCAAGCCATTAAAAAAGGTTTCAGAAACTGGGATTTTCTTGTTAAAGATAAAAAGCTGGAAAATATCAGAAAGACCTCATATTATAAAAAGTTATTCATGAAGTCATGAAGTCGGCCTGAATATCCGTCTATTCAAATTTAGCTGATGAAAAACCAATCTCAAACAATCGTACCTCTGCCTTATGTGTGTTTTGAGCTATGGCATCAATTTTTTACTTTTGTATTTTCCGTGGCTCATCAAAAAAAGTCTGGAGTGATCAAATATGGTTTACACCGACTCTCACGCCGCTGGTGAGCGGCATCGTGATCCTGTCGCGGTTCGTTACCGCGAGAAACGCATGGCGCACTGGAATCGGGTGGCCCGACAAAGGGAAATTCCACACCGTCCTAGCGCGTATTATTATCAATTACTGCAGCATTACTACAAATTTCTGATTCCACCGAGGTTGAGACTGCTTGAACTTGGATGCGGTCATGGCGATCTTCTGGCCGGCTTAAATCCGTCTCTGGGGGTTGGCATCGATATTTCAGAAGAAATGGTTCGGGTTGCCAAAAAAAAACATCCGAATTTAAATTTCCTTCAAGCTGATGTACACGAATTTGAATTCGGCGAAAAATTCGACGTAATTATTCTTTCTGATTTGGTCAATGACCTATGGGACGTTCAGCGGGTGTTGGAAAAAGTGCGCAATATCTGTCATCCCGGGACACGCCTGATTCTAAATTTTTACAACAATTTGTGGCGTATTCCACTTTCGGTAGCGAAATGGCTAGGATTAGGTGCTGATGTTTTGGAACAAAATTGGTTCTCGCCCCACGACGTATACAATCTTTTAAAACTGTCGGGCCTTGAAGTTGTTCATAAACGCCCGATAATTCTCCTGCCCCTTAAAATTCCCTATCTATCAACGCTTTTGAACAGGTATCTGGCAACTTTACCGCCGTTTAGCTGGTTTACTTTGACAAATATCGTCATCGCCCGCCCGGATCGAGCTAGAGATAAACGTAATTTGAGAGACCTGCCTTCGGTCTCAGTTATCGTTCCGGCACGCAACGAAGCTGGGAATATTGAAACCATTCTAAAGAAAGTGCCGGAACTTGGCGGCCAAACTGAACTAATTTTTGTTGAAGGCCATTCAAGTGATAATACTTTTGAAACCATCAACCAAATGATCGAGCAATTCGGGGACAGAAAATGTAAATTATTCCGGCAGACAGGAACGGGAAAAGGCGATGCAGTTCGGCTGGGATTTGATAAGGCGGAAGGTGATATCCTTATGATTTTGGATGCCGATATGACGGTTCCGCCGGAGGATCTTGTAAGATTTTATAATTCCCTTGTTGGTGGAAGAGGTGAGTTTATCAACGGCGTTCGGCTCATTTATCCCATGGAAAACCAGTCAATGCGGTTTTTTAACATAATAGGCAATAAATTCTTCAGCTTGGCATTTTCGTGGCTGCTGGGGCAACCCATCAAAGATAGTCTCTGCGGGACCAAAGTACTCTGGAAAAGAGATTACATGGCAATTTCCAAAAACCGGCAATATTTCGGAGATTTTGACCCCTTTGGAGATTACGACCTGTTATTTGGAGCCGCCAAGTTGAACTTGAAAATTGTTGAAATGCCGATACGCTATCGGGCCCGAACTTACGGCGATACCAACATCGACCGCTGGCGGCATGGCTGGTTATTGTTGAAAATGGTCCTGTTCGCAGCCAGACGGATCAAATTTATTTGAGATGTTTACACATTATTAAAACCCTCTGGGTTTACGCAGATAGTAAGATAAGGAAATAATTCAGCCCAATGGTTACCAAGATTATAGCACCTATTCTGAATCAAATTCCCATGACACGCGTTCGGTTGTTTATAGCGCGGGCCTTATATATTTTACTGCATTGCGTTTTGCGCAAGGATAATCACATCATTAGGCGCCACAGTGTAACCTATGATGTTGATTTGGCGGAGGGGATCGATTTGTCCCTATTCATATTTGGGAATTTTCAAAATCATGTGACCAGCAGTAAATATTTAGATCTACCGCAAAATCCCGTGATTTTTGATATTGGAGCGAACATCGGCAGCATGGCCCTGCGGTTCGCTCAACGCACTCCGTTTGTCAAGGTATATGCGTTTGAGCCCACCAATTTTGCCTATAACAAGCTCATGCGTAATCTTTCGTTGAATCCGGAATTGGCCCGACGTATTACCCCGGTTCAACTCTTTTTATCCGACCGGTCAGTATCAAATTCTCATATGAAAGCCTATTCAAGTTGGAGAGTTGATGGGCGTGTCACTGATGCCCACCCACTGCATGGCGGTACGATTAAATCCGCTGCGTCGGTTCCGGCTGTTACCATAGATGATTTTTGCATAGAAAATAAAGTTTCCAGAATTGATTTGATTAAAATAGACACCGATGGACATGAACTTCGTGTACTCAAAGGCGCTAGAAGGACAGTTGCACGGCATGTTCCCTACATAATTTTTGAACTGGGCATATACGTTATGCAGGAAATGGGAATCGAATTCGAGCAATTTTACTCCTATTTTTTGGAGTTTAACTATAAGTTACTAAACGCAAAAAATGGTAGAAATGTTACCCTGCAAAATTTTGGTTATCAAATTCCGCGGCGTTCTACCATCGACATTATTGCAATACCTCCTGGTCGGAAGAACCTTAGACTCGGTTAAAACATCCGATTCGGCTCAGGAGTCCGGTAAACAGGCCGATAGAAAACACTTGGTCCCGAATGCAGCAGGGCTATCGGGCCTTAAATGGGGTTTTGAAACCACACCTGAAGTCTCCAAATCAAAATAGACGGTTGTTTTTAATTATGATATAATCAAAGCATATTGGAGTTACATGATGACCAACGAGCTTAATCGGATTCCAATAATCAAAATTTTCGAGTCTGTCTGCTTTGCCATGAAATCAGCATAAGTCCTAGTATCGGAATTAAAATCTCTGGTTACCGGTAGCTTTGTGCCGCTGTGATTTTTACAGTGGTTTTTTTAGGCGTGATAATATACGGCAGTTGCCAGAGACTGTTTTGAAAAAAGCATCCGGGCAAACTAATTTCTGAGAATTTGAAATGTATAAAGATCAAAAAGTAGTCGTTGTCATGCCGGCTTA
>PVMK01128349.1_pt1 | contig 11596 bp, 9 predicted proteins | sample 1853481 | NCBI WGS metagenome assembly PVMK01 (sample SAMN08533507, study PRJNA380276) | Marine sediment metagenome, whole genome shotgun sequencing project. | reverse complement strand
AATAAAAAATTATATAAATCTTCATTTATTGGAACAAATTTCTTGTATGAATTGTTTGAATTTAATATTCGTTCAACCTTTAAATTATGAAACATAAAGAACTTTGTGCCGTTTTCTTGTTCATAGATATCACTCCATTTTAAATCAACTATTTCTTCTCTTCTGCCACCAGTTAATAAAAATAGTTTAAAACCTTCCTTTAAATAGGGTCTATACATGTTCTTCCTCTCCCCTTTTCCACCAAGAACCATCACTGGATCAAAGGTATCTAAGGCACTCAGTATTGACTCAAATTCCTCCTTGGATATCGTTTCAATATTGGGGCTTTGTACGGTTTGGCGCGTGTAAAATCTAAAAGGGTTTTTCATGACAATTTCCTCGATATCAATTAAAAAATCGAAGAATACTCGTACACTATTCAAACACTTATTGAATGTCTTTGGTGCATAATGATTACTTGCCCAAGTATAGAAATTAGATACGTCCTGTTTACTTACATCAACAATCCTTGTAAACTGAATGTCTTTTGTCCTTTTTAATGATTTGGCAAAGAATCTACAATACCGAATGAGTTCATCTGTATATTTCTTGGTTACGTTCTTCTTTAAATGAGCATATTCTGATTCTCCATTTAAATATTGATTGAATTTTATAATTGCATCAATTACACTGTAATCGTTTCCCTGGTCTAATACTGGGGCTATAGTTGTATAACTAGTTGAAATTAATTCTTTTTCAAATTGAATGGATTCCAATACAGCATCCTCATAATTTGTTGCTTTCAACATTTTGGATTTGATATCATTCTTGGTGCCAGGTATATGAACTCTTACTCTATAAACAATCCTATTATAATGATTACATTTTGGATTATCAACGCGACAAGTCTTACAGAATAATTTTATTCCTTTATATGGATTCTTTGGTAGTTTGAGCTGCTTCATAACAGCAAAGATTTTAACAGTTTCTGGTCTGTTGTACTTTTGATACTCACCTTAGTTGTTGGTGTGAAACTATTCTCTTCATCTATTTCAAACATCATTAAATCATAAAGTGATCTATCTTTTACAACACAGCTGTATAAATCCTTCCAATTTTGAGGGTGTTTTCTTTTTAAATTCAATACATATGGTTTATCCCACACCAGGTCAAATTCTATTTGATAAACGAAACTCTTTTTTGATAGACGATGGATTTGGATTCCATTATCCTTTAACCATTTCCTGGTGGTTGTGTCATTCTTAAAATTTAAGAATACGGATACTTCTGAAATGGTAAGTGTATGTAAACTATTTGATTTTCTATAATCATCTTCATTCATTTTTAAACCAGCTTCCGTATTCTCATATTTTTCTATGGAAGCGAGAATTATTCTTTTAAGGTCATATCAAGACCATTCTCTCATTTAATTATTTGAATGTAATCATTATGACTTCAAGCTAATCTACGAGATCTGTTTTTACCGGTCAAGCTGGAACATTCATTTAATTTTAAATGATACTTTATAAAAATATACAGAAAAAATATGACAATAAAAAATTTTAATGATTTATATTGTTGATTACCAGTATATTAATATAATGAATTATATCGTTATACAGAATTCTAAAGACTCACCAAGCGTTCTGAACATATCAATCTGATTTAAATATGTAAGGTTAATTGACTGAAAAACATCAGGATTTTTTATTTAATTTTTTAATTTGATTCAAATTTAGGTAGAAAGAAATAGCCAAATGGTAGATGCTCCCCTATTACGCTAAGTTGCAACTGCTACCAACCTTTCGTAAATTTACTGTTTTCCTGAAAAGGTGATTTTTATAATAAACACTTTCTAAGTAATTGTCTAAATCTGTCCACTTTTTACTGATGACGGATTTGTGTATGATTAAGTTGCGGATTTAAAGTTAATATTTTTCAGTTAAAGTTGGTGTTTTTTAATTCTAAATCTTCCACTTAACCATCTTTAGCAGTTAATTATACACGTCTTAAGTTAGCAATTCATTAAATTTAGATTATTAATTATTCTATTGGCTCCATCTCCACAACTTGATAAAGATCTTTGCCATTTTGGTAAAATGGCATATAATAGGTCTCGTTATAGGCAACATATTTCTCACCTTCAATTTCTAATTCCTCTGCACCTTCTGGAATATTCGAAATTACGGCACCATCAGGAGCTACAATTACCCGATAATTATCGGAGGTTTTTTCGTAAAATGCTCCTCCAAAATAATAATATTTTTTATCACCCATCGTTACGGTTTCTACCCCTTTTGGAAGGGTTTGAACTACAATATTGGTTGGAGGGTTTACAACAGTATAGCCACTAGTTGATTGTGTGTAATAAACACCATTATCGTAATGATAATGTTGGTTGTTTATGGACACTATTATAGCTGTTGTGGCAATAGTAGCGACGAAAAATCCCCATGGATGCCAATGTGGACCATAGTAATAAGGTGTATATGGATGGTAATGATGTGGATAATAACCACGATGTCCATTGTAATATCTGTTATGATTATTATTTACATATACATTCCTATTTACATTTACATTATTATGTCGGCTATTGTCAATATTAACTTTATTACCGCCTTTAATGTTTGTTTTTTTATTGTTGTTTATTTTATTTCCTCCACTTTTATTACCAATTTTATTTTTTGGAGTTACCCTATTCGAAGGTCTTTTGTAGGTGAATTTATTCGTCGATGGCTTTTTTGGTGTACGTCGTGTACTTTGTCTTTTTGGGGCACTATATTGTTTAGTGCTTGGACGTGAGGTCGATCTATTGATACCACCATTAATTGAACGACTCGAAGATGCCATTGAAGAACCTCTACGATTAACTGGAGCATGTTTCATGCGCTGTGCCATTAAATCGTTTACTGATAAACTTAAAGTAAATAAAATGGCTATAAGGATATATTTATTAGGTTTCATAATTTATTGTTTTTTGGATGCAAATGGAATTCTTGTAGCGTTAGCTGGTGGTTTAAATTCAAATAACAAATCTGGTAAATTTGGGTCGATTTGCCAGTTCGCAAAAGTAGCTTCATAAAAATCCTCCTTGTTGGTCTTAGATTCTAAAATCATAGCATGTGGTAGGTAGGTATTTTTGTCCATCGATATTACAAGTGTCTCCTCCTTGTTCGATGCTTCTATGGTAATGTAGGTTTCATTGTCAATTACTTCTTCGCCCATAAACATAACACGATTATATTGTTCTAAAATATCATCTGTTAAACTAGGATAGAAAAAATCTGAAGCAGGAAACTCAACATTATAGTCAGAATTTAATACATCAATAGTTTTTAAAATGTTGTCTGGTGCTGCAATAGTATCATAAGTACCAGTATCAAACGAAAAATAGGCGAATTTACTGCCATTATACCAAAAACTGCGTTCTCCTTTGGTTCCTACAGAATGGATGTACATTTTATCTGGGCCTCTCATATAAATATCATGAAGCATTTCAGACTGCAAAGTCTCATTACTCACAATTGATTTAAGTGTGTAGCTACATGAATTAAGACTGCTGATTTTTTCACTTAATTTATCTAAGCTTTCAATAGCTCGCGTATCGTATTCTCCCATGTTTTTTGATTTACAGGATGAGAATAAGAGCACAATACATGAAAGGTAAAAAATAGCTAGTTTAATCATTTTGTTTAGTTTAAAAATTTAATTAAAATACAGAAAATTTTATTAATCAATTGCTAAGTTAAAGTTTTTTTTGGAGAAATTAATGGTAACGGTTTAGTATAACCAAAGTTGCTTTTTGGTTATCGTTATTTTAGAACTGCTCCGAATTTCTCAAATCCGATAATTAAGAAGAAGTCAGCTAATTTGTTCAAATATCATACCCAAATTTTTAGTTCAATTTAAAAACCAATCCTCCGCTAAATCCTCCAATAAGTATAGTGCTTGAAGCCCCTACACCTGCAGAAACACCTCCTGGCCCGCCACCAACATACACACCACCCCATTCTACAGGAAACATTAAATTTCCTTGGAGATTTAAACCAACCCGATCGCTAAACATTATATTAACCCCTGCTTTAAAAGAAAAAGCAAATTTGGTGCTATTGTCCAATGACCTATTAAGAATGTTATTCTCATTCTTTGGAGTGAAAATCGCTAAGCCTAAGGCTCCACCTGCAAAAGGTCTAATTTTACCATTGGGAAAATATTTTGTTGCACCTACCATGATCCAATCTGAAGACAAGTCTGCTAATCGGACTTCTTTAGGACCAAAGAAAACATCTCGAATTCTCAACTCAGAACCTTGATGTACGTATGAAATTTCAGCCATTAAATCGTCATAGGTTTCAAACCCTAAAGTAATTCCATACTGATCGCTGTCATCAATTTTTATGTAGTTTACACCATAACTATGTTTGGCCCCAAATTGATACCCGTAAGAAGTTGTAATCTCTATACTCGATTGTGAATACCCTTGTTCGCTTACTAGAAAAGCAGCTAAAATACCTAGGGCCAAAATCAATGATTTTGTATTGTTTTTTACATTTTTTAATAAGTTCATTTTGTCTTTCATTTTACAGTTGGATTAAAAGTTTCATAATTCTATTATTTTATCACTAGGTTGTGCTCACAATATAACAATTGTAATTCATACTAAATAAACTTAAATATCGAATTATATTATAGCTATATTGATAAATTCTATACGTCGAATGTTGGAAAGTTTGAAATTCAATATTTTAAATTATTCCTTAAGGTTCTTCATTTTTATAATTCATTTTAAAAAAAGCCCAGTATGCGTTCAATCATCCAAAAAGAAGCCATACTTCCAATGGCATAAGCCGGGGCCTTTTTGAGCCATATAGGCCAATTAAATTTTGCCTTAGCTAACAACCAAATAAATCCAATGGCTACAGTTACAAAGGCCAATTGTCCCAATTCAACACCCACGTTAAAAAATAACAATGCCCAGGGGATATCAACTTGAGGTAAGCCTAAATCAACTAAGGCACGTGCAAATCCAAAACCATGTAACAGACCAAATATAAATGCAACAATCCAGGGAAAGCGCGCCGTTAGCCCCTTGCGCCCATTCATATAATGTACTAATTCTACCGCCAGAAATACAATGCTCAAGGCAATTACTGCCTCAACAGGGGCAGCTGGAAGACCTATAAAACCCAAGGCAGCTAATGATAGTGTAATGCTATGCGCTATGGTAAAGGCAGTAATCGTTTTTACAATCATTCTAAAACCCCTGGTAAGCAGTAATAGTGCAAGAACAAATAAAAGGTGGTCTATCCCGAGTAAAATATGATCTATCCCTAGAAGCAAGTATGTTTTGATAACGCTGAATCTATCGGGTGTTACTGGAATTAAATAACTTGGATTGGACGGTTTAATTCTGGATGAATACTGCACCCCATCGCTCTTTTTAATGGATACCAGTACTTCAATGAGTGTTTTATTCAAACCATCAAAATGAAGTGTATTTCCTTCTAGACCATTGTTTATTTTCACTAAGTAAGTCCTTCGCAGGTTTCCAGGCAATAAGTTTGATTGTTCTTCTATAATTTCCCAACCGTTGGGTAGTACAGGATAGATTTTTGGGATTGCTGTACCCATTGCAGGAATCTTCCATACTATTTGATAGGTAGAATCTGTTTGCTGTGTGATACTAAAATAGGCAGGTCTAACCTCGTGTGCCTTGACGCTAAATCCTACAAATAGGAGTAATAACAATAACCTAAAACTTTTCATCCAACTCTTTTTTTAGCCTCATGTCTATTAACTCGAATTTTACCTTGTAGTTTTTTAATAAATTAGTAATCAATTCTTTTTTAAAATCATTGCTTGTATCGTAATTATAATTAACTCTCACTTTTTCTGCTACTTCATCGTAACTATAATAACGACTGGCTTCTTTTTTTGAAATGTTAACCAAATGAATCCCATAACCAGAAACCAAGGGTCCTGCCCATTTGTTTATTGGAATGGAATCAAGTGCTTTTACAAAATTACTTCCATAATCACGGGCAATTATTGTGGCATTTTGTTCGGAATATTTTGAAGGTAATGAAATATTTTCTCCCAAAACTTGTGGGTTTTGAGTTTTTAAAGCTACTAATGCGTCATTAGTGGATTTGATCTGGTCATCGTTACTAAAATAAACCAATTCCATGGTGTAAACAGGTGGTTTTTGATAATTGGATTTACGCTTTTCATAATAATCTTGCAATATTTCTGATGTGGGTTGCAGTGATTCTGCCAATCCATCAGACAGAAACTCCATTTTTTGAGCTAATCTTCGTTTTACAATTTCATCATTGTGATCTAGATTCATAGCCAAGGCTTCTTGATATAACACCTCTTGTTCAATATATTGACCGATCAATCCATGCACTTCTTCAAAAGTTGGTTGTCGGTCTCTTGTTAATTCCCACTTTGCCGCTAACTCGCTAACCAAAGCATCATCAATCACAATTTCATTTTCTTTTTGCGACGGATTGAGCACACCAAATACCAAAAACAATAGCGCTCCTATTACTAAAAAATGTAATAGCGGTTCTTTTAATAATTTCTTCATACTCACTATTTTCTTCCTATTAAATTAACCACATAACCCAAGACACAAAAGGCAAAAGCAACCAGACTTATGGGTGGTAACCCTCCATGCCAACCATCAGGCTTCAACCAACCTTCATATCCCATAAAAAAGATATGTGCAATGGCAAATAGCATGGCAATAAGCAAAAATTTTCGAGACGTAATAAATCTAATGAACGCCTTATCTTCTTTTAGATCTGTTTTAAAGGACAGGTTCATAACCCAAAGTACTACGAAGGAAATGATCCCTCCCAACATACTTAACCCAGCCATTAGAGTGAGGCGCCCATTTTCCTCATAAAATTTCTCAAACACTTCAGGGTTAAAAAGCATAAAACTAATGAGCGCATGGATGAGTACCAGCAGAAAACCAGTCATCCCGAGAGCCGAACGTGCGTTGAGCCACTTTTCAGAAACCCTAATTCCCAGATTATTCAGTGGCCCTAAAGCGAAATTGAAGGTGAGTAGAATAAAAGCGGACAGTGAGATGCCTTTATTCAGAATAAAAAAAGGGAACTCACTCCAAGGAACAGGTCCCACAATATGGTAACGCAATATGGCGTAGCCTAGTGAAAGCAAACAGGTAATTCCAATAATGCTTCCTGCAGTATTTTTAATGTTTCCCTCTAAAGTTGTCATATGTCCTTTTTATTTTGGTGTATACCAAATAGGTGATGTATATGCTCTTTCCTGTAGTGTTAATGCATCGTCTGTTGCACCTTCTGGTAATTTTCCTCCAAATACTTTAAGGTCGTAAGCCACCCAGGATGGTGTTGGTATTTCAATTACACGTACATAATAAAAAGCCCTTTGTGATGGATCAAAATCAGGATCGGTCCAATAAGCTCCCATTACTGGGGCACCAATGGAATTAGAATAACTCAAATCATCCATATTAATTGTATTTCCAACAGCCGGGTATTTACCATTGCTGGTTGGTTTTCTATCATCAGACACCGCAACATCATAAATATTTTCTTGAGTATTTCCATTTTTGTCTACCCATCCTTTTATGATTTGCACGCGATCTAAATTTGCACCGTCTGGATCACGGACTGCTTTTATAAGGAAGTTAGGTGCTTTGTTAGAAGGAGCATCAGTCAAGTCGCCACCCATTGGCACACCATTGTCATAGCCGTTCTCTGCAAAATTTGACCGCGTCAGATCTTCTAAACTAAAGTCCCAGCCTGCAAATACGCGAACGCGGATTCGAGTACCAGTTGTGGCATATACTTCTTTTCGTGACATTGCATCCCACAATGCTTCACGTGTGTTTTCGCGTGACCACACTGCTGCAAGACCACTGGCCGCCGCTTCCCAATGAAAAATACGTTGTGACTTGTCTGGATTGGAACGAGCTATAATGGTCTCGTTGAAACGATAATGTGGATTGGCACTTGGTTCGGCTAAGCTTACTTTTCCAAAGAAATTATTTTCTTCAGTACTTGGTATTGCTGTATGCGAATCGGTAGAACCAATCATACCAAACTTAAACGGATTAGTACCCAGTTTTTCTTCGTACACCAGACCTCGTTTTAAAGCTTCTCTTGCATATTCTCGTGGCCACATATCAGCTGTGGTTGTTTCAGGACCTAAGGTGCCTGAATCCCAGGTATAAAAATCTGCAAATTCATCATTTGGAGATAGTAATGGATGTGCTTCTCCATCACCTTTAATTTGAGTGACTTCATAAACTGGCTCCCATTTCATTCGACGTTTTGCATAATCTTCATCAATAGTTTTTTTTGTTGTTAATGTAACATCATCAAACATTAATCCATTTGAAATGTTTCCGTTGTGTGGTATTGCCAAAACTTTTCCGCCAGTCTTTTTTTCATAGTTAGCCATATACTCCCAAAGTTCTTCCGGATCCGTAGTGTCATAAGATGAGATCGGTATAATTTGACCTGTTTTTTCAGCATTATCCCTAAATAACAAGTTTCTATGCAGATTGTTTCCGTTAGGCATCGATGTCCATTCAAAACCAATAATAGCTGTAAATAATCCTGGTTCATTATATTTTTCGGCAATCGCATTAGATCGTTTCCACCATGTTTCTGCCATACCAGAACCCGCGAGTTTATCTTCTTGAGCATTCACCTGTTTGATCCACATATCGAAAGCATCTGTAAATCTATTTTCCTTCACAGCATCGTGAATCGCTTTTCCCCATGTGTTTTTAAGTAGCGTCTCATCTGATATCGCAATAGCCGGTGCCAGCCCTAGGTTTTCCGCGTGATCTGAGACCACCAAGAAATCCAATGGACGAGACAACTTCACACGGAGTCCATGACTTGATGTGATAATTCCACCACGTGCTAAACGATAGGCATCTTCTGGTCCGCGAATATTACCAATCATTCCTGCATCTGTAGACCAGGAGGTATGAAGGTGTGTGTCGCCAAAAAATACATTGTTTGGAAAATTCTGTTCAGGATAAGGTGAATAAACTACTTCCTGACCACCTGGTGGAGGTGCGTCCTGTGACACATGGTCAGATTGATCAGAATCTTCAACCTTTTTAGTAGTATCATCAGCATTCGATTTTTCCTTTTCAACACTTTCTTTACAACTAAAACTCAAAGCTATGATAGCTAAAACCAGAATTATTTTAAATTTCATCATATTATGATTTAATTAATTTTTATTTTTTCATATTAAAACCTCGTCACATTTGATGCAGGGGGGTTCGGATACGTTTTTAATGTAGCTTTATACTTCATGACTGTTTGCATATAAGGTCCCATAATCCATCCACCACCATTAACGCCAATATCTACCCTTTCCTTTGGGTCAGCTTCTATATTATATATTTGTGGAAAGCCAGCGGTCTCAGTCACAGTTCCCAAATATCCACCAACTGATGGGTTGTTCATAGTCATGTTAATTTTCATGGGATAAATTCGAAACTGATTCCAACGAACTGCTGCAATTCTTGAGCCGATAAATGTTATTAAGGAATTTCTGTTGGATGTCGCTTTCTTGCCTAAAAGGAAATTGGATTGGTCAATCCCATCAAATGGTCTATTATTAGGTAATTCCTTATCCAATATTGTCGCAAACGTTGGAAGGAAGTCATGAATGGAAATCATTTCATTTGTAACGCTGGGCTTTATATTCCCAGGCCACTTTATCATACCAGCTGTTCGAATAGAACCTTCATAAGCATCACCTAATTCCCCTCGAAAAGGACCATTATCACCTTGATGGATTTCATCTAAAGCCGTACCAGTAACAGTAGCACCGTTATCTGATATCCAGACTACAATAGTGTTGTCCTCAATTCCAGCTTCTTTTAGCGCATCGAGTACTTGGCCAGTCCTAAAGTCAAGCTCAACAACACTATCACCATATTTTCCAGCACCAGATTTACCTTTAAACTCATCCGAAACATCATTTGGGAAGTGAGGTCTGGTAAATCCAATCATTAAGAAGAAAGGTTCCTTTTCTTTGGCGTGTTCGTTTATATATGCTATAGACTTACTCGCAATTTCCCCTTCAATAATTTTTCTATAATCTAAGTTATAATCCCTAACTTCTTTAGGTTCTCCTGGACCATCGGCCTCCAATATCTTTGGAGTCAATGCTTCTTGCATAGCCTTAGGCGCTCCATACAACTCCATATTATCAGCATAAACTGTTTGGTCAGTTGTTCCTCTAAAGCCTATAAGCCATTTATCAAATCCTTGATTCTGAGGTTGACTAACTGCTAAAGGCCCCAAATGCCATTTACCACAATATGCCGTGTTATATCCCGCTGACTTAAATAATTTACCTAAAGTAAAATCATCTTTTTCCAATCCACCCGCCATTCCTGGAACAATTACCAATGACATTCCGTTACGGATTGAATATTGACCCGTCATTAGGCCAGCCCGTGAAGGAGTACAACCAGGTTCAACCAAGAACTGAGTAAATCGCATACCTTCGTTTGCGAGTTTATCAATGTTTGGTGTTTTCATACCACCACGAGTACCTCCATTATAAATGGACAAGTCTCCAAAACCAAGATTATCGACAAGCATAATTACAACATTGGGCTTCTCTTGGGCTAAACTAATGCTAGGTGCGAAAAACAATAAAGCAATTATTGAGATACTTAAAATATTTCTTTTCATGATATTGATTTAACTAAACTTTTTATTAATTTAAATATATTTGGGATAATATGCCAATTTGAAGGAAAGCAAATTCACACCCTTGAAATGCTAATATAAACTATATAAAAATAAAAGAGAACTAATTATATATTAATTCAGGGTCAAAATTAAATAAAATTATTTTTATCTTAGAATTCCTTTAACTTTACAATCTGATTATTTAGGAGCAAAGATATTGTTTGGATATTATAAAATCAATTATTGACAAATTTAAATGAAAAATAAATTAATTAAATTAGTATTTACTCTTATTGGAGTTCTAATAGTTATCTTAATATTAATTCCAGAAATTGCAAAACGTTATACCATCAATCACAGCAAGGAATTAATTGGTCGTCAAATTGATTTAAAAAAATTAAAGGTCAATTATTTTACTGGAACTATTAAGATTATTGATTTTACAATGTTTGAGCTTAATAAGCAAGGCAATTTCATTTCTTTTGACACATTAATTATAAACATTGAACCGTTACAATTATTTAAAGATATTATTGAAATTGAGAAATTCTATCTTAAGAATTTAGATGTGATGATTTCAAAAAAAGATTCAATCTTTAATTTTGATGATCTTATTGCATTTTATGAGACTAAAGATGATTCCATTAATATACAAAAGGAAGAACAACAATTTAAGTATAATTTGTCAAATTTGGAATTGAAGGGAGCTAATTTTCATTTCAATGATCAAGAAATTAATCATACTATCGATATCAAAGAAATATCCTTTAAAGTCCCGTTTATTGGATGGGATCAAGCTGATAAAAGTAACGCCGATGTGAAATTTAATTTTCAAAATGGAGGATATATAGAATCAATATTTAATTTTCACCCTTTAGAAGGAG
>PVMK01179231.1_pt1 | contig 11597 bp, 8 predicted proteins | sample 1853481 | NCBI WGS metagenome assembly PVMK01 (sample SAMN08533507, study PRJNA380276) | Marine sediment metagenome, whole genome shotgun sequencing project. | reverse complement strand
GTTGCCTGCGTCGTGCTGTGCGGGACCGATAGACGAGAAAGGCGACCGGCAAGAGCACCAACAGCAGGGGAGCGGCCAGCCAGGCGACCGCAAACGTCACCCAGGCACCGCCGAGCACGACGGTGACCAAGAGCGCAATGAGGGTCGCAATTGCGAGGAGCGTGACAAGCCGTTGCTCCAACAACCAGAAGATCAGCGGCAGACCGTGGCTCGCGCCCTTCTCCGCGTGGGTGGACGCTGATTGGGCGGCGTCCTGAGAAACGCCGGTCTGATCCGGCATGGTGGGCATGGTGGGTGCCGCGTCTGGTGTGGCGGGTGCAGTAGTCACGTTATCGCCTGTGGTGGCTTATCGACGGCCCCTGTCAACCGGACGAAACGTCCTACGGCGGGAAAGGCCCGTAGTCATTGAGAAACATCAACCCGCCGGCATTACCGAAGCAGTTTCCCGAGCACGGCCGGCACGGCCTGGCTTTTCGGTATGCGCTTGGCGGTCCTGAGGCTCAGCGGTCGGGTTCGGGCTCTGGGTCGGCGTAGAAGAACGGATCGGATGCCGTGTTGGGGTCGAGCGCGGCCTTGATTCGTGAAACCCAACGGTCGTAGTGGTAGCAGGCAGGGCCGAGCTCCTTGTTCGCGTTCACGCCAAACCCGGCGATGGGGACGCCCAGCGCATCGTCGATGGAGGCCCGGAGGCCGCCCTCAACCAAATCGCGCACGGCCTCCACAGAAGCAGGGTTGCTCGGGTCGTAGAGGATGATCCCCTCGAGGTAGCCGAGGTGGCCGTTTTCGAAGGTTCCGCCGGCCCCCAGGTCTCCGCCGTCCGCGAGGATCAAGCCTTGCTCGATGTACTTCTGCTTGGCCTTGGCCGCGTACTCCGCCTGTGCGTGTGCCAAGTCCCAGGTGTCGAAGGCGCCCATCATCGTGGCCATGCCCTGCGACGGACGGAACGCGGATTGGATGTTGATGGCGTTTCGGATGAGGAGCCAAAACAGCCGCGATTGAGTTGCCCTGCGCTGCGTGGCGCCGAACCCGGATGACTCGGCAAATTTCTGAAGTATCGGGGACTTTCGGATGGGCGCGAGCGGGTCCTTCACTCCAGCTAGCAGTTTGCCCGCGACCTTGAGAGAACGCACGGACGCTGAGAGGTTGAAGGGGACAGGCGCAGCGTTCGTCTCCTTCAAGACCTGCGCTAGGGCCTTTTCCTTCCACGCGAACTCCCCGTCTGACGCCGCGAAGAACGCGCACGAAAGGACGTTGTTTGCGAACTTGGGGAACAAGCCGCTGTCGAGCGCTTCCTTGAGCTCGAGGTTGTTGTTGGTGAGGCCCAGCGCGGTGAAAAACATCGGGGTGCGAAACTCGCCGTAGTTCAGCTCCGCTTCGCCCATCTTGTAGCCCCCATCCTTTTCGGCCTCGCGCGACGGAAAGGCAATGGCTGTGAACTTACTTCGCTTCGGGATCTCCTTCAGCACGTAGTTGGGAGACTGCCCCTCGAAGTCCCAGGAACGCGGGCCGTCGTACCTGTAGAGCTTGATCGCGCACTTGGTGAACACGCCCAAGCCGCCGAACGTGCCGTGGAACCCGCGCATGATGCCGCGCATCGACGGCCCGGGCCCTTCGCAGCTGAACCAACCGCTGCCCGAGCCGGCGCTTCCCAAGGTCACGATGTCGCCGGTCGGAAGGACCCATTCGACGCCGAGTAAGTTGCGGCCGGAGTGGCTCGTCGCGGAACCGGTGACACCGTAGCCCCAGGCCGCCGTATGGGAAGCGAGAAGTGAGTGGTTCGCCCCAGCAGAGATGATGTGACAGTTCAGCCCGATCTTCAGGAGCTGGGTTTGGAGATCGATCGCGCGCACGTAGGGCTCGATCACCGCGATCCGGTTCTTCTCATCGATGTCGATGATGCGGTCCATACGCTTGAGGTCGAGGATGATTGTGTGGTCGTTCGAGGCCGCCGCAGCGGTGTGAAAGCCAGTCGAGATCGGCTTGGCCATGTACTTGCTGCTCGAGCAGAAGCGCATGATCTCTTGGATCTCCTCGGCCGACTCGGGCAGCACGACGGCCGCTGGGCGCGGAAGCCACTGCGAGCCGTCCTCGTTCATCGTCTCCGGGTTTTGGTAGTACGCGTACGTATCGAGCACGCAGGCAGCTCGCTCCACCCAGGGGTTGCCGACGATTCCCGTGAGTGTGTCGAAGGCTTGGTCGTCGAGCGGCATCGCTAGAGCCCCCACTTCCCGCGTCGGAGAACGCGATTCGGATCGAAGAGCGACTTCACCTGGCGGATGAGAGCGAAGTTGGCCGGGTTCTTTTCGAAGATGCGGTCGGCTGTGCCGTACGGTCGGCTGAAGAACGCACCGGCGTCGAGGAGTTGCGCGACGGCATGCTCTTCGAGGCGTTGCATGCGTTGCGCGACGTCGGCGGAGGCGGGGTTGTACGGCACCATCAGCTCCAGGTGACAGCCGTGGTTCTGTACGATTGGCTGGATGTAGAGCCCGATGTCTGCTTCGCGAACGCCGTGTTCGCGTGCGCAATCGGTGAAGAGCCGGATCATCTCGTCGGTGCGGTCGAGCGTGGTCAAAAAGAAGACCGACAGGCAGCTTCCCTCGTGCCCGCAGCGCCAATCGATCTCCCCGCAGGGGCCGGCGGCCCGAGCAAGCAGGTCTGAGGCGGAGAGCGCACCGAGCGCCCGCCCGAGCTGTAGACCGTGTCGAGTCGCGTGTTCGTCGATGTCGTGGCGTTGGTAGGCCAATCGCTCTTCGGGAAGCCTTTCGAAGCCAGCGATGTTCTGGAGGCACACGAACGGTGGCAGCGAACTACGCACGGAGAGGAAACGATGCTCGTCGCCGTCCGCCATGAGCACCGCCGCAGCCTGGCTGTTCAAGATGAAGGACTGCTCGCCCAGCGACGCGCGCTGCACGTCGTAGACATACGGGATCAGGGCTTCGCTGGAGCTCGCCCCGACGAGATGCGGATCCTCGATCGAGGGCAAGAGCTCGGCTCGCATCGTGGCCCACGTCACGATGCCCATCGTCCCTTGCGCGCCCTGCAGGACGCGATGAAAGTCGGTGTGTGACGGACCGGACGAGAATTTCTGGGCGCCACCGGCCTTGCGCTGCTGCTCGATGGAGCCCGGGCCCCCCCGCCGCGCCCGTACGGAAGTGCTCACCGCTTCCGAAGATGAACTCCGTGCTGCCTATCGGATCGCTTCCGTCCCATTGCTTGTTGGGCCAAGTGCTGGGCTCGCGGTCCATGACGGCGGCGAGCACACTCTTGGTGCTGCGCGGCGCGAGTGGCATGGGGATCGTCATGCCGTGCGGCCCGAGAGCCGCTAGCAGCTCCGCGTACGTGACGCCGGGCTCGATGCGGCACACTCGGTTGCGGCGGTCGACAAGATCGATTCGCTTCCATGAGGAAAGATCGACGAGCCGATGGGGTTCGCCGCATGCCAAACCGTCTTTGCGGTGCGGGCGCCCCGACGACATGACGACGAGGCTCGTGCCGCCCTGGTTCGCCCCAAGCACGAGCGTTCGAAGCTCATCGATGTTTGCGGGCGTGATGATCTCGGCGGGGGTTGTGGCGCTCGCGCTCACGAGACACCCCCTGGCAGCCCGGCTGCTTCGTACACGAGGTCGATCAGGTCGACGATGCGCATTTTTTCGTCGCTTTGCCCACGGTCGAGGTTGTTCACGCAGTAGTGGCACGCGCTCACGATGGTTTCGGCGCCAACGTCGCGCGCTTCTTCGACTCGCGATGCGGCTGCTGCCCGTGCGACGTCGGGGTGCGCTTCCGGCACACCGCCGCCACCGCCGCAACAAAACGAGTATTCGCGGATCCGATGCATCTCCACGAGATCGAGGCCCTGAATCTGATCGAGAATCCTGCGCGGCGGATCGTACACGCCATTGACGCCATTGTTCATCGGCTTTGGCGGGTCGAAGTACGTGAGAACCCCGTGCGACTGCTTCTCCTCTCCTTCCCAGGCCTGTGGAGGTTCGCTCTGCCGCCCGAGGTAGCAGGGGTCGTGGTAGGTGACTCGACGCTTCACCGGTCGGGGCAGCCGAAGACGCCGTTTGCGAATCAGCTCGTCCAGGAGCTCGCTCGCGTGGAGTACTTCGGCGCGCGGCGAGCGCGCGTAGCGGGGATAGTGCGCGCGCAGCAGGCCGAGGTGCGAGCCGGACACAGTCACGATCCTTTTCACGCCCGACTCATCGAGGATGTCGCACACCTTGGCGGCATGCGTCTCGAACGCCTCGCGGTGCGCGGTCCAGAACGCGTCGATCCCCGTGTCCGGTTCGAGCTCGAGGACGCCGACATCGACCCCCGCCTCGAGCAACAGCTCGGCCAGTTTCCTGGCGGTCTGTGCCTGCTTCGGGTCGCTGTAGGCAGAGGCGCCCGTGTAGAGCAGCACCTCCGCGCGTTCGCGTGGCAACGACTTGACCCCGAGGCCCTCGGCCCAACGCAAACACTCCTCCTCGGGGGCACCGTTCGCGTAGCCCGTCGTGCGAAGCTGTTCGATTGCGGCTTCGTGCGCTTTCGGTCCCCATCCTTCCGCAACGATGTGCTCACGCAGAGCCAGAATCACGTCTTGTCGCTCCGCCTCCATGATGAACTTGCACGATACATCGCACAGCCCGCATGTCGTGCACGCGAAGGCAATGCGGGCGAGGTCCTCGTCGGCTTCGATGCGGCCGTCGATCAGCGACAGTGCCATCACCTGTAGCCCGCCGCCCGAATAGGCGTGGAAGTGGTTCGCCATCACGGGCGGACAAGCATTGGCGTACTTCGCGTCTCGCACCGTGGGCATCGGAACCATCTTGCAGAGGCTGCAGCGAGTGCACTTCTGCATCTCCGTCCGTAATGATTCGAGTCGCTGCTTGGTCATGAAAGGCTCTCCGCTTCGCTCAGCTTGAACACCCGCCCGGTGGCTCCGTCCAACATGATTCGGTCGCCGGTTCGGATCGTCTTCGTCACGCCTGCGACGCCAACCACCGCGGGGATGCCGTATTCCCGCGCGACAATCGACCCATGCGACAACAACCCGCCGACTTCCACGACGAGCCCCGCCGCTTGCGCGAACAACGGCGTCCAGGCGACATCGGTCACCGGCGCCACTAGGATCTCCCCCGGCTCGATATACGCTCCGTTGCGCGGGTCGGTGACCACGCGCGCCATGCCGGTTACTCTACCTGGGCTCACACCCATGCCCTCGAACTCCAAGCCGTCTGGGGTGTCCGCGACGTCTAGCGTCCGTGGCGTTCCCTGTTGGATCTTTGGAACCTCAACTTGCAGTGACCAACGGTAGTCCCGCCGCCTTGCCTCGACGAGCTGCGCGATGTCCTCTTGGTCGCGTGTGCCTTCGGCGAGCCCCTTCACCTCGCTCCAGAGCAAGAAGAAGATGTCGTCGGGGGACGAAGTAAGGCCACGGGCGACGAGCCGGCGGTTGAGCTCACGATAGACCAGGCGTGAGCGGTCGAGGCGGCGAATTACCAGGTCTTTCATGGTTTCACGGTTCAGGAAGCCGGCGCGGGCACGGTCGATCAAAAGCGTCAGCCATTTGCGCCGCCACCAGCTCAACGTTCCGAGCTGACGCAAGGCTTCCTGGTGCGCGCCTCTCTGTCGCTCGCGAATGTCGATCGGCGCGACGGCTCCGGGGCGCAGGTTGTTTCGGATCAGCGAGATGACTTGAGCTGGCTCCTCCCGCCAACAAGGGCGGCGGAGCTCCGCCTCGGCGATGCCGCGATGGCCGTACTGTCGGAGAAAGCCCTCGAGGTCAGCGTGCAGAGGGTCGCGGCGCAGCGCTTCGAGAACCGCACCGTCGCCGGCTTCACTCCGAAAGAGCGGGGCGAGCTCTTTGGAGTGGGCGATCTTTTCGCTAAGTGCGTGGAGTTCGAGCGCGGGCTCGACGCTTGGTAGATTCTCGATGCCCGTGACGAGCCCGGAGGCCAGCGCTCCGTCGTCGTCCTGCAGCCAGCTTGCGGTGCGGCGACGCAGCTGAGTGAATGCAACCGACGCGAGCGTCGATGCCCAGACGTGAACCACCGATGGAGCCCCTAGCTCCTCGCTCATTCGCACATGCTCGAGAAGCGTCTCCTCGGAAGCATTTCCGAGCCAGTCGGTGGTGACCTGCGCGGCATCGGCTGCCGCGGTTCGTCGGCATTCTTCGATGCGATCGGGCAGGGACCTCGCATGACTGAGCACCGTCCGAGCGACGTGCCACAGCCGCGGCACCCGATGGGGCAAGAGATCGACGGCGGTTACGGCCGGCGTCGTGGTCTCGGGCTTGCCGACAAACTCCTCGTGCACTGTGTCCGGGGTCATCCCCGGGGTTCGCGAGGCGGCTTCGATCAGGAGCGATACGTTGACGTACGGACGATGAAAGAAGAACCCGAGGAGGTTCGTCTCGGCATCCCCGGGGTCGATGGCGCCTAGCGCTTCGAGCTGGGACCGGAAGGCATGCGCGATCAGGCGGCCGGTGTGATCCCATGACAACGGTGTCACGCACCCGGGCATCACCTCGCTGATGTTGCCGTTCGAGTAGAGCGGATGCCGCGCGCCAATGGTGCTGTTGTTGGCGGGAGCCCACCCTTGTGGAGGTCCCACCGGGGTGGCCGGACTCGCCGTGACCGCGCGGGCCTGTAGCAAGAAAAGATCTCCGTTCTCGTACGCCCACTCGATGTCGACAGGCTTGCCGTGACGCGTCTCTACCGCAGCTGCGAGCTTCGCCACCTCCACCACCTGCGTCGGCGACAGGCAAAGGGCCTCCTGCTTGTCTGCAGGCACTTCGGTCGTCTCTACCCCGCGCGGACCCGCCACGATCTGCGTCTTCTTGCGTCCCGCGACCTGCAACGTGGGCGCGAAGGTGCGCGGGTCCACGTGGTAGGTATCCGGAGTCGCGTATCCGCCAACCACGGACTCACCCAGTCCGTAGTTTGCGTTGATGACGATCCGGTCCTCGCCACTCATCGGGTCGACCGTGAAACACACACCCGCGGTGTCCGGCAGGAGGAGCAGCTGCACGACGACGGCCATGCGGTCCTCGGTCGCACCTCGTTCCCTTCGATACCGAATGGCGCGCTCGCTGAACGCCGAGCTCCACGAATGTCGGATTGCACCGGGAACCCCGGCTGTGGTCACGCCGAGTGTGGTGTCGTATTGGCCCGCGAAGCTCGCGCTGTCGGTGTCTTCGGCGATCGCCGATGATCGCACAGCCCAAAGAGTCGTGCTCCGCCGACCCTCTTCCAAGTCAGCGAGCCTCTGCGAGACTTCCTTCTCGAGAGAACTTGGGAAGTCCGCTTCCATGATTCCGTGCCGCAATCGCTCCGCGAGATCGGCGCAGCGTTCCGACTCCACCGACAGCAATGCCGAGCGAGCCGGAGTCAGCCCTTGCTCCGTGAGAAACGACGAGAACGCGTCGGTGGTGACGACGAAACCCTCTGGCACCGGCATCTCGTCGCGGATCAACGCCGCCAGTTCCGCACCTTTACCGCCGCACAGCGCACGAGACCTCGCTTTGGGTGATCGCAAGTCCACCACGTTCATCCGAGTTGCTCCATGAACTCGACCATCCCGTCGGCCGTTTGACCGCCCCAGTGATATTTCGCTCGCGCTGCTGTCACGAGGACGCCGTCACCCTCGGTTCTCGCGATCACCGGTAGTGGCGTGACCACTTCTGCCTCGATGGCGAACTGGTAGCCGGACTTCGCCGTGAGTACTACGCCGATCGTGTCGGGCCAAAACGAGCTCACCGAGTGCGTGGCCTCGTAGCGCCAGCTCTGAAGTGCCTCCGTCAAACCGTTGTGAAGAACGAACCCGCCCTGCACGCGCATCCCGAGGAGGTCTACCTGGGTCGCGTTGAAGCAGAGAGTTTCACCGAACTGGCAAGACAACCAACGCCAGTTTGCCGGAGCTCGCATGTCGCGAACTCCCCAAGAATGATCGCGCTGCCCGAGGCCTCGAACGGAGCACGGATGTCCATCGAGTGTGATCGTTCCGCGGATCGTCACCGACTGCTCGTAGTGATGCGCTCCTATCATTGCGGGGAGGGCGACGAGCGCGCGAAGCGCCTTGTGGGCAGTTCGAAGAGGGTTGCCCGAGGTGGCCCCGCGGAACAGTTCTCCGACCGGGCGCATTCCGATGGTTCGCTTGTCGTAGTCGAATGGCGCGTGCAGGGACCTGAGCTCCAGGTCCAGCTGAAGGTGTTTGGTCGGTGCGCTCGGGTCGAGTGTTCGGCGAAGGTCCTCGTTTGTAGCGGGTTCGGCGAAGTGATGAATCGGCCCGTCGTATTGAACGTGCCAACTGCGAAGCGGTTCGACACATCGGACCTCAATCCCTCCAGACGCGATTCGCGACCGGTCCTGGTCGAGCGACTGCGAGGTCCGAATGAACCCTGTCGTGTGGTCCGGGAGGTAGAGGCAGATGAAGCCGTCCTGCTCGTCCGCGTTCGGCGTGACTCCGACACGCGTCGCGCACGCCCATCCTGTTTCTGTGTCGAAGAGGTTGAAATAGAACGATTCGTTCCAGTGCGGGTGCTTCGTGGGCTGGTGCCAGTGCTCGTCCGCAGGTTCCAACATGCCCCGTCTCCACCTAGCGCTTGTAGACGAACTGCACCGACGCCGAGCCGTTGATCGTCTTGTAGTCGCCCTCGCAGCCGACACGAATGAAGCCGCTGCAGGCGTCGGGGTCCGTGCTCGGTCCGACGTGGGCGTTCGAGAACGCGGTTTGCAGCGCGAAGTCGACGGCGAAGCTCTTCCAGCTCGCGCCGAAGCCGGCGCTGAAGGAGTGGCTCCAGGCGGGCGGGGGCGTCACAGGTTGCGCACCGGCGTCTGTAGTGGCCGACGAGCTCGGCACGTACCCGCCGCGGACCGCGAAACGCCGGTTGATTTGATAGTCGACGCCGAAGCGCAGGCTGAAGGCATTCTGCCAGAGGAAGGGAATCTCCGCGGTTTCCGGAAGCAGCGGTTCCGACCCATCGAGGTACAGGGTTTGGCCCTGGTTGGACGCTGCGTAGAACATCACGTGCAGCTCGCCCGCGACGGTTAGCGACTCGTTGAGAAGCGAGAAGGCGACGCCACCCGACAAGACGTGCGGTGTCGAGAAACGGGCCGTCACACCCGAGCTGAGCTCTAGAATTTCGAGCGTCTGTAGCTCGCCGCTCAGGCGGCTCGTCGCCACGGTCCGATACATCAGCGAGGCGGCGATCATCGATGTTGCGCGCCACGTCAGCCCGATGCGGCCGCCGGGCCATCCTGCGCCTCCAAGCGTTGCCGTTGTCGGGATCAGCACGGCTCCGAGCTCAGCTGGAACCGTAGCCCTTTGCCAAGCAAAGGGAACCCGAAGGGTGACGCCAAGGTCGAGCGACGCAATGATCTCAAACGCAACGCCCACCGCGGCTTCGCCCGAGACAAACGTCACCTCGAAGTCCCCTTCCGCCCCTGGCTGCCCGTAGAGGTCCTGCACGTTCGAGTATTTCGCTCCGAACGCACCCAGTGCGTAAGCGCCAAAACCGAGGACCACGCGATCGGCCACGCGCACCGCCCCAAAGAGGCTCGGAATCGGCCCGAAACCGAGGTCAGATTTGACGTCGCTGTTGGGCCCAGCGAGGGGAGCTCGTGACACCGAGATCACTGGCGTGATGTTGATGCTCATGCCGCCGCGCTCGATGCGGGCCAAGTTCGCTGGGTTGATCGCCAAGGCCGATGGGTTGTCCAGGTACGCCATCCCCGTCGTCCCCGCCCCGATGCTCTTGGCATCATAAGACGACGGCTCGATGTTGGCGGCCGCTCCGTTACAGAGGAGGGCGCTCAGCACAACACAGAACCCCACGAGTTGCTTCTTCATCCCGTTCATTCGGCCCCGTCCTCCGAGCCCAAGCGAGCGAGCTGTGCTCTTGCGACCCGATCCACGAAGGCCAGCTCCGATTGGAAGAAATCCGGCTCCGGCACAACCGACCACAGCAGCGCGCCACCGAGCAAAGTTGCCAGAATCCCGGTGACGGTGGATTCGAAATGCGCCGCATCGGCGGTCGATGGCAGCAACGCGCGTGCCGCCGATAGGAACGCGCTTCGATGTGTCGTGAAGATCGGGCGCAGAGCGCCCCGCAATGACTCGTCCGTCCGTGCGGCCACGTAGAGCTCCAGCGTGGCTTGCAGTCGATCGGACCGGAACAACGACCACACCGCACCGAGCGCCTGGTCGATCGGTTCTGGCTGCCCCGCGAAGTCCTGGGCCGTCCGGAGAAACTCGCCGATCACGTCCTCGAGGACGTGCTCGGCCGTTGCCGCCATGAGCTCACTCTTGGTCGCGAAGTGCTTGAAGAGCGTCCCATGTGCCACGCCGGCCCGCTCCGCGACTGCCGCTGTCGCCAAGCGGCTATACCCGCGCTCGGTCAGCAGCTCAGCGGAAGCCCCCAACAGCTTCAAACGCGTCTCCGCGGTCCGCCGACTCCGGCGCGACTCGCCCTCAATAGCCGGGTCCGTTGGGGCAGCCACGAAAGTGAGTATCTACTCACTCACTCAGGCAGTCTATCCTTATTAGAGTGTCCACGAAGCGTTACTCTCGTGTCGCTATCTCGGACCTCGGAGAATTGCTGCGTGCTTCCTGAAAACCCTCGCGGCGTCAGCGTCACCGTGGACGAGACCACGAGCACCACGTTTACCATCGAATGCGGGCCGGCTGCCGAGGGTCGTATCGCGACCGAGTCGAACCGCGACGGTGACTTCGAAATCTTCATCATGAACGCCGATGGCTCGGCGATCATCAACATCACCGACAATCCGGCCACCGATGTCGAGCCCGCATGGTCGCCGGACGGCACCAAGATCGCCTTCAGAAGCGATCGAGATGGTGACGACGAGATCTACGTCATGGATGCCGATGGCTCCAACCTAATGCAGTTGACGAACAACGACTCGTTCGACGGCGACCCCGCTTGGTCCCCGAGTGGCACACGCTTGGTATTCGACAGCGATCGAGATGGAAACGACGAGATCTACGTCATGGATGCTGACGGCTCCAACCCGATGAGAGTGACCACTGATCCGGGCATCGACTATGCGCCCGACTGGTGGCCGGGTGGAGACCGCATCGTGTTCACGGGAGAGGGGGACAGCGCGTTCGACATATTCGTGATCGATGTCGACGGAAACAACCGACGCAACCTCACCGATGGTCCGGCGTCCGATGACTTGGCCGCTTGGTCGCCCGATGGAGCGCGGATCGTGTTCGTCAGCGACCGGAACGGCAACGACGACGTCTACGTGATGAATGCAGATGGCAGCGGCGTCACGCGCGTCACCACTCACGAAGCCAAGGACCTATTTCCATCCTGGTCACCCGATGGAACACAAATCGTCTTTCGCAGCGATCGGGAGGGAAACCCTGAGGTGTATCGCGTCGACATCGACGGCACCTGTCCGGTCAACTTGAGCAATACCCCTGATACCGATTGTCACCCCAGCTGGACAGACCGATGAGGCTTCGGCGGTAGTCTTTCTTTGTTAACGAAGCTGCGTCAGCCTACAATTACGCACGTGGCCTCCGCGCCACCGACGAGACCGACGCGAGCGTTAGCGAGGCCGCATCCAGATGAGAGTGACCAATGACCC
>PVMK01115526.1_pt1 | contig 11601 bp, 9 predicted proteins | sample 1853481 | NCBI WGS metagenome assembly PVMK01 (sample SAMN08533507, study PRJNA380276) | Marine sediment metagenome, whole genome shotgun sequencing project. | reverse complement strand
TCACTCGGTAGAGACATTGGATGTTGCTGAAGCTGAACGCAAACGGTTCTCTATCACTGATGAGGATGTGGAGGAGCTTGCTCGTCATGCGCTTGTAATCGAGCGGCATTATCAAAAACCCATGGATATTGAATGGGGCAAAGATGGTGTCGATGGCAAACTCTACATTTTGCAGGCGCGGCCTGAAACAGTGCAATCTTTAGCCACATCTAAAATACTAAGGCACTATCGTCTAAAAACTAAATCGGAGGTATTAGTATCAGGGAACGCTATTGGCCAGAAAATAGGTAGTGGGCCGGTACGTCTAATTCTGAACACCAGTGAAATGTCTCGGGTACAAAAGGGTGACGTGCTGGTGACCGACATGACTGATCCTGACTGGGAGCCGGTAATGAAACGCGCTTCTGCTATCGTCACCAATCGTGGTGGGCGCACTTGCCATGCTGCTATCATTGCTCGCGAACTGGGTATTCCAGCAGTGGTAGGCTGTGGCAATGCTACCGACTTATTATCTGAAGACCAAATAGTTACGGTATCCTGCTCGGAGGGAGACACCGGCAATATATACCGGGGTGCTTTGGCAGTTGAAGTGATCGACCTGAACTTGGAAAGTATGCCGAAGCCACCGGTCAAGATCACCATGAACGTAGGCAACCCAGAACTAGCATTCAGTCTTCAGCGTCTGCCAAATGATGGAGTGGGACTGGCGCGGCTCGAGTTTATCATCGCTCGGATGATAGGAATACATCCAAAGTTAGTATTGGATTATCCAAATATCCCATTAGATTTGAAACATGATCTGGAAAACCGCTGTGCAGGTTATCGTGATCCGGTGAGCTTCTATGTGGAAAAACTGACTGAAGGTATTGCTATGCTGGGCGCGGCGTTTTTTCCCAAGCCAGTGATCGTACGCATGTCGGATTTTAAGTCCAACGAGTATTCTCGCCTTATTGGCGGGGAAAAATACGAACCCAAAGAAGAAAATCCAATGTTAGGGTTTCGTGGAGCCTCACGCTATGTTTCAGAAACGTTCCGTGATTGTTTTGAGCTGGAATGTCGGGCATTAAAAAAAGTGCGGGATGAAATGGGACTAATTAATGTAGAAATCATGATTCCATTTGTGCGAACTGTAACAGAAGGTAAAAGGGTAGTAGAACTTCTAGCAGAGAATGGTTTGAAACGTGGTGAAAATGGATTGAGATTGATTATGATGTGTGAAATTCCGTCCAATGCACTACTAGCAAATCAATTTTTGGAATATTTTGATGGGTTCTCAATCGGATCAAATGATCTTACACAGCTTACGCTTGGGTTGGATCGTGACTCTAGCCTCATTGCCAAATCATTTGATGAGCGTGATCCTGCAGTGAAAGCCTTGTTACATCTTGCAATTCAGACGTGTCTTAAAAATGGTAAATATGTTGGGATTTGTGGCCAAGGACCATCAGATTACCCTGATCTGGCAAAATGGCTGGTGAGTGAAGGGATCGAGAGTCTTTCACTTAACCCTGATACTGTGGTGGAGACTTGGTTGTATTTGGCTAGAGACAATTGAAGTTAAGATGTATTTTGGAATAAATATGTAGTGTCGGCTTTAGGTAAAAGCCTTTATCCACCAATGTCTGCTTTGTGCCAAAAGCGGACATTCACCAATTTTCCTCTTGGCAAAATTTTTTACTAAAGTTGGTGATTAATAGGTATATGTATACTGATTGACTCAATTAAGGTTTGGTATCAATGTCTTTGTTTCGACTGTAAGGCATCGCTTACCTTTTTTTGCAATACACTTATTGGTTCTTGTTCGGAGTTGAAAATAACTGTACAGTCACTCTCAGTAGCATCCAAAGATTCTTGTGTTTCAAGCTGAAACATCAGTATTTCTTGGGTTGCATCAGAGGGGTCCTTAGCTTCGTATTCGCGCTGTATAAGACGTCTGCGTAATTCTTCATTTTCAGCTAGACAACTTACTATAACAAAGGGGACATTTCTCTCTTTAGCAAGCTGACGTAGTATGTTTCGTTGCCAACGTAGAAGAAAAGCCGCGTCGATAATAGCCAGGTAGCCGGCTTCAAGTATTAACTTGGCTAAGCGTCGCAGTTCCTCATATGTATCTCTCGTAACCGAATCAGCATAGATGCCGGAGCTCACACCTGAGTTGCTTTTCGCCTTCGGCGCAATGTGCTGTAGACGCTTACGCTCAATATCAGACCGCACGCGTATGGCACCCAGTTTCTCCAGCAGAAGTTGGGATACGGTTGTCTTGCCTGAACCTGAAAGTCCATTAGTAATGATCAACCCCTGTCTTGCTGGTACGGTAACCTTGCCTGCATAACTAGCATATGCTGTGTAAGAATCAAGTGCCGTTTTCTTGTTCTCACTACTAAGATTTGACTGAGAGGCACGGATGCGTGCCACTTTTGCACGTACCATGGCACGGTAAGTTGCATAATAACGCAGGAGGCGCAGGCCATCATAATCGCCTGTTTCCTGCAGATAAGCATTGAGGAACCGCCAAGCGAAATCAGGTCGGCCGCGTTCATCCAAGTCCATGACCAGGAAAGCGGTCTCGTTCATGATATCGATCCAGCGCAGGTTTGAATTGAATTCAATACAGTCGAAGATCTGGATTCTTCCGTCTACTAGCGCAATATTGCCAAGATGAAGATCACCATGGCACTCGCGGATAAAATTTTGCTCGCGCCTCTGTGTGAAGACTGATAGTAGTTCTTTATGTTCTGCGAGACTCCATTTTTCAATTAGTGATAAATTTTTATATTCGTCAGACGAGTCAGTCATGACACGGATCTGAGCAAAATTCTGGCGCATAGACGACTCAATGATGGATGCGCAACCATAGTCCTGATCGGGTCGAGCACATTCAATGCGTTGATGAAAGGCAGCAACTGAGGTGGCAAGCTCATCGATATGGACAGCAGTCAACTCGTTGCAGGAGAGAACGCGGCTCAGCAGCCCCTCCTGTGGAAACTGGCGCATCTTCACCGCGAACTCTAACACGTCTAATGCAACGCCAATTTTCGGCTTCTGGAGTGTGCCACCGATCGGGACAATGTCTAGGTAAAGCTGTGGTGCTAGCCTGCGATTTAGCCGTAGTTCTTCCTTGCAGAAGAAATGCCGTAGTTTCAGTGTCGTGAAATCAAGGAAGCCCAAGTTGATTGCCTTCTTGAGCTTGTAAGCGTAAGGGCCAGTCAGGAACACAAAGGAGAGGTGTGTCTCGATCATTTCTATTCTTTCAACGTCGTGCGGATAGCATGCCGGATCGAGTAACGCGTTGATGAGAACATTCTGTTCCCACTCAGGTGTATCGGGTACCTGTGTATTCATAGGCAGTATTGATCGCGCGATTATCCGCTTTCTTGGCGGGACACGATATTTTCCTCAATCAATAGGAATTATGGCTGAGGATGACTAGTTAGTATATGCCCCATCCGACAAGATTAATTGGGACATTCACTGATTTTCTTTCTAAAAATTTTTTGCGCCAAAATTGGTGAAAGAAAGAGGGGCTCTATCTATTCCTCTTTAGGCCTAATGGTAAGAACAGCGCAAGGAGCGTGCCTGACAACTAACTCTGCAACACTTCCGATGGTAAAACGTTTCCATCCACTATAGCCATGTGTTCCAAGGACGATTAGATCAGCATTAAGTTCCCCTGCAACGCGAACGATCTCATGACCGGGGTCACCTTCTGTGAAGATGGTCTCAACTTCTAGGTCAAAAGATTTTGCTAGCTCTATAAGAGTATCTTTTCCTCGTTGTCGAGCTTCTTCAAAACCTTCAATGAACCCGTCAAATCCTCCTGGCCCTGCAGGCGCTAAGTAATAGTGAGACGGAACATTCCATGCACTTGTATCAAATACGTGAAGAGCTTTGAGTTCTGCTTTGTAGGTATGAGCCAACAACAATGCATGGTAACCAGCATCTTTAGAAATATCTGAAAAATCGGTAGCTAGGATGATCTTTCTGATAGATGTTTGCATAGTGCTCTCCTTATTATCTTACGCACATGTATATGACAAGTCCTAACAAGCTAATTTACAAATATTTATGAAATCTTACAACTCTTTTGGTGATGCTAATGTATTAGTATGCCCATTTATACTTAGCATCTTGGACTAGAATCTAACGTGTGACTTTCTCCTTAGGAACTATAGGGTTGGGTTTGATTCGTGGGTATAGATTTTCTCGTGTCGAGTTTGGCAATACACGCAGCGTTGTGCAGTAGGAGAGGCCATTAGCCGATCAAAGCCAATTTCCTCGCTACAATCGATGCAGTTACCGATGTCGAGTCCTGCCAAATTTTTAAGAGATGTTTCTATTTTACGCATCTCATTCACCTGTCGGTCAATGATGGTGGCGTTCAGATCCATCAACATATCGACCACCGAATTGTCACCGACATCATTCAAGGTGCTTGCCAGGCTAATATACCGCTGGTCACTGGAACGTCCCAGTTCGCTACGAATTTCTTCTTGCAATTCTAAGTAACGATGTTGTAGTTCTTTTTTCAATTTTGCCAATTGTTCTTCGGTCAGATTTGCCATTATGAGTCCTCTCAATTTTTGTTGCCGTTGTTGTTTTGTAAACAGTTATACATTCGGTTCTTGATTCATATCCAAAGAAATTAAATCATATGACAGGGTTTTCTAAGAAGAAATAAGTAATTTGCCTATTACTATATTTGGACTAACATGTCACCAATAAAACAATTGGTCAACTACGGTAGTGAGACCACGATTGTAGATGTGCTACTCATATTTCTATATTAACTAATTACTAGTAGGCAATGATGTCGAATAAAGCCTATATAATAAGAGAGAAAATGCCTGACTCCATTTGTGGAACAAATGGAGTTATTGTTAATAACGAAGTAGAAAATTACAAGTATATCCTAGCCAGACAAACAAAAAAACACAGCTCGAATATTGATGATAAAGCGCAAGAAAGAAAAAACAGTAGAGTGGGAGGTGATACAGTGTACAACAAAGTGAACTTTGACCACTGAGAAAAAATGGTGAGCGTTTTCAGTAGTTAGTACATATCCAGCTTTTCTTAATATCCATAAATTTTCCGATTGATTATGTGGGTATCGTTCTGCGACTTTTAATCTTAAGATGGCTAGTAAAAGCCAGATATCTATCACTGATTAATTCAGCACGGATTTGTTATGAATAAATTCGAATACTTAAGAAAACAAATGATCGATTACCAGCTGGTTGCCCGTGGCTTGCGTGATCAGGCTGTTATCAATGCAGTCGATGCTGTACAGCGCGAAAAATTTATACCTTCAGATCTGGTTGAGTTTGCCTACAGTGACTCACCTTTACCTATTGCTGCAAGTCAGACAATTTCTCAGCCCTATATCGTTGCACTCATGACTGCGGCACTTGAGCTAAAGCCTGACGAACGTGTACTAGAAGTGGGGACCGGTTCTGGATATGCTGCTGCAATTCTGTCGGAGATTGCCAAAGAAGTATATACCATTGAGCGACATAGAATCCTCGCGGATACTGCACGCAAACGGCTTGAAGAGCTAGGTTATGAAAACATTCAGGTATTATACGGTGATGGTACGCTGGGGTGGCCGGAACATGCTCCCTTTGATGCCATTGTTGTTGCCGCAGGTGGACCAAATGTACCAGAAACACTCAAGCAACAAATGGCTATCGGCGGACGTTTGGTGATCCCGGTAGGTACAGCTTTACACACACAGAAGCTGGTTCGGATTCGGCGTATCAGTGAAAACGAGTATAAAGAAGAAGACTTGGGGAGTGTTCGTTTTGTACCCTTGATAGGTGCTGCAGGTTGGGAAGATGAGAGAGCAATTTTACCTGCGGTCGAAAAGACTGAGGCAAGTTTACCGGAGTTGATTTATAAATCGAGCGAACACTTCGCCAGTATAGATCATGTTAATCTGGATAATTTACTAGAGCGTATTGGAGATAGCCGCCTGGTGTTACTCGGTGAAGCTTCGCATGGCACTGCCGAGTTTTATGAAATGCGAGCGCGCATTACTCAGGAACTTATCGAAAAGAAAGACTTCTATATTGTTGCTGTGGAAGCCGACTGGCCAGATGCAACACATATTAATCACTATATTCATGGTACAGCCCCGGATCCTTTACTGGAAAGCAAGCCATTTTCCCGCTTCCCCACCTGGATGTGGGCAAATCATTCTGTACATGAATTTGCCCGTTGGCTAAAAGCACATAATAGTGTCAGATCACTTCATAAACAAGTAGGGTTTTATGGTCTGGATTTATATAGCCTATATAGCTCAATGGAAGTGGTGCTGAACTATCTGGAAAAAGTCGATCCTGAAACCGCCGAAGTGGCTCGCTTACGTTACGGATGCCTGATGCCGTGGGCTAGTGATCCGGCGATGTATGGTCAAGTAACAATTAACAGACAATATAGGGAATGTGAAAAAGATGTGCTTATGACCCTACAGGATTTACTGAAAAAACGTTTGGAATACTCCTTGGCTGATGGGGAACAGTTCTTCGACGCTACGCAGAATGCCAGACTAGTAGCGAATGCCGAACGCTATTACCGTACCATGTACTACGCTGAAAACAACTCTTGGAATCAGCGTGATCAGCATATGTTTGAAACCTTACAGGCTGTATTGGAGTTTAGAGGCCAAGACTCAAAAGCCATCGTTTGGGAACATAATTCGCATATTGGTGATGCCCGCGCGACGCAAATGAGCGCTCGTGGTGAATTCAATATCGGTCAGCTTGTGCGTCAGAAATATGGGGACACTGCGTACCTCATCGGTTTTGGAACTGATCACGGTACCGTTGCCGCTGCTTCTGAATGGGGTGGGCCTATGGAAGTAAAACAGATACAACCATCCCATATCGACAGTTATGAACGTGTCTGCCATGAAGTTCATAGCGATAACTTTTTGTTACCGTTACGTAAACCGCTACAGGAAATAACTTGTAAAAAGCTGCTCGCGGAACGCTTGGAACGCGCTATTGGTGTGATCTACCGCCCTGAAACTGAATTACAAAGTCACTACTTCTATGCTTCATTACCACGTCAGTTTGATGAGTACATCTGGTTTGATGAAACCCGTGCGGTTGAACCATTAGCCCGGAAAACTACAAAAGACGTGCCTGATACGTACCCATTTGGTCTTTAGCAAGTGATGCCATGAGATTTTCGTAACATCAATATAGTTGAAAAATGCTGATATTTTATTAAGTTTACAACTTAAATTATAAGTATCCTTGAGCTACTTTGAAATTAAGCAGATAATGTTTTTATGTGCTTAGGTGTCCCCATGCAAATCGCCGAAATAGACGGCTTTAACGCTCACTGCGTGACGAAGGGTATTGCACGCGAGGTAAGTTTGTTCATGCTACAAGACGAGTCGATAGAAATTGGCGATTTCGTCATGGTGCACGTAGGTTATGCAATCCAGAAAATGAGTGCTCTGGAAGCACGTTCGGCTTGGGAGGTTTACGATGAAATACTAGCCTTGGAGGCAAAGGGTGCATGAACTTTCGGTGTGTCAATCATTGATTGATCAAGTGGAGCAAATCGCGCTGATCCATGGTGCGCAGAGTGTGGCATCAGTAAACCTGAAGGTTGGTCCCCTGTCTGGGATTGAGCCGACACTTTTGCAACACGCCTATCCTTATGCCAGTGCAGGTACTTTGGCAGCAGAATCTACACTGGTAATCGAATTGGCACCGCTCAGGGTGCGTTGTGAGATCTGTGGAACTGAGACAGAGGCGCAACCGAACTGGCTAGTATGTGGAGCCTGTGGTGACTGTCACACAAAACTTGTAAGTGGGGATGAGATGATCCTTATGCGTGTTGAATTAGTCACCTCAAAAGTAAAGAATGATGTGTGATACTTGTGGTTGCAATATTACGCCCGGTAATCAATCGTTCGCCCACAGGTCAGTGAACGGCACAACAGCCGTCGAAGTGTTGGAAAACCTGCTGGCTAAAAACGACGATCAAGCAACACACAATCGACAACATTTCGATACACATCGACTGCTCGCTATCAATCTCATGTCATCCCCTGGTTCGGGCAAGACCGCACTACTGGAAGCGACCATTGATGCATTCCACAACGAATACCACATCGGCGTAATTGAGGGTGACCTAGAAACCGAAAATGATGCCAAACGCATACGCATCAAAGGTGTGCCAGCATACCAAATTACCACCGGCACGGCGTGTCATCTTGATGCGCACATGGTACACGATGCACTGCATCAATTTCCGCTTGAAGGGCTAGATCTTCTATTCATCGAAAACGTCGGAAATCTCGTGTGCCCCGCCAGTTTCGATCTCGGCCAGCATCGTAATGTCACACTACTCTCGGTCACCGAAGGTGATGATAAGCCTGCCAAATACCCTGTTATGTTTCGTGCCGCCAATTTATTGCTTATTACCAAGAGCGACCTATTGCCATTTCTGGATGATTTCAGTCTGGCACGCGCCGAATTGAATCTGCGCAACCTTGCCAGCATAGCGCCGGTATTGCAGCTTTCCGCTCGCAGAGACTTGGGCCTGCAAGCCTGGTTGGATTGGCTTTGCAGTGAACTGGCGCAACAACGTGCGCGAGTAAAAAGAGGAGAAACTGCGCGTCCCCGCATACAATCCGATGGTGTGCATTTACACGTGGCAACTATATGACGCTCACTGCCCACGACTGGTTGGCGAAGATCCACTTGCTGCCGTTGAAACGGCGCGTACGTATCATGAATGTATGTGGGGGGCACGAACGCTCGATTACGATGGCAGGTATACGTAGTGCTCTACCCAAGACAGTCGAGCTTATTGCCGGTCCGGGTTGCCCAGTGTGCATATGTCCTGAAGAAGATGTGTACCAGGCGATTCAACTTGCATTGCACGCGGATGTGATTTTAGTTGCTTTTGGTGACATGCTGCGCGTACCGGTAAATATGCCAAAAAGGGAAATCCGTTCGCTAGAACAAGCTAAAGCAAATGGTGCCGATATACGGCCAATTGCAAGCCCACGTGAGGCAGTCAAAATTGCACAGGAAAACCCGAGTCGCTCAGTAGTATTTTTCGCCGCTGGCTTTGAGACTACTACTGCACCCGTGGCAGCCATGTTACTTGAGGGAGTGCCAGATAACTTGTTTATGCTGCTATCGGGGCGGCGCACCTGGCCTGCGGTAGCAATGTTACTTGATTCAGATACGCCAGCCTTTGATGGCTTAATCGCGCCGGGTCACGTTTCCACCGTGATGGGACCAGAAGAGTGGTTGTTTGTAGTGGAGAAACATAGTATTCCTGCAGCAGTTTCCGGTTTCATGCCAGTCTCGTTATTAGCGGCAATATATTCGGTATTACGCCAGGTGCTTGAAGGCAAGCCCTTTTTAGATAACTGTTATCCCGAGTTGGTGCGCCCTGGAGGCAACCCATCAGCAAAAGCACAAATTGCGCAAGCGCTGGATGATACCGATGCCAATTGGCGCGGTATTGGTATTATCCCTGCTTCCGGTTTCGGACTCAACCCACGCTTTGCCTCTAATGATGCACGTCTTCAATTTCCCGATTTTGAACAGGAGGGGCGTAAGCGTGTTGGCCTAATGCCACCTGGCTGCGAATGTGCAAGCGTGGTGCTAGGAAAGATCAATCCAAACCAATGCAAGATTTATGGCCGCGCATGCACCCCGAAATCACCTATTGGACCATGTATGGTGTCGGATGAAGGCGCTTGCCGGATATGGTGGGCTGGCGGAGTGAGGAAAAATGCCGCAGTCTTAGCTGAGGATACTCATACTTCTGCCACTTGACGAAGATTGAAGATCTTGGGGGCCTAACTACTGTTTTGCCAGCCAAGTGTTTGGCCCAATACTCACCAGTATACTAAATGAATATAAAGGACAATCAAGTGATCCCAGCCAAGGAGCTTGGAGCGTGCCGCTGGATTGTGACAGGAAGGGTGCAGGGTGTAGGTTTTCGTCCTTTCGTTTTTTGCCTGGCAAAGCGGTTCGGCCTAGCTGGACGAGTGCAAAATCTTGGTGGTCAGGTACTGATTGAGGCTGAGGGCGCGACATCTATTCTCAATGCGTTTGGTGCGGCGTTGTTCACTGATGCACCACCGTTGGCTCAGCCAAAGAAGATACATGTCGAAAAGATTGCATATCACCAGCTGGAACGTTTTGAGATCGTACCAAGCACAGCCACTATGGCGGAACAGATCCACATACCGCCAGATTATTTTCTATGCGATGACTGCAGGCGAGAAATGCAAACACCGCAGGATCGGCGTTATCGCTATCCCTTCATTAATTGTACACAATGCGGACCACGTTATAGCCTAATTACGCGACTACCCTACGATCGTGCAAATACAACCATGGCGGCGTTTGAATTATGTTCTGCATGCCAGAGAGAATACCGAAATCCATTTAACCGCCGATTTCATGCCGAACCAGTGGCATGCCCAACATGTGGTCCACAGCTTTGCTTTGTTAAATCCAACTACAGAGTTGATGGTTCTGCGGCACTAGATGCCTGTGTGTCTGCTTTGCGTAGAGGTGAGATTGTCGCCGTAAAAGGCATCGGAGGCTATCATTTAATGTGTGACGCGAGCAATGTAACGGCAATTGAGCAATTGCGCTTAAATAAACACCGACCACATAAACCACTTGCGCTGATGTTCCCATGGCGAGGTGCAAATGGTCTGGAGATGGTGCAACAAGAATTAGAGGGCGACACCAATTCGTGGGCACTACTATGTGATCCAGCACGTCCTATCATACTTTTACGTAAGCGTCTGGATTCGACTTTGCCAGAATTGATTGCCCCAGGACTTGATGAAATCGGTGCGATGCTGCCATACAGTCCATTGCATCATTTGCTACTAGATGAAATTGGCAGAGCAGTGGTGGCTACTTCCGGCAACGTGAGCGGAGAACCTGTGTTGACGGAAAATGAGGAGGCGGAACATCGGCTCGCGAATGTGACGCGCAATTTCTTGCATCACAATCGCCCGATTGCACGTCCAGTGGATGATTCGGTGACGCGTATTATTTGCGGAAAACCTCGTTTGCTTCGTGCCGGGCGTGGGATTGCGCCATTAGAATTTGATTTGCCAGGTAGACTTGCTCAGCCATTGCTCGCTGTCGGCGGCCACATGAAAAATACTATCGCGTTGGGGTGGGAACGAAGAGCAGTACTCTCTCCTCACATTAGCGATCTGAGCACCCCGCGCAGCATTGAGGTGTTTGAACAAGTAATTGCTGATATGCAACAACTGTACAATGTAATACCGCAAGCTATTGTATGTGATGCCCATAGCGGCTATACAAGCAGCCGCTGGGCCGCACGTCAGGGACTGCCACTAATCCGCATATGGCATCACCATGCACATGCAGCAGTGGTAGCGATGGAACATTGTCTCGATCGTACATGGCTGGTGTTTACCTGGGACGGTGTTGGCTTGGGGAAAGATGGCACGTTATGGGGCGGTGAAGCACTACATGGGAAATCCGGTTCATGGCAGCGAGTTGCTCGTATGCGACCATTTCGGTTGCCTGGTGGAGAGCGAGCGGGACGCGAACCATGGCGTTCTGGCCTGTC
>PVMK01126501.1_pt1 | contig 11602 bp, 9 predicted proteins | sample 1853481 | NCBI WGS metagenome assembly PVMK01 (sample SAMN08533507, study PRJNA380276) | Marine sediment metagenome, whole genome shotgun sequencing project. | reverse complement strand
AACAAACATCCCACCGCCTGTTGTTACCCTTGAGCCTCACCGTGAAGAAGACCTCGGGCCAAGCCTTGAATACCTTGACAAAATATGGCCCTGGTAATCTGTGGGGGCTGTTCCGTTTTCCATTGTGTTTTAAGGGCTTTTGCTGTAGCAACAAGTATGGATTAACCTTGAACCTCTGAACCCTGAACCTTTGAACGGTTAGCAACAATGGATCATCCATTTTCAAAATCTACTACGTCCACGGAAAAATGCAATCGGCTTCTGGAGCTAATATCCCCTGAAGACACATTGGGCATTGTCATGAACGCCGACCCCGATGCCATTGCCAGCGCCCTGGCATTAAAACGGTTGTTCTGGCGAAAAGTCAGAAAAACAATGCTTTATCATATTAACACAATTGAACGGCCGGATAACCTGGCCTTCATCAAATTGCTTAAAATAAAACTACACCGTATCCGATCAATGAAAGGACGGAAAATTAAAAAATGGGCCATTGTAGACTCCCAGCCGCACCATCATGATCGGTTCAGGAACCACCATTTCGACATTATCATCGATCATCATAAGTTGGGATCATTGTCAAAGGCTCCCTTCGTGGATATAAGGGAGGATTATGGCGCAAATGCAACAATCATGACCGAGTACCTTAGGGCCTCCAAGATCACCCCTTCACCGAGGTTGGCGACGGCCCTCTTCTATGGCATCAAGACCGACACAAATAACTTTGTGAGGGAATCGTTACCGAACGATATCAACGCATTCAGGTATCTTTACCGTTTCACAAATATGAATATCATTAAAAAAATCGAATCCTCAGAGATATCTAAACAGACCTTATCTGATTTTCACCTTGCAATGGAACGGCTGGTCCTTGTAAAAGATATAGCCTTTATCAGTATGGGAGAAGTAGTCAATCCTGACATCCTGGTGATAATCGCTGATTTTTTCATGAAAATGGCGGAGGCCAATTGGAGCATTGTTACCGGCATATACGAGGAAAAGCTTGTTGTAATTTTGAGAAATGCGGGTTTCAGGGGTGATGCGGGAAAGACGGCACAGAAGTTATTCGAACCGTGGGGTGGTCTTGCCGGAGGACACAAGAGCGCTGCCAGGGCTGAGATACCATTGAAGAATATCGTAAATGAAATTGACGATATTCCCCGGTTGAACAGATTGGTTTTAAAAAAGCTGAAAAGCCTTAAGGCAGGTTTCGAGGGAGGTTAATTTTGACCGTTTTTAAGGATAGGATAGTCGACAATAAACTCCTTGATGAGGTTAAGGGCCTCATCGATCAGGAAAATAATACGGCGTTGAAAAGGCTCATCGACCAGATGAGAGCCGCTGATGTGGCCGATCTGATCGAGCATTTGAGCCGGGATGAGCGTCTGTTCATTTTTCATCTTTTAGAGCCTGACGGGGCCGGGGAAGTCCTTGTAGAGATCGAGCCACCGGTTCAGGAACGGATCGTGAAAGATCTCGACAATCAGGCCATTTCTCAAATTGTCGAGGAGCTTGATTCAGATGATGCCGCCGACCTCGTTGGGGACCTCCCCGCGGAACGGGCAAAAGAGGTCATTGAATCTGTCGGTGACGAAGTCTCAGAGGAACTTGAAAAGCTGCTTCCCTATCCCGATGATACGGCCGGTGGTATAATGGCCCTGGAGTTTGTCGCGGTCAAGGCCGATGCAAAAGTGCGTGACGCGATCGAATCGATCAGGGAAAAAAGGGAGGAGGTGGAAAATCTTTATTACATCTGGGTTGTAGATACCTTTGAAACGCTGGTCGGAGTCATCTCCCTGAAGGATCTCGTACTCGAACCTCCCGATAAAGAGATCAGCGAGATAATGAACCGGGAGGTCATTTCAGTAAACGCAAAAGACGACCAGGAAGAAGTGGTTAACCTGGTTAGAAGATATGACCTTGTGAATATACCTGTGGTCGATGATTTTCATTGCCTGGTAGGGCGCATTACCCATGATGACATCATTGACGTGATTGAGGATGAAGTCGATGAAGATTTCTCCATCATGGCTGGCGTGATTGACCAGGAAATCACAGAAGAATCCACCATTAAGATCTCAAGGGCAAGGCTTCCCTGGTTGGTTGCGGCGCTGTTTGGGGGCGTTTTTGCCGCATTTGTCATCAACCAGTTCGCAGCCTCTTTAAAAGAAGTGATTGCCCTGACGTTTTTCTTCCCGGTCGTTATGGCCATGGGGGGGAATACCGGCATCCAGGCATCCACGGTTGTTGTGAGGGGTCTCGCCACAGGCGATATCAACCTTGTCAATATTGGAAAGAGGCTTTGGATGGAAATGAGGGTCGCCTTCATAAATGGGCTGATATGCGGTCTCATCCTTGGGTTGATAGTGGGGTTCTGGCTTGGCGATTACAGACTGGGTTTTATTATTACCGTTGCCCTCTTCTTGATTATCCTGATTTCAGGTTTGATTGGCTCTGCCCTCCCATTAGCCCTTAAGAAACTGAATATTGACCCTGCCCTTGCTGCAGGACCCTTTGTAACTACCTCAAACGATATTATCAGCCTCTTTATCTATTTAGGTCTTGTAACAATTTTCCTTCGTTCAACCGCTTAGCCCCCCTACCCTTCTTCAAACCTGCCCACTAAAATACGAACGAATTGCTTCAGCTAACGCATGGCCGACGCCTGGCACCTGTTTCAGATCTTCAATTGTCGCCTTAGAGATAGCCTCTATGCCATTGAAATGTAAAAGTAACTGACGTTTCTTTTTCTTGCCAATCCCGGGAATTGCATCTAAGTCAGATCTTGTAAAAGTTTTCTTCCTCAGCCTCCGGTGGTATGAGACAGCCCTTCGATGAGCTTCGTCTCTGATCCGCATCATCAGGAGAAGCACCGGATGATCGGCCTTCAGCATAAGAGGATTTTTTCTGCCAGGGATATATATTTTGTCTCGTTGCTCCTGACGGTGTTCATCGGGCTTTGCAATAGAGATAACTTCCGGGATTGGAAAAACTTTTTTCGAATCCATAGCCAGCCCATTTTTTGACAAGAGACTCATCTCCCGGTCTATTACACGTCTGACTACGGCAAGGTGACCTTTGCCCCCGTCCACGAGAAAGAGATCGGGCAGACCACCTTTTGCCATCCTTCTTTGCACCACTTCGGCCATCATGCCGTAATCGTCAATACCGCTACTCATCTTCATCCTGTAATTCCGATATCCCTGCCGGTGAGGTATGCCTTCCACAAATGAGACCACAGTTCCAACGGCCATTCCCCCCTGAAGGTTTGAAATATCAAGCCCTTCAATATGCCTCGGTGTTCTGTTTAGGCCTAAGATAAACTTGGCCGAGGACATAAGATCCTCCCTTTGCGTCTCCTGATGGGCAATAAGGAGATTTTCCGCATTGGCCATTGCCATGGCTACCAGCTTTTTCTTCTCCCCCCTCTGTGGCCGATGGATTACAATTTTTCTATCTGCGAGATCACAAAGCCATGTGCTAATCGAAATGAGATCTTTGATCGACTCAGAAACAAGGATATTCTGCGGTATAAAAACTTCACGCGAGTAGTACTGCTTCAAGAAAGCCTCCATGACCTCTGAGGCAAGTGCTGAACGATCTTTGAAGAGAAAGCCCCGGGTTCCTTTTAAATATCCCCTGCGAATGAAAAGAAGTACTACCTGATGAAGTTCGCCATTTTGTGCCAGACCGATAACATCCTGATCCTCCAATCGGGAAGATACCACATGTTGACGTTCGACGGTTTTTACCAGGGCATTGATCTGATCTCGTATCCCGGCTGCCACTTCAAAATCCAAATGCGCCGCAGTCTCATCCATGTCATTTTTCAATCTCGCGATTAGCTCACGGTTGCGGCCGTCCAAAAAAAGCCGGACCTGTTGGACAATCTCATTATATTTCTGTTCAGGAATCTCATGAGAGCAGGGTGCCAGGCAGCGGTTCATTTGAAAATTCAGGCATGGTCTTTCCCTATGCTGCAACCTTTGGCTCTTACACTTGCGTAACTTGAAAACCCGGTCAATCACCCTTTTGGTGCTGCGCATGGAGTTGGCAGAGGAAAAAGGACCGAAATATCGTGCCCCATCTTTTTTTATCTTTCTAACGATTCCAAGGCGTGGAAAAGGCTCATTGATATCAAGCCTGAGACAAGGGTATTGTTTGTCGTCACGCAAGATAATGTTGTAACGCGGCATGAATCTCTTTATGAGACTGCTTTCAAGAATAAATGCCTCCTGCTCGGTAGAGGTCAGGATGAAATCAAGGCCATCGGCCTTTTTCATCATCCTGCCGGTTTTGCTGGAAGGTTCGGGTTTGGGTCTGAAATACGAAAGGACCCGTTTACGAAGATTTTTCGCCTTGCCCACATAAATAACACGTCCGGACGGGTCCACAAAAGAATATACGCCCGGGGCATTAGGGAGAGTTTTCTGCAGCAGATTCACATTTAATTCATGCTGTTTAGGGCTGCTCTGTTTCATTTCGCTTTTCTTCACCGAACGGGTTTAAAAGAAAGTGGGGTTCACCGGTTCATTGGCGTCAGTCCTGATAAAAATTTGGAGCCAAACTCGCAATTATTTGGGAAAATGAGCATTTCCAGCAAAGATTTAGAGGGATTCAATCCCTTCTTTATCCTTAACCTTGAACCTTGAACCTGTGAACGGTTACAAAAGGGGCTTGCATCTTATCATGGTAGATGATAGTCAATATTTCAGTCAAGCTTATATAGTGCTTGACCGAAAACCCTGTTTTTTCGGTCAAGAAATTAGAAATCCGAAGCACGAAATACTAAACAATGATCAAAATACGAATGTCCTAATTACAAAAATATAGTATTTCCGAAATGTTAAGTTTGATGGCCTCGCAAAAAGTCTCTAAGGCCGTCACTCCCGCGAACGCGGGAGTCCAGAAGTGATTGATTTCCCTGGATTCCCGCGTTCGCGGGAATGACAATAACGGGTGCTTTCTGACTTTTTACGAATTCATCAAGTTTGAAACATTCAATCATTTGATATTCGGATTTGTTTCGGATTTCGGTTTTCGATATTCGGATTTTGCCTGAACAGGGGTTTTCGTTCAGGCACTATATAATCCCGTTTAAGCGGTACAAGATGAAACATGAGAAATCTTATATTATATTGATCCTCATATTGGCATTTGCAGCCATTTCTACCATGAACGCCTGTTCCTTCAAAAAGGTACGCATGCCGCCGTTAGCATCTATAGAGGGGATCCCGGGTCATTTTGGTAAGGGTAGAATAATTGACCTTGAGAAGGGAAAATCAATATCTTTTGAACAGCTCATCGATCAATTGCAACCAAAAGAGTTAATTTTTGTCGGGGAAGTGCATGACAACCCCGAGCATCATCTGATACAGGTTCAGATCCTTCAGTCACTCATGGCACGGTACGGTCCTCTAACCGTTGCCATGGAGTTTTTTGACCAATCGCGGCAACCGGTCCTTGACAGGTATCTGGAAGAAGAGGTCAGTGAGACAGTGTTTCTGAGAGATGTTGACTGGGAGAAAGGGTGGTCCTTCCCCTATCATTTTTACAGACCAATCGTATTCTTATCCAAGGAAAAGGGTCGCGCACTCCTCGGATCAATGCGTCCAACAACATCGTCAAGAAAGTGGCCAGGTCGGTCTGGACAGTCTGACACCGGAGGAACGTGATCAAGTGGCAGGGGAAATCAACCTCGACAATCAGGCCCATCGCGACTATCTTATGGAGGTGTTCAAAAAGCATTCACACCATCAACAGCTAAAAAACTTCGACTATTTCTATCAGGCCCAATGCGTCTGGGAAGAGACCATGGCCGAGAATATCGCCCGGTATTTGGCTGATGACAGGGGGAAAATGGTTGTTTTCACCGGAAACGGTCACATCACTGACAGGTTCGGGATACCGGACCGGGTTTTGAGACGGATTACGGTTAATATGGCCACAATCGTATTATATCCCTTGACAGAGCGATTGATCATAAATAGAAACATGGCCGATTACGTTTGGCTGACGAGCGGGTGTTCTTCAGGAGGGTACCGCGGCCGTAGGCCATCAAAACATAAAATTGAGTCAGGAGAGAAAATACAGAATGAAAATAACACCAGAAAAAATTGACGACCTTAACCCTGATAGACGAAAATCGGTCATGGAGAGGTCCATGGATGACATCTCATCAATATCCGAAGATGTCCGGGTCATAGTTGACGATATAAAGAGCCGCGGCAACGAAGTCATTTTAGAGCATTATAAGAAGCATAAGTCGGATATTACGATCTCTGATATGGAGACCACAAGGGAAGAAATAGAGGAGGCGTACAACATTGTGGGCCCGGAGGTAGTTAAATGTCTCAAGATTGCCGCAATGAATATTACGAAATTTCACCAGGCACAGTTAGAACGTGAAATGTGGTCCATAGAAATTTCAGAGGGCATTCTCGCCGGCCGGGTTACAAGGGCCATGGATATCGTGGGATGTTATGTCCCCGGGGGCACAGCCGCATATCCCAGTTCCGTCCTTATGACTGTGCTCCCTGCTAAAGTAGCAGGGGTGAGTCAAACCGTGGCAGTAACACCTCCCAAGAAGGGGATGAAGGGAAATCCTGCCACCCTGGTGGCGGCCGATATCGCAGGTTGTGACCGGATTTTCAAGGTAGGAGGGCCCTGGGGTGTAGCGGGGTTGGCCTACGGCACAGAGACAATGCCAAGGGTGGACAAGATTGTGGGGCCGGGAAATAAATACGTGACCGCTGCCAAAATGCTGGTCTACGGGCAGGTGGACATTGACTCACCCGCAGGACCGAGCGAGGCCCTTATCCTGGCGGATGAAACAGGAGACCCGGAATTGATCGCCCTTGATTTCCTTTCACAGATCGAGCATGATCCTGACTCTGCCGCTGTATTGGTGACTACGTCGGCGGAACTGGCCTCGACAGTCTGCGAGATCATAGAGAGGGAATATGACTCTCTTCCGCGAAAGGATATTTTTGAGTCCTCCCTGTCCAAGCATTCTTATGTGCTAATTGCTGAGGATATGGAACAGGCTATCGATTTTACAAATGAATATGCCGCAGAACATCTTCAGATCTTGACCCATGACCCGTTTATTACCCTGAACAAGATCAAACATGCCGGATCAATTTTCATGGGCCCCTACGCTCCGGTGGCGGTGGGTGACTATGCCTCCGGAACCAACCATGTCCTTCCCACCGGTCAATGCGCCCGGATGTTTTCCGGTCTCTCAGTGGATGACTTTATTAAAAAGCCCACATTTCAGTATTTAAGCAAGGATGGACTTGCCAGCCTGAAAGATACGGTTATAACCCTGGCCGAAACAGAAGGACTTCCCATTCACGCAAGGGCGGTTAAGGCCAGATTTGAATGATGCAGGATACATGATGCAAGATACATGATGAAGGATGCAAGATACATGATAAAGGATAACTAAACACAGTAGCGAAGCGACGAAATACCAAACACTTTTTGCGAGATAATAAAAATTAAATGTAAAGGAGGTTTGAAAAATGGCTGAAATCAAGGGATATGATATGCCTGATGAGCTGTTCTACCACGAGGAACATAGCTGGGCCAAGGTGGAGGGCGTAAAAGTTACCGTGGGGATGAGCGATTTATTCCAGAAAGAGGCCGGGGATATTGTATTTGTTGATCTCCCCGAAGAGGAAGATGAAGTGAGCCAGGGAGAGACCTGCGGCAAGATTCAATCCAGAAAGTGGATCGGTAAATTAGTAGCCCCAGTCTCAGGAGAAATCACTGAAATTAACGAAGAGATGGAAGAGGATACCTCACTGATCAATACCGATCCATATGGCGAGGGCTGGATACTGGTGATCGAGGCAGAGGATGAAGACGAACTCCAGGCCGAATTAAAAAACCTGATCCACGGTGATGCGGTCCAGGGTTTTGTGGAACAGGAAATAGCTAAAGCAGAGGAAGAAAAGGCTAAGGATGAATAGAGTTGAGGTATCATGTCAGAACAGTGGCGTCTGTTTAAAAATCTGAGAAGATCTGTCTCCACTGCCGAAGGTCTGGCAGTGGATGACACCCTGCCTCTGTCCGTTGCCCGCAATAACTCGCCCCCCATACTACACCTCTACACATTTATTCCCTCAGTTATTGTCGGCAAATATCAGGATATAGAGGCGGCATTGCGGCTTGAGAGATGCAGGGCCCGTGGAGTTGAATTCAATAGAAGGAGTACTGGTGGCGGAACCGTAATCATGGGCCCCGAAATAGTGGCACTTGGTCTGGGCATAAACGTTGACCACCCGAGGCTTAAAAAGGGAGTGGGAGGAGTATTTCAATCCCTCAGCCTGGTCCTTTTGCGCGCCCTTGATAAGATTGGAATCCAAGGCTATTTTCAACCAAAAAATGATCTTGAGGTGAACGGCAGGAAGATCGCCGGACTTTCAGCCGCGTCAGAAGCGGACAGCTGTCTCCTGTTTCACACCAGCCTCCTGGTGGATTTTGACGTTGCCCTGATGACAGACATCATGAACACCCCGGTTATCAAGCTTGAAGACAAGGGGTATAATTGCTTCAGCCAGCGAATGACCACGGTTCGGGATGAGTTGGGCAGAGGGGTCTCTGTAACGGAAATGATAGATGTCATCCAAAACTCCTTTGAAGAGGAGTTCAGCATCCGCTTCAAAGAAGACAGCCCGGATGAATGGGAAGAAAAGACCATTCAGGGTCTTATTGAGGAAAGATACACCAAAGATGAATGGATATTTTCCCACAGACATCCAAGGGCCCGGATGGGTGTAGGTCAGCTGAAAACAAAGGGCGGCCTGTTGGAGATCTACCTCGCTCTCTCAGGCGCTTCCATAGAGAGCGTCCTGGTTACAGGGGATTTCTTCTCAACCAGTGAAGATCTGCACAGGATCGAAAACGCTCTCAAATGGACTTCAGCCCGAAGAGAGAGTATAGAAAACAATATCGCATCCGTATGGCACGATAATATGATCTACGGTATCGATGTACCTACTCTGACGAAGGCCATTTTACTGGCAAAGGAAAATCAGGTAAGACTTTAGGATTGATGATTGTTGATTGATGATTGTCGATTGGAAATCGATGATGCTCAACGCTTGCTTCCGCAAACAATAACCCGTATCCCCGCTTAAAAACGGGATCTTCGACAAGTATCCAGAATTGAGTATCGAGATTGCAAATAGTTGAGTTTCAAAGCATTTTGTTCTTTCAATCATCAATCGACAATCATCAATCAACAATCCAAAAGGGTACCCAATACCTAAATTATGTCTAAACAGCAGAGTCCCGAATACGCAAAAATGAGTCATGCCACGGCAATCTCTCTCGGTTTGATGGGTGGTAGGATGTATCGGGGCGCGGTCAACAGGTGTGTGAATCTTCTGGTTCATTACCCTGAGGGGTGTTCCGCAAACTGCGCCTATTGCGGGCTTGCCAGGAAACGACCCGGGGCATTTCAGGACAAGAGTTTTATTCATGTTGACTGGCCAATCTTTCCCATGGAAGAGATCATTGATGGAATCAATAATGCCCCTTCTTATGTTAAGCGGACCTGCATCTCCATGATAACCAATGGCAAATGCAGAAAACACACCTTGGAGATGTCAGATCGCCTCAGGAACGAAACCACCATTCCCATATCTGTCCTTATCAGCCCCACGATCCTCGAACGGGAAGACCTGTACGCCTTGAAGAAAAACGGCACAGATAAGATCGGTGTGGCTATAGATCTCGCAACCCCGGAACTCTTTGACAAATTCAGGGGCAATGGAGTTTCAGGACCCCACAAATGGACCAAATATTGGGATATCATGGAGACCGGACTTGAAGTTTTTGGAGATGGAAATGTGGGCGCACATCTCATGGTAGGGATGGGAGAAACAGAAAAAGAGATCGTATCCCTGATGGACAGGCTGTGGCGTATGGGGGTGGTAAACCACCTCTTTTCCTTTTTTGCTGAAGATGGCTCTGAACTGAGCCATATGCCGCAACCCCCCTGGGCCACCTATCTTAGGGTTCAATTGGCCCGCCACCTGATTGAAAACGAGGAAAGCAGGGCCAAAGATATGGACTTTGACTCAGAAGGTAGAATCGTGGACTTTGGCATCGCAACCAATATGCTGAAGGATGCTGTCAATTCAGGGCTCCCCTTTATGTCCACAGGATGCCTGAGCCCCGACGGGAAGGTAGCCTGTAATCGCCCCTTCGGCAACTGCCTGCCCGACGTAAGGCAGTGGAACTACCCCTATAGACCCAACCCGGAAGAGACAGGCCTTATTAACGAAAACATTTTCGAACTGCCCTGAACCCCATCGATAGATAATGAGCATTCCATCAGCACCCTCCGTTCACTCAGCGCAAAAACGTTTTGACAACGTAAACAATAGGTGTTAATGTTATTGATTCACATGGGCCGTTAGCTCAGTTTGGTAGAGCAGCGGACTTTTAATCCGTTGGTCGCGAGTTCGACTCTCGCACGGCCCACCAAGTAAAATCAAGAGGTTAGCAGACATTGCTAACCTTTTTCTTTTGGTCAATTTCCCTGTTGAGTGCAGTGGGGGTGCAAGTGGGTGTTTCCATGCCTATCCGGATGTTGCACAACACTCAAAAGAAAAGCGATTTGCAGAGAGATATGCATAGCACCAGTCCCAGTTCAGTTAAACTAATAGGACGCGTTCTTTTTCAATACGACTCAGAAGGTGATCTGAAAACGAACCTGTAAAATATCGGCGGTGCCATCTTCAACCGGAGGGGGCGTTTCTCGATCTTTGGCTTTGGCTCGGATATAGTTTAGCATAAATCGGGTGTTCTCATTAGGATACCAGTTCAGGCCTGCGGTGAAATCAAGCTCCCGCCCCCCTCTAATGCTCCCTCCATTTAAATCCACGTAGGAAAACCTTAATGCGACCTCCAGAGCCCCCCACCCTCCTTCAAAGACATGGAAATCGCGGTTTGGTATTATTCCGGAAAAAACCCCCGTTGATCTGTCGTAATTTCGATGTTCACCGGTGATAAAATAGCTCCCGTATAAATAGAAGCCCCAGAACCTGGGGTTATCCGCTGCATCTGAGTCTGAGAACAGATGGAAATACTCTCCCTTCAGGGAGAAGGGGCCAGAAACAAACGCTACTTCAGGGTTGATGCATCAGGGTTATCAACGGCATCAAGATGCAAAAGCAGAATACGCCGGACTTCTTCAAAGGTCAGGGGATGCCCTGGCAGGAGTGGCGGCGTTTACTATTTCCAGACCCTGTTGCTCGAACATCTGGGGGAGGCGCTGGCCCACCAGGAACTCGATGCCCGCGATCCTGGGGATTAATTTGGCGAACGAGATAAAGTCGTCCATCGCTGGATCCCGAGGGCAACCGAAGATACCGTCTTATCCGAGCATGTCTTCACACAAGATGTAGCCGCCCGGCTTCAGCTTCTCGAGCAGTTTTCTGAGGAAATTAGCACCATATATTATGACTATTGAAGAGAGGTACTGTCAAGAACCTTGCGTGAACATGAATCAAGTCTGCTCTTGACTCTTTATCAATGATCCCATCACACAATCAAGGGGGTATAAGGGACCATCGGGAGTTCTCTG
>PVMK01120460.1_pt1 | contig 11603 bp, 15 predicted proteins | sample 1853481 | NCBI WGS metagenome assembly PVMK01 (sample SAMN08533507, study PRJNA380276) | Marine sediment metagenome, whole genome shotgun sequencing project. | reverse complement strand
TTTCTAACTCTTCTTGTGATGATATTTTTTTAATGTCATGAGTTCCTTCAAAATATTCTGAGACTGATTTATCAACATAGATTATTTCAGGTACAGGTATTTGTGTAACTTGGGGTTGTTGTTCAAAACTAATTGAATACATTATTCCTGCTGTTACTATTACCGAAATGGCCACTGCAATTGGAATTATAATTTTTGAATTCATTTTTTCTCCTCACTTTTTTCAGTTATTCATTTTTCAGAAAACTGCAATTTAGTGATTACTACTGTTTGATAGTTTGAGATAAAAGGTTTAGTGAAATTGTAATTTTACCAAACAATTTACATATACCAGATTCACACTACCAACTCTATTGTCTACTGATGAATCTTCTAATGATGATATAACTGAAAAAATAAAAATTCTTGCTACAGATGATGAAAAAATAAAGTCCTTTGGTGAACTATTTTCAAATGATTCTAGTCGTAAAATTCTGCAATTACTCTTCAACGAGGAGTTGGCTGCAACACAAATTGCTCATAAAACTGACATTTCCCTTCAGCTTGTAAAGTATCATCTAATCAAACTTCAGGATTTGGGAATAGTCAAAATATCAAAGATTGAAAAAAACTCCAAATCTCAAGATATGAAAATTTACTCTGCAACAAAGTTTAGTATTGTAATTGTTCCACCAAAATTTTCAGAAAAAACAAAAGAAAGTAAACTACTAGTTAGATCATTTAGACATATTTACAAAGTTGCAGGACTTGGAATTGCAACTGGTCTTTCAGGATTATTTTCATTATCAATGTTCCAACAAGATAGACAAATTCCTGTAGATGATACTATGACAAGTCGAGAATCTTTTTCAATTGAAGAATCTGCTAAAGAATTTAAAATGGCTGAATCCACTGCTGCTGATGAATCTGCAGGAGGTATTGTAGCATCTGCTCCTGCTCAATCACAAGATCTTGCACAACGTAACTTGGAGATTGTAAATGCTGCAATTGATTCTGATGTTGCACAATTTCCATATTCTGATTTACTCATTCCTTTTGTGATAATTACGTCATTCTTGGTGGACTAACTGTTTACTATTTGAGAAAATCATTAAAAAAATCAAAATAACTCATGTTGAATCAAGCGTGACTTCTATTGTCACTCTTTTCTCTTTGGCTCTTTCTTCTCCTGGATACTTTAATTCCGAAATTTTCTTACCTAATTCTTCATCTGTAACTAACTTTGCGTTTCCAGAAAAAAAAGAATCTATTGTATTCCATTTTGACCTCGGGATTTTTCAAGGCATTTTTGAACCAGTCTCCATCTGGTCTGTGTCTAGAAAAGTAGATTTTTCCATTATAGTTGACTGCACGAAGCATCACAGAATGCTGCTTTCCAGTTTTTCTTCCCTTTGTTATTAGTACTGGTCGGAACAAATCCTCCTTTATCTCCATGTGTAATTTTTTTCTGTCAAGTAATTTAACCCCATTGCAAGAAATTTCTGATATTTGGTATGATAAGCAAATCTGTTCATTTGAGTTCATGTCAGTAAAACTAGAAGGAATGCCTGCCAAAATTAGCTACCGCAGACTACGTTTACTGGAAAAAAAGTCATTGACCGAGAGGGAATTGGATATGGCAAAGTCAAACATATTCACATTAACCAAGACACACTTACAGTATGTGGTGTGACAATCCACCAGGGATTCAGAAAAGACTACTATCTTTCAGATGACTACATTGACAAATTTTCTGAAGAAACATTACTTCTTAGTCGACCACCTGTTAGAACAGGAATACCAGTTGTTGATATTGATGGACATAAAATTGGTAAAGTAAAGCGATTACAAAAAGATCTTGATACCAATGAATTGGAATCAATTGAAGTAAGTAATGGTTTGATGCATTCAAAGATCCTATCCAAATCCGAAATTTGGGGAGTAGGAGAAAAAGTCATTTTAAGAATGACCAAAGAAGAATTCAAGAATATTGAATGATTTCTTTTAAACTTCTTTTTTCAAAATAACATTTTTTGATTAATCTGTTTTTTTAGTACATACTGCACAAACAGGAATTCCTTCCTGAAGTGTTATTTCTACATTTGATGAGTGGCATTTCTGACATAGTCCTTTCATGAAGTAAATTCGTCAAATTGCTCTTTAAATTTTTTATGAGGATCGACTGAATCAATACTTAGTAATTTATAATTGAAAAATGCGATCAAAGTGTTGTACTCAATAGAACTAAAATCACTCACAAAGTCATTTGGAGATGTAATTGCTGTCAACGATATTTCTCTTTCAGTAAAAAATGGGGAGATCTTTGGATTTTTGGGACCTAACGGTGCTGGAAAAAGTACCACAATAATGATTCTAACTACGTTGTTAAAACCCACATCTGGTCAAGCATTGCTTTCTGGGTTTGATGTAATGACAAATGCAAAACAAGTTAGACAAAATATTGGATACGTCCAACAAGAAACAACTGTTGATGAGTATCTAACAGGGAGAGAAAATCTTCTACTGCAAGCAAAACTTAATCACATTCCAAAAAATGAAATCAACAAAAGAATTGATGAAATCTTAGATCTAATTGAACTCACTGACAAACAAGACAAACCAGTTGGTACCTATTCTGGCGGCATGAGAAAAAGATTGGATATTGCAGGTGGTCTTTTGCACAGACCAAAAGTGTTATTTCTTGATGAGCCTACAGTTGGATTAGATATTCAAACTCGTAGAAAGATTTGGGGATATATTAAAAAAATTCATGATGAGTTTGAGATGACCATTTTTCTAACAACCCACTACATGGAAGAGGCAGATAAACTATGTGACAGAATTGGGATTATTGATGGTGGAAAGATTCAGGTAATTGATTCTCCAGAAAATATGAAAAAAGCAATGGGAAATGAAGTTATTTCAATCATATTAGAAGAAGAAAAAAATTATAATTCCTTCTTATCTGAGCTTAAAAAAATTGAATTTGTAAACAAGATAAACGAAGACGGGTCTAAACTTACTCTTTTTGCATCAAATGGAACTGAAGTAATACCAAAAATTTTCAAGATTTCATCAGAACTTAATATTAAAATTATTTCTATCTCCCTTACTCAACCAACTCTTGATGATGTATTCATCTCTTACACTGGACATGAAATTAGAGATGATGATTCTGGATTTAATAGAAAACGTGAACATGCAAAGATGAAGAGGCTACGCGCATGAATACTTTGGCGTATGATACTTATACAATTTTTTGGAGGGAGATAAAGAGATATCAAAAATCTAGAAGTGGAGTATTAATTCGATTAATTCAACCTGCAATTTGGATTATAGTAATTGGAAATACTTTTTCAGGAACTCAACCACTGATTCAATCAGTTGGTTTTCAAGGAGACTATATCGAGTTTATGACACCTGGTGTCATTATCCTTACTGCAATTTTTACTAGTATCTTTGGAGGTGTCAATACATTATGGGATAGACGATATGGTTTTATGAACAAAGCATTGGTTTCTCCAATTTCTCGTTCTGCAATTGCTCTAGGAAAAATGTCTGCAATTTCCTTGATTTCAGCTTTGCAAGCTAGTTTGATTATAGGAATTGCTTTGGCCATAGGTGTTTCTTTTCCGAATCCAATTATGATTGCACCAATCATGGCAATTGTTATTTTATTTTCATTGGGGTTTTCAGGAATCTCTGTGGTGGTTGCAGCCACTGCAAAGTCTCAAGAAACCTTTTGGGGCATGATCAATTTTCTTGGAATGCCGCTGTTTATGATAAGTCCAGCATTATTCCCATTGGAATTACTGCCAGATTGGCTTGCAACAATTGCAAAACTCAATCCTGTTACTTACACCGTTTTGCTGGTAAGAGAGATGATGACAGGTGTGTCTGAAGGTGGAATTCCAGTATTGTTTAGCCTTGGAATCCTACTTTTGTTTGTATTTGTAATGATTGGTCTTGCAAGCTATGTGTTTACGCGTGAAGTAAACAAGCCATTTTGACATAAAGTTGACAAAAGTTGTTACATTTTCAAACTCTGGTAATATTCTCTAATCCTGTCATCATGATTTGTTGAAACTATCTCTTTTCATAATGATGCTCTCTGTATTGCTTTTAGCTAATTCCTTTGCTCAGAGTTCCTTCGGACTTGGAAATTATGATAATATTTCTGAGTTTGGTTCTATAGGAAGCACACTTCCTGGACATTTTTTACATCCTCAATTTATTGCAGTAGATGATGATGGCAATATCTATGTCAGTGATTTGGGAAACAAACGTGTTCAAAAATTTACAAGTAATGGTGAATACATTACTGAATGGGGTAATAGCGGAAAACAACCTGGAGAATTTCTCTATCCATCAGGAATAGCAGTATCTGATGATTCTGTTTTTGTTGCAGATCGTGAACTAAATAGAATTCAAAAGTTTTCCTTAGATGGAGACTTTGTTACAGAATGGGGAAAAAAAGGAATCTATGAAGGACAATTTTACTTTCCAAATGGAATATCTGTAAACAATGGAACAGTGTATGTAGTTGATACAGGTAATCAAAGAATTCAAACATTTTCAACTGATGGTGAATTCATCTCATCATTTGGCTCAAGCGGACTTGGAGAAGGTCAATTTTTAACTATTATTGGAATTGATATTGATCATGATGGAAATGTCTATGTCACTGATAAAGGAAACAGTAAGATTGAAAAATTTGATGCCAATGGAGAATTAATTAAATCATTTCCATTTCATTACACAAACTATAATTTTTCTCCTGAAGCAATAGCTGTTGATCCTGCAGGTGAGATGTTTATTGTTAACTCTGCCACTGATAGAATTTTGCATTTGTCTCAGAATTCTAATTTGATATTAAGCATATTTGATCAAAAAGGACCATATGCAGATTCGTTTGATATTGTTAGTGATATTACCATTGGAATTAACGGCGAATTACTAGTTGTAGATTCTGCAAACCACAGAATCCAATCTTTTGAAACTGAATTTTATGAAGAACCTGAAATCGTTGGTTTTATTGAGATTCCTGAAGTTGAAGAATTATCAATTGACCAAACAAAGCCTGTAATTATTGCTCCTGCTTCTTTAGTAGTTGAAGCTACAGATTTTCTAACTTCTGTCTCATATGGTGAGGCTACTGCTACTGACGAAAGTGGAATCAAAGCAATCATCAACAATGCTCCAGAAGGATTTTCTCCTGGTGTAAGTACCATTGTTTGGGTGGCTTTTGATAATATTGGCCATTCTGCTAATACGTCCCAAACAATTACTGTAAAGACTTGTGGGAATACCTACTCTGATTACAATATCATTGAAGGAACTCAAGGAGATGATGTAATTCAAGGTACAGATGGCAATGATCTGATTTTTGGATTAGCAGGAAATGATATTATTTCAGGTGGTGCAGGAAATGACTGCATATTTGGTGGATATGGAGACGATATTATTTCTGGTAATGATGGAGATGATACAATAAAAGGAAATTCTGGTCATGATATTCTAAAAGGAGATTCAGGAAATGATCTCATTTATTCCAATTCTGGCTCTGATGTAATTGATGGTGGCGATAATCATGATCGATGTTATCCATCAGAATCAAGTGATCTGTTGTTAAACTGCGAAGAATAGATTTTTTCTATATAGTACAATATACTTTATGTTCATCAATCTTAATTCTAAATTTACATTTGAAAACTTATGGGAATGTGGTTATCCTGGATAAAATCCAATGAAAAGGAACTCTTAACCATTCTTGATAATTTAGCAAAAAAAGCAGTTGAAACTTCTGAAGCTGTAGTGGTTTTGTTCTCAGATCTAAACAATTCTGAACATACAGAAAAAATCCATAAACTTGAAACTGAGGCAGATGTTCTAACACGTGAGATCTTTACAGAACTAAACAAGACATTCATCACTCCCTTAGATCGTGAGGACATGCAAAGAATTGCATCAAAAATAGATGATGTGATTGATTTCATGGATGGTATTGCTTCAAGAGTATACAGTTACAAAATCACTACTCCTCCTCCATATTGTGAAGAAATGGCTAAGGAACTAGTCAAGGCTACAAAAGAAGTAGAGTATATGATTTCAAAGCTAAAACACATCAAAAATACTAAAGACATGATTGAACATTGTAGAAATACTGGTGACATTGAACATGTTGTAGATGATCTGTATAGAGAAGCAATCAAAGAACTATTTGAGAGTGATGATGCAATCAAAATCATTAAACTAAAAGATATCTATGAAACAATGGAAACTGCATCAGACAGATGTGTAGATGTTGCAGATGTCATTGAAGATATTGTTTTGAAATATACGTAGGATGGTTCTATGATAGAAATAGCAATAGCTGCAATAATCGTTGCGTTAATCTTTGATTTTGTAAATGGATTCACGATTCAGCAATTCTATTGCTACAGTTATCGGAACACGTGTTTTAAAACCAATTCACGCAGTAACTTTGTCTGCAACTATGAATTTTGTAGGCCTTTTGTTTTTGGCGTGGCAGTTGCTACAACTATCGCAAAAGGAATTGTGAGTCCAGATGACATTACTGTTTATATGATTATAGGTGGCTTGGCCGGTGCAATCAGTTGGAGTACACTATGTACATATTTTGGATTACCGATTTCTAACAGTCATTCCTTAGTTGGCGGAATAATGGGGGCAGGTATTGCAGGAATAGGTTTTGAAACATTAGTTTTTGGTGGTCTGTCTAAAATTTTTGCAGGAATAGTCATTGCTCCTGTAGGTGGACTGATTTTTGGTTTACTACTTACTGGATTAATAATTACAATATTTGCTAATCGTAGACCTGCAGTTGTTAACAAAACTTTTGGTAGATTACAAATAATTTCATCGGCCTGGTTTGCTCTAACTCATGGAGCAAATGATGGGCAAAAAACTATGGGAATCATTGTTCTAATTTTGTTTTCAGCTGGAATGATTCCTGAACTTGAAATGCCATTATGGGTAATCTTTGCAGCAGCTACTGCAATGGGGTTGGGCACTTTCTTTGGTGGATACAAAGTCATTAAAACACTTGGTATGAAAATTACCAAACTCAAACCATATCAAGGATTTGCAGCAGAAACTGCAGGTGGAATGATGTTAGCAATTTTTGCCACTCTTGGTATTCCTGCAAGCACAACTCATGCTATCACTGGTACTATAATGGGGGCTGGCGCTGCTAGAAGAAAACGTGCTGTGCGTTGGAAAGTAGGCAGGCAAATTGTTTTTGCATGGATTATTACTATTCCTGGTAGTGCTGCACTGGGAATTGCATTTACCTATGTAATTCATCTATTTGTTTGATTTATGGTAATGACTTGGTTTTTATTTCAGCAAAATTTTTTGAAATATTCAAATGGAAATTTTACAATTAATACAATCAAATCTTCTTACTCCAATAATTCTGTTCTTTTTGTTTGGAATTATTGCAGCTAGAATAAAATCTGATTTAAAAATACCTGAAGCAATTTCAGAATTTTTACCAATCTATCTTCTTGCAGCAATTGGACTTCATGGAGGAATAGAGATGAGAAATACTGGATTTGAGAACATGTTAATCCCTATGCTAGTCGCAATTGGTATTTCACTTTTATTTACTTTGAACCATTATCAAATTCTACGAAGATTAGGAAAATTCAATCTCTTTGATTCTTATGCATTAGCATCAACTTATGGTGCAGTAGGAGCAGTAACTTTTTCTGTTGGTTTGTCGTTTCTCAAGAATCAGGGTGTCACATCCGAGGGATATCTTGCAGCTATTCTGGCAGTATTGGAGCCTGTCTCATTTATCATGGCAATATTTTTGACAAACATGGCAGTTGCAAAACAAATCCGTGCAAAGAAACAGTCTTTCACAAATGATGATGTCTCTGACATTGAAATGGGAATACAACAAACCAAGACAAAACTTTCTCAGGTATTACATGAATCAATTACCGGTAAGGCAATAGTTATTCTGCTTGGATGTATAGTCATTGGTTATATCATTGGTGAGGAAGGCTTTAGCTCAATCAAAATTGTTTTTGATGAGATGTTTACAGGAGCCATTGTCATCTTTATGATTGAAATGGGAATTATTGCTGGTCAAAGACTTGGTGATCTCAAAAAAGTTGGTGTTTTTCTTATTGCATTTGCTATAATTATGCCTACATTTAATGGAATTATCGGTGTTTTAGTTGCAACTGGATTGGGATTAAGTATTGGTGGTGCAGTTATGTTTGGATTGCTTTTGGCTAGTGCATCATTTATTGCAGCACCTGCAATATTACGTCATGCAATCCCAGAGGCAAAACCAAGCTTGTACATTACGTCTGCATTAGGAATTACATTTCCTTACAACATCATCGTCTTGCTACCTATCATGTTTATCGTCTCCTCTATTGCACATAATGTTGAGGGATCGATAGACTTATTCAATTATATCAGACAGGATTGGATATGAAACTCTATAACATAAAATTACTCACTGTTACCTGTGAAATTCTTGCACAAAAAAATATCATTGAAATTTTAAAAAAACATGATATTACCGGATATACCACTTATGAGGTAGAAGGAAATGGAGCACGTGGCTTACGTGGTCAAGGTTTTAAAAATGAAAAAAATGTCAAAGTTGAGGTAATTATGAGAGAAGACAAGTTATCAGATATTGTAGAGGAGATCTCAAGAACAATGTTTGCCAATTTTGCTATAGTACTTTATGTCAGTGATGTTAGCGTAGTAAGAACCGAAAAATTTTAACAGCAGGCATCATCAGAACACAGAATTGGAATTTTCTTACTAGTCTTTGTGACATTTGATATTAATTCTGATAATTGATTGTTTGAAATTGTATACATTGCCTTTTTTCCTTCATCTCTTGATTTGACAATCCCACATTTCTTCAATGTCTTTAGATGATGTGACACTAGAGGTTGGTCTTTTTTTAATTTCTTGACAAAATCATTTACGCAGAGTTCCTTGTTTTTTTGTAGCAATTCTAAAATCTCAAATCTTGTCTCATCACAGATGCATTTTAGTAGACTAATCCCATTCATATCAATCTAAATTTATATAAACTAATATTTATATTATTTTAATGATTGATACTCCAAATATCTTATTTGTGTGCGTAGAAAATGCTGGACGAAGCCAGATTGCAGAGGCATTTTTCAAAAAATATGCTCCAGAAAAATTCAATGTAATTAGTGCTGGAACAATTCCTTCGTCTCAACTAAATTCACTAGTTGTTAAAGTAATGAAAGAGATTGGAATTGATCTTGATGAACAACAACCAAAACTATTATCAAAGAACATGATTGAAAGTTCATTCAAAACTGTTAACATGGGTTGTATGGATAAAGAATCATGTCCATCATTGTTTGTTAATGATGTACTTGATTGGAATATTTCTGATCCAAAAGACAAATCAATAGATGAGGTGCGAAAAATTCGTGATCAAATTAAAACTGAGGTGATAAATCTAATAGATTCACTTGAGGAATGATTAATGCATATTCTAATTTACAAATTTTTACAGTAGAGTTGGTTGGAACATTTCTTCTTGTAGTTTTTGCAACTGGTTCTATTGTTTATGATGCTGAAGTCTTTGATGGAAAGTTGGGAATTCCATTTGCAGCTATTGCACCATTCATTGCATTGTTAATTGGTGTGTACGCTTTTGGAAAAATATCATTAGCACATTTTAATCCTGCAGTAACTATTGGCTATTACATTACAGGACACATTACAAAAATTCAGGTTCTATATTATTTTGCAGCAGAAATTATTGGAGCGTTATTGGGTTCTTTTTTTGTTCTGACCTTTATTGGAGAAAAGGCAAATCTTGGTGCTAACGTACCAAACTATGACTTTTCAATATTTTTAATATTTCCAGTTGAAGTGTTAGCTTCTGCAATGCTAATGGGTGTAATCTTCTATGTTGTGTATACAAAAGGTTTGAGAGGATTCAGTGGTGTTGCAATTGGTGGAATAGTTGGGTTAGATATTTTGTTTCTGGCATTTATCTCGGGGGCATCAATGAATCCTGCAAGAGCACTTGCACCCGCATTACTATCAGGAACATTTGGTGATCTTTGGATATATTTGACAGCGCCATTTGTTGGAACAATTATTGCAGCATTTCTATTTCGTGGGAAATTCCGAGCCCAAAGAGCCTCAAATTACGAATAATAATGACCCCTGATTACCGTTGAATATTGTCTAATTCCAGGAAATTATTCAACAGTGCTAAAAAAGTAATTCCTTCAGGAGTCAATAGTCCTGTAAGATATTTTGAGCCATACCCATTCTTTACAAAAAAAGCAAATGGTGCATACATTTGGGATGAAGACAATAATCGTTACATGGATTTCTGTAATGGTTATGGTGCATTACTTTTAGGACATAGAAGAAAAGAGATCATACAAGCAGTATCAAAACAACTCTCTAAAGGTACTCTTTATTGTACTCCAACTGAATCTGAGATTGAATTATCTAAACTAATAATTGGAAATTTTCCATCAATTGACAAAGTACGATTGGTAAACACTGGCGGTGAAGCTACAATGACTGCAATCCGACTGGCTCGCGGATTTACAAAAAAGAAAAAAATAATAAAATTTGAAGGATGTTATCATGGTGCACATGACTCTGTACTTGTACAAGCAGGTTCAGGTGCTGCACATCAAGGAGTCTCAGTTTCTGATGGAGGACTAGATGAAGTATCAAAAAACACTCTGGTTGTAGAGTATAACGACATTGAAGATTTAGCAAAAAACAATCAGACAAAACAAAGACATTGCAGGAGTAATTGTTGAGCCAATTTTAGCTAACATGGGATTAATCCTACCTGAAAAGAATTTTCTTTATGATTTGAGAAAAATTACTAAAGAAAATAACATTCCATTAATTTTTGATGAAGTAGTTACTGGATTTAGAGTAGCACCAGGTGGTGCACAAGAGCATTTTGGAATTAAACCTGACATTACTACACTTGCTAAAGCCCTAAGCAACGGATTTACAATAGCTGCAGTCGGTGGAAGAAAAGAGATTATGGATTTGCTTTCTCCAGGAGGTAAAGTCTATCAGGCAAGCACCTTTGCTGGCAATCCAATTTCTGTTAGTGCTGCAATTAGTTCCATTAAGACAATTAACAAAATAAAAAATAGACTATACTCCAAACTTGAGCGATTCAATTTGTTATTCACTTCAGCACTTGATGATATGGCAACAGACCTGGAATACCTCACCAGATCAATTTTGCAGCCTCTATGTTTCAGATATCTTTACAAACAAACCTGTCATTGATTATACGACATCAAAGAATGCAAATGCCAAGAAATTCCAAAAAATGTTCAAAACCTTACTGAAAAAAGGAATATTCATTGCACCTTCTCAGTTTGAAGTTGTTTTCCTATCTGATGCTCACACTGAAAATGATCTAAACAAAACACTTGATGCATATCATGCAGCACTAAAATCGGTGAAAAATTGAAGTATATTGTAGGTGCAAGAGGAAGTCAATTATCTGTAGCACAAACCAATCGGGTTATCACTGAACTAAAAAAAGTAAATCCTGATTCAGAATATGAAATTAAAACCATCACAAC
>PVMK01139436.1_pt1 | contig 11605 bp, 10 predicted proteins | sample 1853481 | NCBI WGS metagenome assembly PVMK01 (sample SAMN08533507, study PRJNA380276) | Marine sediment metagenome, whole genome shotgun sequencing project. | reverse complement strand
GGCCAGTCGGTGCGACCATCGCACGACTCTCACGGGCTCTCTACCGCGCCTCGCTGGAGCTGGCCGGCTTCGGCACCGAACTCCTCGCGGTTCTCGACCTTGATCGCTTCGATGATCTCCGGAAAGTCATCCTGGGTGATTCGGCGCGAGTTGGGTCGCGGTATGGGGAAATCCTCGAGCTTGGGATCCACATCGATTTCAAAGGTGACGATGTCGCGGAACTTCGCGCCGTGGAAACCGTCGGGATTTCTGAGCATCAAAGGGACAGGCGTTCCCCCGCAAAAGTCTCGATGCTTCTCGTCGACGAGTTCCGACCAGTAGGCCTGTTCGATCGTCCAGGGTACGATCTCGCGCCCGATGCCGAAGTTCCGACGCAATACGAGGGCCGTTTCCGGGACCCGCCGAGTGGAATCCCACCAGACCTGATCAACGTACCGCGCCGCACCCTTTCCCGCTTCGGCAGGAACCGCCTCGAGGCGCTCGAAGACTGCCTCCATCCACTCGCCCATGTTCTCGTTGAACAGCTGGTCGGTGCGGGCCGCGCGTGTGAGAATGATGCCGCCCGCGATCTTGGTGCCGAGCAGGTTCGAATAGAGGTCCTCGGGCGAAAACGCCGAGGCTCTCTCGGAGAACAACTTTAGGTTCGACCAGCCATACCAGGTCACGATCTCGTGCCAGATCGACATCTGGAAGGCGATCCATTGTGCAATCGGTACGACATTGAGCTTAAGTTCGCGCTGATCGAGCAGTTCGCGGGCCACCGGCCGCACGATCACCCGCCGGCTCCCACCTTCCCTCGGTAGCTCGAAGGTGCCCCCGTCGTAGATTCTTCGCGCAATTTGGGCCGCGAAGTAGATCGTCCAGTCGGCGTAATCCCGCAGGTGCGCGGTATCGATGAACCCGCCGCGGCAGGTGTAAACGAGCCCGTTCCGCTCACTCGAACCCAAAAAACGGGACTTATCGCTTCCACGCGCGATCATGCCGCTGTCATACTGGTGACGGCCAACGTCATCGGCACCAATGATGTTTTCAATCTTGACGCCGGGTACTCGGACACCTGCAACCTTGACCCGGATGTCACTGCCAAACGCGCAGCAGGGCCGAAGGCTCGTGCGAACGGGAATGTCGGGAATCTTCGTGGTGACGACACCCTTGACGTAGAGATTGTCGTCGTTTGAGTCGTCCAGGGCAGCTGCTACCGCCAGCTCAGTCGGGCTCCACTCCGCCACCCAGCGCGGTTTGCTGGCGCAAGCCGTGTCGAAAAGCAAAAGGGCAGCGAGCGCGAGGGCGCGAAGATGTCGCATGGCGAGCGGAAGTCTACATGTTTTGAAGGCTCCGGCGCCCCGAACTAGAGGGCCACTCGCCAGGTCACATTCTTCGCAATTTTGATATCCAGCATTTCGTAGAGGATCGTTGGCTGAATGCCGGAACAAAGTTTAAAATACTGATCCGATCAGCTCATCAAGGCTCCGGCACTCGCGAAGGTCTGGGGCATTTGCCTCTCCTGATCGAAAAAGAGCGTCCCCCCAGAAAATCGGAGTTCGAGGCTCGGACTATATTTTCGCCATGTACATCAATCTAAAACTGTTCAGTCGCGCGCTGCATCTGTCTCTTTTTAAGAGTCGATTCAGCGTGCGGCGCTGGGCCTATGTGCTGTTTTTTACCGCACTCTTCTGGATGATGTGGTTGCTCGTCGTTTTGGGCCGAGCACTGGACCACGTGTTTTTCCCCGGGTTTCGCAAGCAACCGATCACCAAACCGGTCTTCATTGTCGCCCCGCCCCGAAGCGGGACGACATTGACCCAAAAGCTGATGAGTCTGGACGACGACCGGTTCGTACATGTGAAGCTCTACCAGACGATTTTTCCCGCGGTGATCTACCAGCGTTTCTTTGACGGGATCGCGCGGCTGGACCGACACACGGGACGCATTTTCTCGAAGTTCACGAGTTGGACCGAGAAGACCTTCTTCGGCGGCTGGGATAAAAAGCATAAGTTGCAGTTCAACCAACCGGAGGAAGACGACGGGTTCTTCTTGTACAGCTTTGTCAGTGAAGCCATCTACCTGTTGTTCCCGCATGTGGACGAACTCTGGGAGGCGGGTTTTCCGGATGCGCTTCCGGCCGGGGATCGCCACAAATTGATGCGTTACTACCGGAGCTGCCTGCAACGGCATCTCTACGCCAACGGCCCCGACAAGATCTTGCTCTCCAAGGCCACCCAGAGTTCGGGAGCGGTCGAGTCCCTGCGAGAAGAGTTCCCGGACGCCCGGTTCATCACCATCATCCGCCACCCCTACCAATCAGTCGCTTCCCACGTGAGCGTGTTCTATCCTGTCTGGCGCGCGCATTCCCCTGACATTGAGAAGGATTCGCCTGTATCGAAGTCCTACGCGCGCCTGGCGCTGCGCTGGTATCAACACCTGTTCGAGTTTGGGTCGAGGATGGACGTGGAGCAATACTATTGCATGGACTATCGCGACCTGACGCGTAACCCGCGCGAAGCCCTGGAAATGCTCTACAAACACTTTGGGTGGAATTTGAGCGACACGTTTAAGAGCCAACTGGAGCGCTGCAACTGAACTGCAGCAATCGTTCAAGAGCGCACACCAATTCACGCTCGAAGAATTCGGCCTCAGCGAGGAATGGATCCAGGAACAACTGGGCCCCTTACTCGATTACTACTCACTGGCGCGATGACTTCCCGCAGCATGAAAGATCAAAGCGATCGGCTCAACATACGCGAACTACTCGATGCCCACGCAGGCGAGAATTACGAACGCCAGGCCGCCCATATCAACCCCGTTGCGGCCCGGGCGCTAAAGACCATTGGCTTCGACCGCTGCTATGTGCGCGCCGAAGGAGCCTATCTCTGGGATGTCGAAGGGCACCCAATACCTGGACATGCTGTCTGGGTACGGCGTATTTGGTTTGGGAAGGAACCATCCCGAAGTGTCCCGGGCATTGAAGGAGTTCCTCGATACCGGCTATCCGAGCCTGGTCAAAATGGATGCACCGCTGCTCTCCGGCCTGTTGGCCGAGGAGCTCAAGAAGCGAATGCCGCACCCGCTCGATCTCGTCTTCTTCACCAACTCGGGAAGCGAGGGCATCGAAACCGCAATCAAATACGCCCGGTGTGCGACGGGGCGACCGGGGATTCTCTACTGCTCCAAAGCATTTCACGGTCTGACCTATGGAGCGCTTTCGCTCAATGGCGACGAAAATTTTCGCCAGGGGTTCGAACCCTTTCTCACCGATTGCCGCAAAATCCCTTTTGACGATCTAGAAGCGCTGGAGCAGGCGCTCCGTCAGGGTGATGTTGCCGCGCTGGTCGTCGAACCGATCCAGGGCAAAGGCGTCAACATTCCTTCGAGCGGCTACTTGCGCGATGCGGCCCGACTCTGCCATGAGCACGGCGCATTGTTCATCGACGATGAAGTCCAGGCGGGCATGGGCCGGACCGGGCGCTTCTTGGCCATCGAACACGACGGAGAAGTCGATGCCGACATCGTGGTCCTCTCCAAAACCCTTTCCGGCGGCTACGTCCCGGTGGGCGCGGTGCTGTGCAAAAAATGGATCCATGAAAAAGTCTTCTCGAGCATGCAGCGCTCGGTGGTTCACAGCTCGACTTTCAGTGAAGGCAGCCTCGCCATGGTGGCCGGCCTGGCCACACTCGACATTCTCGACCGCGAGAATCTGATCCGGCAGGCGGAGACCCGCGGGGATCAATTGGGCGAAGGGATTGAAAAGCTGATCCCCCGATTCGAATTCCTAAAAGCGGTGCGTTGGCGAGGCCTCATGATCGGCATCGAGTTCGGCCCGCCCCGTTCGCTAGGCCTCAAAACCGCCTGGAAAATCATCCATAAGCTGGACAAGAGCCTCTTCCCTCAGGCCGCCATCATTCCGTTGTTGGACGAACACCACATCCTCACCCAGGTGGCCGGAAACGATATCGACGTCATCAAACTCCTCCCCCCATTCGTCATCAGTGAGTCCGATGTCCAATGGTTCCTCAAAGCCTTCGAAGAAGTGCTCGTGCAGATGCACAAGTTCCCTGGGACCGCCTGGGACGTGCTGACGGACATTGGCCGCATGGCCCTGACCCAACGGGCGCGCTAGTCAGATCGATCCACGGCCGGGAATCGAAGGTGGGCTGTCGTGCCTGTCTTGAACGAATCGCCAGAACGCGACATGAAGCAACCCAAACAGGATCAGCAAGAATCCGTTGGCCACGACGGCAGAGACGACGTTCGTTCCCGCGTAATTCTGAACTGCCAACAGTAACGCCAGCGCGATGTTCCGATTGCTGGTTCCGAAGGCGACCACCCGGCGGCTCGAACGCTCTTTTCCGCCGAACCAATATCCCAGCGCCAGGGATACCTCACTCGCGATCGCAATCGCCAATAGCGGCCCCCAACCAATCGCGATGATGGATTCGAATTCGCCGACCGTCACCACGATGAGCGATAACGCTCCCGTGGCTTCGGCGAGCACTTCCACCGGGCGAAGGATTCGCCGGGTCAGGGCCGGTGCGAAGTGATGAATCGCCATTCCGATCAGGAGCGGAACGGTAATCGTCGCCATCAAGATGCCAAGAATTTCCAACACATTGAAACTCAACTCACCTGCGCCGGGAACGATTCGCAGCGCCAACAGAATCACCAGCGGCGTCAGAAATGCAGACAGAACAGAGATCAACGACGTCAATCCGGCGGCCAGCGCCAGATCGCCACGGGTCAGCTTGACGAAGACCGGGACCACTGGTGCAAACGGTGCCGCGCCGAGCAGGATCATCCCCACGGCGATTTCCGCCTCGAGGCTGAACAAACGGACCAGCAACACGACCAGCAGCGGTATCCCGACAAAATTGAGGAGTAGGATCAGACTCAACCTGCACGACTTGATCGCCTCGACGACCTCGTCGACGCTGAGTCGCAGCCCGACGGTCAGCAGCAACCCTGTCAGACATGCCATCGTGAGCACACGAACGGCAGTGATGAAATCAATCGACAAGGCTCGGTCCTCTAGTCTCGACGCGGGCGAGGCGAGATCGATTGGCAGCTAGGAGCGTGCCCCGGCGACGAGTTCGTTCCACTGCTTGCGAATCGTGGGAATCAACGAAATCGGGTGCTCGGGCCGCTCGATGCTCGCTTTGTAGGCGATGTCGTCGGGCATCGGGTCTTCGACACCGAGCACGCCCTCGACGACTGCGTAGAGGCAGAACGCGCTGTAGGTCACCGCGTAGCCGCCTTCCTGCATCAGCAGCAGCTTTCCGTCGGCGTGCTGATCGGCCAATTCACGGGCGATGCGGCCGAGATCGTAGAAGCCCCGCATGCTCAGCAGGTTTCGCCCATTGCCGTCGTATTGGTTGGCGTCCTCACCGCAAGCAACCACGATCAACTGCGGCGCAAACGCGTCGACGACCGGACGGACCAACTCTTCCATCACGGCGCGATAAGCGACGTCGCCGGTTCCGTACGCCAGGGGAATATTCAGGTTGTAGCCAACCCCGGCGCCCTTCCCTATTTCATCGACTTCGCCCGATTCGGGATGGTTGGCATTCCACGAACCCAACGGCATATGCATCGAAATCGTCAGCACGTCGGAGCGATCATAAAAACCGCTCTGCGTGCCGTTGCCGTGGTGTACATCCCAGTCGATGACCGCGACGCGCTCGATACCCCGTGCAGCCGCGGCCTCGATGGCGATCGACAGATTGTTGAAGATGCAATTTCCGTCTCCCATGCCACGCGAGGCGTGATGGCCGGGCGGGCGAACCATCGCGTAGGCGCGCAGGTGCTCCCCGCTCAGGACCCCATCGAGTGCCGCGAGCCCGGATCCGGCAGCAGCGAACGCCGCGTCGACCGAACCCGTGTCGACAACCGTGCCGGCTCCGTCGATTCGCGGCGGCCCGTTATTTTCGGCCTCGATGATCGAATCCACATAGGCGACCGTGTGAAAGCGCTCGACCTCCTCGCGGCTGGCGTGTCGCCCCTCGCACCAGGCCAGGCGATCTGCGATCGGGCCCTTCTCGAGAATGGACTTCATGTTGATCAGGCGTTCGGGCGTTTCGGGGTGCGGCTCGTCAACGGACATGAGCGGCGATGGGCCGTATTCATAACAGCCCTTGCCGGGATTGTGCTTGAGCACATCGGGATGCCAGTAGATCGCTACGGATTCTGCGCCCATAGGTCCTCCTCCGACACTCCAATAGCGGAGTTTCGAGGCGAACGCAGGATCTGGACTTCGAGGGCGATCGGCGCGGACTACCGCTCTTCGATCCCCCACGGTGATTCGTAATCACCCTTGAGCAGATCGAGGAACGGAACCGGATCGAACGCTTCAGGGATCATGACGCCGGTGCCCGACCACACGCCGTTTGCCACCAACTCCAGCGCGACGACGGGATTGATTGCCGTCTGCCAGACCACGGCCTGGGAACCGTCTCGAGCCATGCACTCCTCGTTATCGACGACATGATAGATATAGACCTCGCGCGGCTTGCCGTCCTTGCCCTTGCCCCGTGACCCAGATGCCAGCGCTGGTCTTGCCCTTCATGATGTCGCCAAGGCCCGCCGGATCCGGCAGGCACGCAGCAACCACATCTCGCGGCGAAACTTCAACGCCGCCCACCTTCACCGGCTTGGTCGAATCGAGCCCGATCCCGTGCAGTACCTCGAGCATGTTGATGAAGTCCGAACCGAGGCCGTACTTGAACGTTACGCGTTTACAGTCGACCAGACGCGGGATCAACAACACTTCCTCGTGCTCGACATTCACGCACTCCACCGGGCCAATGCCTTCGGGGAACGTAAAGACCTCCGGCTCCGAGAACGGGGGCGTCGTGAACCAGCCCTTGCCCTTCTCCCAGATGACCGGGGGGTTCAAGCACTCCTCGATCGTCGTCCAGATCGAAAAGCTCGGCGCGTACCGGTAACCCTCGACGGTGAGGTTCGCGCCGTCGCGCACGCCGATCTCGTCGATCTCGGAAAACAGGTGGTCCTGGGCATAGCGCGCGAAAATGTCGGAGAGACCCGGCTCCACCCCGAGCCCCACCATCGCGAGCAGGCCCTTGTCCTTCCACTCTTTCGCCTTGTCAAATTGTTCGTCGCCGAGCTTCAAACCCGACAGCTCAAATGGCTTCTCGGGGTGCGCCTTCGAAAGCGACATCGCCATATCGAGATAAGTGCAGCCGGCGTCGAATGCGGCGTCGAAGATGGGCATCACGAAACGCGGATCCGCGCTGTTGAGGATCACCGTGATATCATTTTCGCGCGCGAACTTCGTAATCGATGCGGGATCCGATGCGTCGAGCATCACACTGCTGAATCGAGAATCACCGGTCCGCTCGGCGACCCCCTTTGCGCGGCCTTCGTCGATGTCGGCCATGATCATGCTGCTGAAGAAGTCACGGCGTTTAGCGATGGCCGCAATGGCCGCCCCCACGCCACCTGATCCGATAACTAGAATTTTCATGGCGGGGAATTCTAGCCGGACTCGCTACCACTCGCGACGCCAATCTTGTTCAACTTAAATCAAATTTTGATCACTGGGGAACTCCGCCCCAGTGCTCTGCAATCGGCAAAATACAGCTGGGTCGGTTTGGGCGCGCGGTCGATGCGCTCTGCGGTTTAGAGAGGTTTGAGGAAGAGAGCCGCGTTCCCGACGCTAACAGCGAGCTCGAAGAGATAGCCCGAATCGAGGTCGGGATCGCAGAACGGCGGCTCGAGCTCAGTCGTGACTTTCTTGCGCTCCAATATCCCCATCGCATTTCCCGCAAGGACGTTGAGAAACTCCCCAACTCCATCCGCGAGGAGGACGGGATTTTGACGCGCCGCTTCGAGGCGCGCTTCGTCGAAGCCCGCAGTGGCTCCGGCGAGTTCCAGCGAAAATTCTTCGTCGCCCAACAGGCAGACCATCAGCCCCACGTCGCCGGTTACTCTGACTGCAATTCGAACCGGATAGTCGGGAATATTGGCGGCGCCCTGTTCGCTTCCGATTCGAACACCGATGCGCGCAATCCGAACCAGCATTTTCGGCAGCAGGTCCAGGATTGTCGCGGCGAGCACGTTCGACTCGAGCCCGTCCGGGAGCGTGACGTTTCCGATCCTGAAGACGGTTTGTTCGTTTTCATATTGGACGAGTAGCTGGAGCAGGCGCCCGTTGGGCAGGCAACCCAGGCGCACCAGGGCCTGGCCAATCCTCAGCCGTGTCTGGTCTTGAAAGCCGACCAGATATTCGACCTGCTCTTCACTCAGCAAACCCATTTCGACCGCGCAGTTCGCCAAACGGGATATCGCAATATCGCTGCTGGGTGTTCACCTTCGCGGCTTCCTCAGAAGTGAGGATCCCACCGGCCTCGGCCAGCTCGCCGAGGCTCCGGTTTTCTTCGTCCATCAGCTTCAGCGCCGCTCGAATGTTGTCCGAGTCGACCACACCCTGTTCGATCAGATACTGGCCGAAGAATTTTACGCCCATTCAGCTTCCCGATCCCCGATCCCAACCGCGCGCATTCCTGGGCGAGAAGTGCTCCCAGGGTCTCTTCATCGACTGGCTTGCCGAGCACCTGCACTGCGCCCAGCCGGAATGCCTCTTCCGCCTTGGACGCCATGCCGCCCACCGAAGAAAGCATCGCAACCCGAATCTGGGGCTGTTTCGCCTGAAGCATTCGCAATGCCGCCAGCCCATCGATATCGGGCATGACGATGTCCATGATGACCAGATCCGGTTTCAACTCACTCGCTTTTTGAATGGCTTCCGCGCCATTGCTCGCGGTACCAACGATCTCGGCTTCTTCGCTGTCGATTACGACTTTTTCGATCTGTGCGAGAACGATGCGACTGTCGTCGACCAGCAACACCGCCAATTTCTTTCCAGCCATGCAATCTCCCGAACAGCTCGTACCAACGAGCCGCACTCGCATTCATACGTAACCGCCCTTACGTCAGTTTTTATCGACCAGACAGCCGCACCGATTGAGTGCCGGCAACCGGCGCTCCTCGGCCGAAACGAAAAGCGATCCCAGTTGCGCATTGGTGAAGGTTTTCTGCGCAGCGGCTAGCGACGCGAGGGTGCGAAAGGTTGGCTTGTGCCCGATGCCCGCGCTGGAATCGTCAAAAAGCCCTTCAGGACGGGTCGAGCTGTGGCGCGCTGGTGCACTCGGCAATGACCGTAGCCGCGATCAGACCGTCGTCGTCATCGCGGCCGGGCAGGAGAATGCGGTGAATCTGTAGATCCACCCGGATATCGCGGCCACCCATCGCAACCGAATGTTGGTGAGCTTCTGCTTCAGCGATTGCCTTGGCTTCGGCAACGGCTTCCTGGCCGGTGTTGGTCACCACGGGGTCGCCCTCGTGATGAACGTTGAACGCGCCATCTTCCCGCTTGGTGATCTCGACAACTGCGTGAGCCTTCACCATACCGATGGCAGCCCCAATGGCGTTGGCTACTGCACTGTGCTCCGGGATGACAGCCTCTACGCCAAGGCGCCTTCCCACGTCGGTGTAGAACACCGCAGCGGGGCCACCCACAGCGACCATAGGAATTTCTGACTTCAGCGTAATACCGAGATCGCCTACGCGGTGGTTACCCGCAGTCACTGCGGTAACGAGCGGCAAAGTAGCGTCGAGCTGCTGGCCGCAAAGGCGCTCGAGCATCAAGTGTGCACTCTTTGCGATGACCGCATCGAAAACCAATTGCGCGAAGTGGCGACACTCTTCATCAGCCTTCTGGTCGTTGTCGGAAATCAACCCGCTCGACCGACCGAGAAGCATGCACGCGGCCACCGCGGCGTCACGCGACCATTGCGACTGGAGCCCGAGCGCGTGGGCGGCATCGCTGGGTGTGAAGCCCACGATCTGAACCAGGCCGCGATCGACAAGCCGCGCGATGGACGCCTTCTCCGAGACGCGAAATACCAGGTCGGTATACGGCTTCGGCTCCTTCTCGACGCTCCGCAAGAGCGCGAGATCCGCCTTCGACAAGTCTCTGAGGACCGAGTCTCGGTTCGATCCATCGGGGCGAACCAGATACCGGCTCGCTCTCCGCATCCCCACTCCGGCACTCAAACTCGCATTCAGTGACTCGAGCATCGATGGCCAGCGGGCGCCCATCAAAGAGATGGGAACGACCCGATTGGGTTTGAGGATGATCTGCCCTTCAAAATCGACCTCGACCTCACTATCCCCGCCGAGGCCAACCGTTTGCATATCGATGGCGTGTACAAGGGTCCGATAGCCCCCAACCACCGAACCCTTCTCACAGAGGCTGGGCCACCCGTCCTTTACGATCGCAACGTCCGTCGTGGTGCCACCGATGTCCGAGATGATGAAATCCGAAAACCCCGAGAGGAACCTCGCGCCAATCACGCTCGCAGCGGGACCGGAGAGAATCGTCTCGATCGGCCTCTCGGTGACCGCCTCTGCAGTCGCGATCGAACCATCACCCTTGACGATCATCAGTGCTGCAGAAATACCCTGATGTTCCAGCGACGATCGCACCGCTGAAACCAGGGTGACGATCAGCGAAACAATTCGCGCGTTCAACGCTGCGGTCAGGCCGCGGCGCGGGCCGTCGAGATCGTCGGATAGATCACAAGACGCAGTCACCGGACATCCCGTGATCTCGTGAATCAACTGCCGGGTGCGGTTTTCATGCCCCGGATTGCGAACCGCGAAATGACCCGCAACCGCATAAGCATCGACCGACCCGCGCGTCTCTTCTAGAGCCGACCGGATCGCCGCTTCATCGAGCGGTTCGCGCTCTTCGCCATCGTGCGTGTGGCCGCCTGGAATGCGTATGATCCGGGCACTTGGAACCGCGCGCGCAATCTGCGTGCGCTCCACCATCGCGTCCTTGAAGCCGATCAGAAACGTCGCAATCGACGACCCGCGTCCCTCGACCAGGGCGTTGGTGGCCAAGGTTGTAGAAAGCGAAACCAGCGAGACCTCGTCCCGATTGAAACTGTCCCCTGCTTGGCTGAGGATCTTGCCCAACGCCTCGGTGACTCCAATCGAGAGGTCGCCCCGCGTCGTGAGCGCTTTGGCGGAAGCGACGACCTTGCGGTCGCGCATGTCGACGATTACTGCATCGGTGTAGGTTCCACCGGTATCGATGCCAATGTTGTATTTCGCCATTTAGTACCGTGCGTTTAGGCCCGTGCCCAACAGGCGAAAACGCTGTCTGAGTTTCAATCGAGCGTTGCGTGGGAAGCTGCATTACCACAGCCAAGTAGCGGCGGGCTCGGCAAATATAACCGCAATTCTGCGGGACTTCCCTGGAGGGGGTTCCTGAACCTCAGTCTCGGTCGCGCCAACGCCAGCGCGCTAGATACGGGGTGCAGCACAACCCCCTCGCTGCCTTGAAGACCAGGACAGGGGTCCTTTTACCAGTGAAGGCGGGGCCCAGCACAGATGGGGCTCCAAAACTGATCGGGAAGCCGCTCCAATCGCTACCGGGCGGATCAATCTGCCTCCCTTCCTTGCTTCCAATGCGCAAACCGCCGCGGCGTCAAAAAGGACGCACCCCGGCCCTGGGGGTCGAACGCCGCCCAAGAAGCAGGAAGTAAGGAAGGGAGGCAGATTGACCCGCCCGGTAGCGACTAGAGCG
>PVMK01144863.1_pt1 | contig 11606 bp, 16 predicted proteins | sample 1853481 | NCBI WGS metagenome assembly PVMK01 (sample SAMN08533507, study PRJNA380276) | Marine sediment metagenome, whole genome shotgun sequencing project. | reverse complement strand
TTGGTGGCCGGCGCCATTGAGATAAGCCTGCGGTAAACTATCGTCACATCGGCGCCTTGGGACATATCGAGCACCAACGTGAAGACCGGCCCGAAAACGTCATTCTTGGGCATGTGGAGCACGATGTGGCGACCGTCGCCCAGCGTCAGGGCGCCGATGTGACGATAGTTTACCGCAGGCTTATCTCAATGGCGCCGGCCACCAAAATGGAGATCGAGCACGTTACGCAGGAAGGCGTGATCATCCGGGATTCGCTGGCCCCGGTAGAAGTAATTGTGGGTGATGATGGCCGCGCCACGGCCCTGCGTGTGATCGAGGCCGACTGGAGCACTGGCAAGATGGTGGTCAAGGAAGGGTCTGAAACAGACATTGAGTGCGACCTGATTGTTGCGGCAGTTGGACAGGTTGGTGACCTCACCGGCCTGGAGAGTCTCGACAACGGCTGGGGCTTGATTGATGCTGACGGATTCTATCGCATCAAGAATCACACCGATCTGTTTGTCGGTGGCGACGTGATAAAACCACATCTTCTGACCACCGCTATCGGCCATGGCTCCATAGCCGCAGAAGGGATTGACCGGTTCATGGCGGGTGCGGATCCGACCCGGCGGCCCAGGGTCGATGTGCACCACTTCAGCCTGCTGGAGAAATTGCGCGAAACGGACCACGCACCCAGCGAATATCAACATATACAGGACTGGGGGACGGACCAGGCCGATTTCGCGATCCACAACTACGAGGATCGCTCGTTTGCCGAGATTGTGCCTTCAGATCAGCTGTTTCTTGCTCATTTCCCGTACAACGCAAGACATTTGCGTAGTGAAAGTGAAATTAGAGCCGATTCCGTGCTGGGCTCCTTCGGCGAGCGGATAAAAGGGCTTTCAGAGGAGGATGCTCAACAAGAAGCCGACCGCTGCATGAGTTGCGGCATGTGTTTTGAGTGTGATAACTGCGTCATCTATTGCCCACAGGACGCCATTTTCCGGGTCAAGAAAACGGAATCCACCATGGGCCGCTACGTCGACACTGATTACGCAAAATGCATCGGCTGCCACATTTGCGAAGACGTCTGCCCGTCGGGTTATATCCGGATGGGGCTGGGAGAGTAAACCGTGACCCGACCCCGCATCTCCATTGTGATGGTCGTGGTATTAATGGCCTGGGCTGGACCGGGCGAAGCACAAACTGCAATGGAAAAGGAGAGCGGCGCTAAAGGTGTGCCGTTGCCGGTGATAGCCAGGGGCCAGGGCGACAGTTGCGTTGCTGATACCCAATTCATGCGGCGTAACCACATGACCATGCTCAGGCACCAGCGCGACGAAACCATGCGGGAAGGCATCCGCGGCAAGCAGTACAGCCTCAAGGAGTGCGTAGCCTGTCATGCGGTCATGGGGCCGGACGCGATGCCGGTCACCGTTGCCAGTCCGGAACATTTTTGCCGCTCGTGCCATGATTACGCAGCAGTGGACATTGACTGCTTTGGTTGCCATGCATCGCGACCCGAGCCCAGCGTAGCTGCGATCGAATGAATATGAAGCGGAAAACAGAAAAAAGGAACGAGACCGGGACACCGGGTATTGATCCCGGACGGCGCAGGTTCCTGGGCACAGTCGCTGCCGTAGCGGGCGTGACGCTGGCGCCGGGGGTATTTCGGTATGGTGTTGGGGCGTCAAAGCATGCGATTGCGCGAGAACTCGATGTGGCTGTCTCAGACGATGTGCGATGGGGAATGTTGATTGACCTCAATCGCTGCGACACCAGATGCAATGAATGTGTCAGCGCTTGTGTTGCAGAAAACGGACTGCAGGGTCACGGCAGACCGGCGACCGACGTGCAGTGGATCAGGAAAGTCGATATCCGTGATCCGGATTCCGGTTTGAGCCAGTCACTGCCGGTGATGTGCCAGCATTGCGCTGAACCACCGTGCGTAGATGTCTGCCCGACGGGCGCGTCGTTCAAACGCGCCGATGGCATTGTCCTGGTGGACCGGCACATCTGTATTGGCTGCCGCTATTGCATGATGGCCTGTCCCTATAAGGCGAGGTCGTTCGTCCACGAAGAGCTTGAAGATCAGAAACCCCACACACCGCGGGGCCAGGGCACGGTGGAAAGCTGCACCCTGTGTGTTCATCGGGTCGACGCTGACCGGCTGCCTGCCTGTGTTGAGGCGTGCGGCAAGAACGGCGGCGGGGCGATGCTGTTTGGCGATCTGAAAGACCCTGATAGTGAAATTTCAAAGCGTGTAGCCAGCTACGCAACGCAACAAATCCGCGCCGACCTGGGGCTGGATCCCGGTGTTCGCTACCAGAATCTAAGCTCATGAAACGGATCATATTCAGTGAAATCGAGGGGCGCAGCGCGGGATTTCGTGGTCTTGCAGTGATCCTGGGCGTGTTTTTCCTCACCGGGACTGGCCGCTGTAATGTACGTGGAACATGCCGGGTCACTGGGTCACCGGGGGCAGCAACCAGGTGGTTTGGGGTATCCCGGATGTATTTGCGATGTTCCTTATCGTTTCCGCGTCCGGCGCGTTGAACGTGGCCATTATCAGTTCTGTTTTTGGCAAAAACGCTTTACAAACCGCTGGAGCGGCTTTCGTGCCTGCTGGCGATTGCAATGCTGCTGGGCGGCCTGATGATCCTGGTGCTCGATCTTGGCCGGTCTGACCGTGTGATTGTCGCCATGCTTAACCGCAATCTCAAATCGGTTTTTGCCTGGAACCTGTACCTTTACACGGGTTTCATAGCGATCGTCGTCACTTATTTGTGGCTGCAAATGGAACGGAGGATGAACCGCTTCGTTCCCGCAGCCGGCATGGTTGCATTTCTCTGGCGCCTGGCGCTGACCACGGGCAGCGGCTCAATTTACGGTGTCCTCGTGGCCCGTGAGGCGTACGACTCGGCTATCATGGCGCCGATGTTTATCGCGATGTCTTTTTCCTTTGGCCTCGCTGTCTACAACCTGGTGTTGCTCGCCGCCTGTAAAGGCAGCGGCCGGGAAATCGGTGATGTCCTGTTACGGCGCCTGGGCCCGGCTGCTGGGAATCTTCGTCGCGGTGGTGCTCTATTTCGCCGCCGTGCAGCACCTGACCAACCTGTATGCGGCCGAACACAGCGGGGTTGAGCAATTTATCCTGCGTGACGGCGGCATCTATACTGTGCTGTTCTGGGGTGGGCAGGTCTTTGTGGGTGGCTTGTTGCCACTGGTGCTGATATTCAGGTCTTCCCGGCGAGGATTGCATCCATCAGGGCGCATGGTGGCGCTGGCCTCGATGCTGGTCATCGTTGGTGCTTTTTCACAGCTCTATGTGCTGATAATTGGTGGCCAGGCCTGGCCTCTGACCCTGTTTCCGGGCATGGAGGTGTCCTCCAGCTTTTACGATGGCACTATTGCCGGCTATACACCCAGCCTGCCGGAAATTGGCCTGGGCCTGGGTGGTGTGGCATTGGCGGGCCTGGTTGTTCTGTTCGGGATCAAGCTGCTGCGTTTCCTGCCAACTACCCTGGCAGATGCGGCGATCGATCCGCATCATGCAGTAGCGGAATAAGCCTGGCGCGAACGGGCGCCAATTGCCATGGCCCATATTTTCATTGCAGCCGCACACAAGTCCTCAGGCAAGACATCGGTCGCGGTGGGCCTGACAGCCGCCCTGGTAAAACGGGGACTGACAGTGCAGCCGTTCAAGAAGGGTCCCGATTATATCGACCCCATATGGTTGGCGCTTGCCGCCGGCAGGGCCTGTTATAACCTCGATTTTTTCACCCAGTCCGGAGCGGAAATACTCACCACCTTCACCGGGAAATCGCTTGTCGCAGATATCAGCGTGATTGAAGGCAACAAGGGTTTGTTCGATGGCCTCGATGTTGAGGGTACAGACAGTAATGCAGCGCTGGCGACTATGCTGTCGGCGCCGGTAGTGCTTGTGATCGATACCGGGGGCATGACCAGGGGCATTGCACCGTTGATCCGCGGTTACATGGACTTCGATCCGGACGTTGATATCCGCGGAGTGATCCTCAACAAGGTGGGCGGCGCACGCCATGAAGCCAAGTTGCGGGCGGCGCTGGAGCGCTATACCGATGCCGAAGTGCTGGGGGCGATGGGGCGTGACGCAGCGCTCGAAATTCCTGAGCGCCACCTGGGTCTGATACCGGCAAACGAAGTCGGCTCAGCTGACGCCATGATCGCGCGCCTGGCTGACGCCGTTTCGGCTGGTGTCGATCTCGATCGCATTATTGACCTTGCCAGCGCTGCCGGTTTGCCAGCGGGGAAGACAGGGCCGGTCGCCAGTCCACAACAGCAGACTGCTGACGTGCGGATTGCCATCGCACGTGATGCTGCCTTCGGCTTTTATTACCCGGATGACCTGGAAGCTTTTGCTGCAGCGGGCGCTGAACTCATTGCCTTCGATGCACTGAATGACGCGCAACTACCCGATGTGGACGGCCTGTTTATTGGTGGCGGTTTTCCCGAAACTCACCTGGCGACGCTGTCAGCAAATCAAAGCCTGCTAGCAAACATCCGACAGGCTTTAGCGTCGGGCATGCCCGCATACGCCGAATGCGGTGGGCTGATGTACCTGGCGCGCAGCATCGCGTGGCGCGGTGAGAAGCGCAACATGGTTGGGGCAGTGCCTGCAGACGTCATTGTTGGTGACCGCCCGCAGGGAAGGGGTTATGTGGTGCTCGAAGAAACCGGGAGGAACCCATGGCCGCCATCATCGGCTGGTCAAGGCGCTGTAACAGCCAGCATTCCTGCGCACGAATTCCACTATGCACGCCTCGAGAACATGCCGGATGACCTGAGCTTTGCCTTTCGCGTTGTGCGTGGCGCCGGTATCGATGGGCGCCATGACGGCATCGTCATCGGCAACCTCCTGGCGGGCTTTGCGCATCATAGAAACACCGGGGCCAATCCCTGGGTCAATCTTTTCGTGGAGTTTGTCCGTAAAAAGTCTGGTCAAATGTAAGGCACAGGCGCGAAATGACTTCTATCGCTTGGCGGCTCACACTTAGGAGTTACTATGAGATTCCAGAAATTGTCAAACTATGCGTGCCTCCCCAGCAGAGCTGGGGGGTCTCCTTTTTTTACTAGTTGGTCAGAGGTATCGTTTTTATATGCTTCTCAATGGCCTGAATGACTTTTACAGTTAACGGAAGGTTTGCTTTCTCGGCTCCCCAATATTGATGAAACAATGCAACCGTTTCGCGAGCGGTTTCAATCACCAGTGTTTCTGGAAGCCGGGCCCTGGCTGCGAGGTGGCTCAGTTCGTCTTCAGAGAAACCATCAAAACGCCTGGTTCGACTAACTTTCAACACCGATGTGTCATCGGGGATGTAAGGAATGGTCGAAACAAAATCATACGCTGGAGAAAGTACGGCATTACGCCGATCTGGGTATATAACCGACCAGTTTTTTAAATGCATGTCAGCATTTCCGATCAACACATTAAAAGTAAGGCGGCGAATAAATTCAGCGATGTCCAAATTATCACCCTCCGTGGCCAGGACAGCAGCAATCTTAAACGCACTGCCTTTCTTGTATTTGTCAGCGGGGTAAACACCGAATATTTGAGCGAAGTCTTCCATATGAATCAGACCGCCGCCGCGCAACCGATCAAAGCGTTCAATAGCCAAAGCCTGCCCGTTCCGATCATCCAGCCCTTTGGGCAGGTTTCTGATTTTACCTGGACTGATGAGTTTTATTGCGGGGACATCCATCCCAATAAGCCGAGCAAGAGTTATCATGGAATATTCGTTTTCAGGAATACCCTCGAACTCACGTGAAGGCAGTTTGACAATCCAGGACCCACCGACGCCTTTAGCTGGAATGGTCAACCCACCGGTGGACTCGCTAATTGCTGAGAATTTGAGCTGTTGAAGCAGCAGGGACTGTTGAGTATTCGTGCTTTGTCGAAACAGTTAGCACGTGATTACAAAAATGTACACACGGATGTAATTGCATTGGAGGCTGTAGATCTCATACAACGTTTCCTCAAGCGGCTTGGTTTACTATTCATCTAAGGGGTGATTCCTCTGTCAACGGGGAGTTTCAGAAAACTCCCTGCTTCCAATAAGCCATTATCCAGCGTATACAATTTTTCAACACTCAAGTTTGCGGCAATAGCCAGGTGAAGGGCATCCCCCACTCTCAGGCCGTTATCAAATCGGGTTAGAAAATCCCAACAGCATTCAAAGTCAATCTTACCGGGAGTGATGATGTTAAAACTGTCAGCAAGGAGTTTGTTGAAATGACCTGCGCACGTTCTGGCATCAGAAGATCTGAATTGTTTCATCCGCACCAAACGCGACAACACACTGCCGAATTCAACACGTGTCCAATGGCTGACCACCAGTACTTGCCTGGGTGGAAGCTGTTGAAAAAATACTTCTACCAGTTCACTGGAATCTTCCGGGATCAACAAAGGCACCAGAAAGCTGGTATCAAAGTAGATCATTAAAGAGATTCTTCACGCAGCAAACGCAGTACTTCAGACGCCGGGATTTTTTGTTTGGGAAGGTGATCCCTGAACGCTTGCAATGAAGGAATCGGCTTCTTGGCATGCTGTATTGGACTCAGGCGGGCAACCGGTTTGCCTCGGCGCGTGATTACAATCTCTTCTCCACCTTCAATACGAGTCAGCAATTCTGATAGATGGGCTTTGGTTGCTGCAACACTTACGATTTCCACCGTGCACTCCACTTGGTCATGTAGATGACCATATTGTAGTCGCTAAACATTTCCGACTCAATTGCTTTCTTCAGCAGACCGGGGATCTGTGATGCAGAAAGTTTATTCCGAATCATGCTTTGCGAAAATGGCAGATTGCTTTATTTCTTGTAAGATAATTCATGAAATGTGAATGTCCTGGCTTTTCAACGGCAAAAATAGTTTTTACACTGACCCCAAATATTACCCCAAATATTCAACATCTCGCCGCTTCATTGGCGGAAATCGGCCGTATGTCCAGCTTCGCCACAACCACTCAAATGGACCAAAGTTGAACCTGTCCAGCCACCATCGGCTTGCGAGCATTTGCAAGGGCAGCAGTGCCACGACGATCAACAGACCCACTGCTGGAAATACTTGTCCGTAGAGGCCTAAACCCCATTGATAGCTGATCAATGCGCTGACAAAACCTGTAAACAGGTAGTTCGTCAGGGCCATGCGCCCGATCGGGGCAAATGCGGTCAGCCGCGTTTTCCACTTCTCTCGACCGGTAATCAATGTAATTGCAGCCACATATCCCATCCCAAGAAACGGCATTCCGAAAGGCCAGGCAAGGAGATCCATTACGAGTGAATAGTGAACCGAGGATTCGTCGCCGAGCCCAAAATTCTTCATTGCGACCCACATGGTACAACCGAAAAAACCAATACCAAGAAGCCAGGGTGACGCTTTCCTGGCAATGGATAGCCGGATTTCACGATCCCGGATCGCACCCCGCCGTGCGACATACAGACCCAGCAGCATCAACCCCAGAATGGCGATATCGTTTAGATAGTATCGCCAGTCCGCTAATTCCTCCCAAAGATGCAGGATCGTCCAAGCGGAAATTTCCAGGAAGCTACCATCGCGTTGAACCGATTCTGCCGACTCGTGAATTTCGTCAATCAACATTGGCACCCCGGACTCGAGCGGTGGCCAGTAGGTCGGAATGATCGATCCGAATAACGTGCCGATTACAAAGCAGGTGATGGCAGCGATAAATATTTTGCGCGGCGGCAACTTGTAAAATAGCAGGAGACCAAGCCCGAAAATTGCATAGTCAACCAGAATCCAGGCAGGCAGCGTACAGGCATTGGCCACGACACCAATCATCAGGAGGCCGCTTAGCCGCCGTAGCCAGAACGAGGCAACGCTCACATTGTTCGCTATTCTGCGCTCCGCCTGGACATAGAATCCGATGCCGAACAGAAAAGAAAAAATAGTAATGAATTTTCCATTCGCAAATAGATTTACAAATACCAGCGACACGAAATCGGCTGACCAGAGCTGTAAATCGCCAAACAGGTCTGCCCACCTAATGTCCGCGGTCATGTTGACAGCAAACATGCCGAAAATCGCAATGCCACGAAGAATATCGAGCAGTTCAACGCGTTGCTTTATGGGAAAAAAATTCATCACACTACCTCAGGTATTTGGGGTCAGTGTAAAAACTCACGTCTGTTTCAGTCAAACTCCTACATTCAATAGCGGCCTTTTCTGCTTCAATCTTAATCTCAATCACTAAGAGCACTACTATATGCCGCGTCGGAGACGTCACTGTCCTGTTGGTCTGCCCGTTCACATCGTTCAGCGAGGGAATAATAAGCAAGTTTGCTTCACTTCAAACAACGATATGGCAGCCTATGCAAATTGGCTGAAGGAAGCGGCAAAGAGGTATGGTATGGCTGTTCATGCCTGGGTTTTTATGTCCAATCATATTAATCTCCTCGCAACGCCTTAAACACTGGCCTCGTACTGGGCAACGATCGTTTCCGCGCAGAAGTGGAGCAATTAACGGGTCAACCTCAGAAACATTTGAAACGAGGACCAAAAAAAGTGTCAGCCTGATCGTACAGCAGCAATAGTTTTTACACTGACCCTAAATATTGAAGCTGACGCAGCTGACCCGGATCAGTTTGTTGATAACGATACAGTCATGGCCTGGATGGAAACCTGGGGAACAAAGCATGAGAGCGATCCCCCATTACGATGAAGGTGACCTGGTTTAAAAGGGCTATTTGGGATTTGGAGTCAGCCAGGAACTACATTACACAAGACGATCCTCTAGCTGCTCAGCAAGTTGTATCAAGAATAAAATATACAGTTTCTTTACTAAGTGAACAACTTGGCATTGGAAGACCGGGTCGGGTACCGAATACAAAAGAGTTGGTGGTTGACCGGACCCCGTTTATTTTGCCGTACCGCGTTCGTGACAACAAAATTGAAATCTTGCGCGTGCTACACGCAGCAAGAAGATGGCCAAAGAGGCTTTAGGGGAACCAATACGTTCCCCGCCGCGTGAAGCAGACAATTCGACTAATGTTTGCAGGAGTTTGGATGAAATAGACGTCAGTTTTTACGCTGACCCTACATATTCCACCCGATGCTGAGCACCCCGTTTATCCGTTGTATAACTGAGGACTCAAAGCCTATTTAACATAATAAATTTCCGCGGAAATTTTTCGCTACCATTAACCGGCGTGCCGTAATTCTTCACGAATGACTTTTCGCAACGTTTCCTCCAGCGGCTTTGATTGCGACTGGATACAAGAACGTAACGCATCATTGATCAAGGTTTGATAATTACCACCACCAGCAGCATGTACCTGCTTTTTAAAGTGGTCAATGATGTCACCATCCAGGCGGATGGTTATTCGAACTTTATTAGGATCCGATCTGACAACGGCGCCACGTTTTGCTTTGCTGAAATCTTCACTCATAAGTTTAAACCTTTGTAGTACTGTTTGGTTTCGCTCCGATCAGCCTTTGCAGCATCCCACGCAAACTTCATATGCTAAGTGTATGTACATATGGTGTACATTTCAAGTCGAGGATAGTAAAGATATTCAAGATGGCCCAAAACATGCAGAAAGTTTATTCCGAATCATGCTTTGAGAAAATGGCAGATTGCTTTATTTCTTGTAAGATAATTCATGAAATGTGGATGTCCTGGTTTTTCCCAATAATGAGCCGCGTGGCATCCTGGAATCTGCCTGATCGTACAGCAGCAATAGTTTTTACACTGACCCCAAATATTCCTCGCCAACGATCATCCTCTTCGTCCTTAGTCAAGTTCTGTCCCAGCGCGTAAGACATCGAGATAAGCCTTGTAAGAGAACGTCCTATCGCGCTTACGCCCACTGGTCTCGACGAGCACCTGCGCGTCGACCAGCGCCACCACAGCCTTGGTCGCGGTAGGCTTGGTTGTGCCGAGCAATCTGGTCGCCTTCGCAATCGTAACGATCGGGTGCTCGGGTAACATTTCGAAGAGGCGCGCCGCCATCACGGTGCTCGACTTGGCGTCGAGGACACGCTGCCGGTCGCGGCCTACGATCCCAAAAATATCGCGGGCAGCAGCCGTCGCCTCGTTGGAAATGGTCGCGACCGCCTCAAGGAAGAACGCAATCCACCCCTCCCAGTCGCCATCGGTACGCACAGCTGAAAGGCGGCGGTAGTACTCATCGCGGTGCCGCTTGAAGAAGAGGCTGAGGTAGAGAAGCGGCGAGGAGAGCACACCAAAATGCTCGAGCAGAAGCGTCACCAAGAGTCGCCCGATACGTCCATTGCCGTCGAGGTAAGGGTGAATCGTCTCGAACTGAACGTGCAAGAGACCCGCTCGCACGAGCGGCGATAGTTTGCCCTCGGCATGAATGTACTTTTCAAACTCGGTGAGCACGTTGCCGAGCAGATGGGGAGGTGGTGGAACGAATGCCGCATTTCCCGGGCGGGTGCCGCCGATCCAATTCTGGCTGTGCCTGACCTCGCCGGGTTGTTTATCCGCTCCGCGCACGCCGCGCATGAGCAGTGCATGGGTTTCGTTCAGAAGTCGCATCGAGATCGGCAGCCCGCTATCGGACGCGATCTGCTGCCTGGCGTAGGTGAGCCCGTCGAGGTAATTGCAGACCTCTTGTACATCCGCGTTGTCCGAGGTCTTGGTCGCCGCCTCGGCCTCGAAGGTCAACAGATCCATGAGGGTACACTGGGTCCCCTCGATCTGCGAGGAGAGCACGGCCTCTTTCCGAACGAATGCGTAGATGAACCACGGAAGAGAGGGTACCATCTCACTTGCGAGCTCCAGGCGGGCCAGACCGTGCTCCGCACGCTGGTGTAATGCCTGGGTGTCAGCATCGAGGACAAGTGGGGGCTCGGCGGGGGGCAACGTGTGCGGGACGAAGGCAGAGACCTCTTCTCCGGCCACCGTCGTGCTTTCGTATCTGCCTGTAATTCTCCCCATAGCCTCGACCTAAAAAAGTATTCTTGCCTAGTCGGCCGCAAAAGTAAAGACTTCTTTCTTTTTGTTGGTCGAAGGTGAAGGTCTCTTGCTCAGCACGGATGACCTGTTAATTTGCATCCAATATTGCCCAGTCATTGCATGCAAGAAGTGACCCATCCAAGTGTGGCTCAGAGCAATATTGTCAAGCAGGTTGACTGCTATAGCCGGGCAATTCAAGGTGCAAATATATATTGTTTTTGGTTCAAATTTCGGTGCAAATCAACAGTACTGCGGCTAAACATCTCTTGACTCACCAGAACCATTAACTCCATAATGGAACCATATTGGTATCAATAGAAGAGTGTTCTTATGCCTGCTTTAACCGTGAAAAATATTCCAGATGATCTTTACACCCGGCTAAAGGAATCTGCCAAGGTTCACCGCAGGAGCTTGAATAGTGAAATACTTTACTGCGTAGAGCGAGCGCTTATGCCGTATAAAATAGATGTCACCGAACACATTTTGACCGCCCGTAAGATCAGGGAGAAAACCGCAGATTACCCCCTGACAGACAAACTGGTAAACACCGCAAAAAATAGTGGTCGCCCTTGACTCAAACAGTTCACCGGCATCCTGACCCATGATTGTTGTAGATACCAATATCATCTCATACCTCTATATTTCC
>PVMK01136790.1_pt1 | contig 11606 bp, 15 predicted proteins | sample 1853481 | NCBI WGS metagenome assembly PVMK01 (sample SAMN08533507, study PRJNA380276) | Marine sediment metagenome, whole genome shotgun sequencing project. | reverse complement strand
TTTAGATAGCCTGGTTTGAAACCGGAGCCGGACTAGGATAGAACACTGACAACTACGGCGTGAGCTTAAAAACAAGACTGTCTCTAAATTCACGTCCAGGATATTTTCTGAAAACCGATGTGAATTTATACCGCTGCTGCATACCCGACAGATATGATCAGCAAAGGCTCGTGTGTGCGGGGTATCTTCATAATTTCAATGAGTTCCTTATCATGAAACGCCCCGACAATTCCGGCCTTCAGGCCCAGTGCTTCGGCCTGAAGAAACAGGTTTTGACCAATATGCCCCGCTTCGATCATCGCATATCGAATACCACGGTTTCCGTATTTAACTGCCACTCGTCTGTACTCGGCAGTAATGACAAGGTTAATCGGTGCTTTGGCCATCCACATCTGTGAAAGGGCCGCCCTGGCGATACTATCTCTCAAATCTCGTTTTGTTACCAGTGACAAACTGTGCCCCTTAGGTTCGTATTGGTAAACGCCGGCTTCAATTTGCTCCACACTGTCTTGGCCCACTACGGCATAGACGTCCATGGGATAAAGGGCTCCTGCTGAGGGGGCGGCCCGTTTAAATCCGCTGTCCTCCGTTATCCCCTGGGCAGCCCATAGCAGTTGCGACACCTGATCCAAAACCAAGAGCTGTGGCATATACGCCCGAATTGTTCTCCTTTGCTTGATCGCCCTTTCCACTGAGACCGTTCCTTCATTTTTTGGTAGTGGTAGTTTCATAACACCCCCCTGGCATTGCCTATTGTCTTTCGCAGCCGCCCATCTCAGGGGCCACGATAAAGTAAGACAAAAAGCGGCAAACCAATTGACAAGACGAGTCAAGATCTTTCTTCGTTCCTTTTTGAAAACCATCTTATTCTCGACAATATAGCAAAAAAACCGATTTCAATTGAATAAACTAATCTGGTGTTATCCGTCATTAATCCTACTAAGTGGGATTTTGTTAGGGTCATGAAGGGGGCTCCGTTAAGTCGAACGTGATGGTTCTCGTTACGGGTGCGCCAATTGTCGGATCAAGTTAACGTTTATGATATGTTTTTGTCAAGGAAATCTGATAGTTCCTCGAATTTGCCTTTTGCCGGACAAATTATTGGATACATGGGGACAGGATACGTGGGGACGGTCATGTTTTTATGGATTTGCACTGAACTTTAATAAAGAGTTGCATATATTCATGACCGTCCCTCTTACTCACTGTTTTTTCTGAGTAAATCTTTGAGAATGCCAACCCTGAGACTCACAGCCGAATAGGTTTAGCTCAACTTATTATCAAGCAGTTGGTTGATCAGTTGCTCTGCAGTAAGTTAACTCAGTCAACAACGTCCCCGAGTTTTCACTAGAAAGTTATAATTTAGGATGTCCCCAAGATTCCCCTATATCAGATTTTTTTGAGGTAGATTACACGTCGTACCCGGAAAGCCGAAGACTGCGGTTCGGGACGCGGTATTGACACAAATACTTATATTCCTGTATACAAGACGAACCTCAAAAAGGACACGAACCAATGAAAGAAATTTGTACTGACCTGGCAAAAGAATATGAGGAGTTGGATACCATCGTAGCCGCTCTTGATGAATCCGGCTGGAACGTCATGACACCGGCAGAGGGCTGGACTGTAAAAGACCAGATTCGACATCTCGCCTATTATGATGAAAGGGCCAAGCTGGCCGTCACCGAGCCGGAGGCGTTTGATCAACATCTGGCTGATATAACCATGGACCCTGAAGGCCACCGTGAGAACCTTGAAAAAGTGGGCAAAGAACTGGCTGTTGCCGAATTATTAAACTGGTGGCGGCAGGAACGCCGGGCACTTCTTGACGCTCTGATACCACTGGGCCGCAAGGCCAGGCTAAGGTGGTATGGACCGCCCTTGAGCGCCCTGTCTTTTGCTACTGCCCGACTCATGGAGACCTGGGCTCATGGCCAGGACGTTGCGGACGTATTAGGTATTGAGCGGGTTTCCACCGACCGGCTGCGTCATATCGCTCATCTGGGGGTGGCGACCTTTGGCTGGAGTTATACCAACCGTCAGATGAAGATCCCCGATTCACCGGTCAGGGTCGAAATCACTAGTCCCTCGGGTGAGCTCTGGACATGGGGCCCTGAAAAAGCAAAGGACATTGTCAAGGGTTCGGCTGAAGATTTCTGCCTGGTTGTCGTCCAGAGACGCAATCTTGCCGATACCCAGCTCGTTATTAAGGGCGCAACCGCCCGCCAATGGATGTCGATTGCCCAGTCATATGCCGGTCTGCCTGGAGCCAGTCGAAAACCAGGAATGTTCTCCAAATCTACACACTAAATATCATGGCTTTCGAGTTTCAATCCGGGGCAAACCGACGGAGAATCTGAAACAGACAGAATCCGAAAAAATCCAAAACTCAAATATAATAAGAGGTGTCAGATCTTGATCAGTTACTAATCTAATGCTGTTACTCACTAATCAAGAAGCGCCCCCTATGTTTCCTATGGTTGCCCGGAGATTGGCGTATTAAACCGCAGGCGCATCCAAAACTTTAAAACTTGAGAACGTCCCCAAAATTCGAAATTAGTAATCATTGTCAATAATTACTTCGAAAGTACTACTATGTAGCAGTTGATTGGAACTTATTGGGAAATAAAAAAGGGCGGCTATGGCCGCCCGGTGTCAGTGCTCTGGGGGCGATGGGTCAATGTGAAATTTTTTCAGTGAAAAAGCGGTCGATCTCTGAATGATAATGTTCCGGGGTGTGGCTTTTAAGGATTGCTTTGAGCCCGGAAGGATCGCCGTTGAGCCATTTTCGGACTAATTCACGGAATTCGCCGACATTGAGCTGAAGACGGCGGGTGCAGGCGTCACGAATGGTGTTTCGATGGACGTTATAAAAATTTTCTGAAGTTTTAAAAGCTCGCGCGGTTGCGTCAATCAGGTCATAATTTGATCCAGGCGCTTCGCCTCTGATCAGGTCGAGGGTGTCAAATATTTGATCCAAGGTGGTTGCTTCAAGCAGGTTGCGGTTTATCTCTCTGTCCGGATAATCCTCGAGCTCTATGTCGGCATTCATCAGGCAAATGCAGGCGGAGCCGATGTTTTCGGAAACAGGGTCATCCGGCCCGAAAGACCGGAGCACTTCTTTTTCAAGGCTTTCCAGGTTTCTCCAGGCCGATCTGATCGATCTTACCAGCTCATGGGATAGTCTTTGCATTTTGCTTTCCTCCTTTCGTGGGTGAGTAATTGGTTTCAATTTTATTCTTTTAAATTGTAGTAATACAGAAATTTCTGTTTGTCAAGAATTATTTATAATTTAAGTAACTTACACTAGTTTAATGTCTAGCTTGAAAAGATTATTCGGCTAGATCAAAATTACTATATTGGCCATGATCTAGAGTTTTCTAGATTGGCTAAACTAGAGATATGGGGAAGAGCGTAAAAGCGGGGTGAAAATTTTTTATTTGGGTTGGTTGGGGGGAATAAACCCCGCGAAAACTGTGAGGGGTAAATAAGAAGGCTTCTTTAGAAAGCCGTTGTTTTCCCTGGTGCCGCTTTCCTTTGATTAAAGTTGAACAGACCAGGAGAAAAGATGCACGCGCATCCCAAGAAGCCTATTTAATGCCGCCGGAAACCTCGGTTTATAAAATGTAACCTTTGGAGGCCTTAGGCCGTCACGCGGTTTTTTAAATAAGTGTTGAAGCCGGGCGGCAGTTAATTGCTTAACAGTATAATGCTACTAAAAAAAATTTTGTCAAACTTTAAGCGGATATTGATTTTTAGGAAACTTTTTTGTTTGGCGGGTTAATTATTTTTCGCAGTTTGCCGGAATGGCGGAAAGTGACGACTCGGCGGGGCCGGAGCAGCATATCTTCACCGGTGGCCGGGTTGCGGCCTTTTCGCTGGTTCTTTTGCTTCACGCAGAATTTGCCGAAACCGGTGATCAGGACGTCGTCGCCTGATTCCAGGGTGCGTTTGATTAGTTCCAGGATGGTCTCGACGGTTTCGCTTGCTTTTTTACGGCTGAAGCCGTTGGCTGCGGCTACGGCGTCGATAATGTGGGCTTTGGTGAGCGTGCCGGTCTGGGGCATGATTAGGGCCTCCTTTTAGTTGGAGCTTCATGGTACAAGCCAGGGGGTTCGTATGTCAATTAAATTTGCCTGTCGCTCATATCTTTCCGGATTGTCCGGGAGGGCTGTGGTTTTAGGCGGCGCTGATCCGGGACAAGACTAGCGCCGATTAGATTACGCTTCTTCAGGTTCAAATCCAAAAGCTTCATTATAATCCATTGCTTGTAAAACCAGCGACTCGTAAAACGCATGGGCTTCATCCTCGCTGACCGCTTCTATACAGTCAATCTCATCTGTAAGGCTCTGGAGTCGGACCAAGGTAGAACACCGTCAAATAAGGAGTGAGCTTAAATATAAGGCCGCTTTTCGGCCTTAGAATGCCCTTTTTACTGTCGAAAAGATGCATTTAAGAAAAAGGCAAGTTGGTGCCACTTCAGTGGTCGCTTTCTTCTTAAACCGCCATTTTTGGTGTCAAAACCATCACTTTAAGCCCAAATAACGGTCCTATTTTTGGCATTTATCCTTGATTACTATGCGTTCACCGTGGTCCGACCCCAATTCATCAAATTTATTCCAGCGGTTAAAATTTTCGGCAGCCTGGACCTTGGCCAAACTGAAACGTTTTGACATTGGCTTAAAAGTATTTATATTTGATGTTTTTGAACCTAACCGCAAAAACTGGGATTTAGTCGATAGGGATTGTTTGTGTTAATCTCCTGAATCTGCGAATAGACATTGTTTAATGAAAAGGGACTGGAAAATGATCTGCACAACCAACATTACCCTCGCCTACGGCAAGAGGGTGTTGTTCAAAGACGTCAACATAAAATTTACACCGGGCAACTGTTACGCACTCATCGGCGCCAACGGAGCAGGGAAATCCACGTTCCTGAAGATTCTTACAGGCGATATCGAACCGGACTCGGGAACCGTCTCGGTAGGGCCCAGGGAGCGAATCGCAGTTTTGAGACAGGACCATTTTGCCTTTGACGAAGAGACGGTTTTAAACACGGTAATCATGGGCCATGAAAAACTGTACGGGATTATGGCGGAAAGGGATGCGCTTTATGCCAAGCCATATTTTTCCGATGAAGACGGAATCAAGTCAGGTGAGCTTGAGAACGATTTTGCGGAGATGAACGGCTATGAGGCGGAGCCTGAAGCGACGATTCTCTTAAACAGCCTGGGAATCGCCGAAGCACTTCACCAGAAGAAGATGAAGGAGCTCGAGGGCGGGGGAAAAGTGCGCGTGCTCCTTGCTCAGGCCCTGTTTGGAAACCCGGACGTCCTGCTTTTGGATGAACCCACCAACAACCTGGACATCAAGTCCATTGCCTGGCTCCAGGAGTTTCTCTACAAGTTCCAGAACACGGTCATCGTGGTATCACATGACCGTCATTTCATGAACCAGGCATGCACCCACATTGCCGACATTGATTTTGGTAAAATCGCAGTGTACGTGGGGAACTACGAATTCTGGTTCCAGGCCAGCCAACTGAACCTGAGACTGAAAAAGTCGGAAAACAATAAGATCACTAACCGGGCAAATGAACTGAAGGCTTTCATCCAGCGATTCAGTTCCAACGCCTCCAAATCGAAGCAAGCCACCTCTCGCAAAAAACTCTTGGAGAAACTCACCCTTGAGGACATGCCGGTGTCGTCAAGAAAATATCCGTTTATTTCATTCAGGCCGGAACGCCCCTGTGGTAATGTGATTTTGGAAGTGAGCGGACTCACTAAGACCATCAATGGTGAAAAGGTACTGGACAACGTAAGCTTTATTGTAAACGGCGGGGATAAGATCGCCTTTATGGGCGAAAACAGCCTGGCCAAGACCACCCTCTTCCAAATCCTGGCCGGGGAGATAAAACAGGACAGCGGCACTTTCAGCTGGGGTGTCACAATCACCCATTCCTATTTCCCCAAAGAAAACCGCGCCTTTTTCGACGGCGACCGCAACCTTATCGAGTGGCTCCTGCAGTTTGCCCCCCCAACAGAAGGAGAAAGCTTTGCCCGGACTTTCTTGGGACGTATGCTCTTTTCCGGGGAGGAGGCCATTAAAAAGATCAGCGTACTTTCCGGTGGGGAAAAGGTTCGCTGCATGCTCTCAAAGATGATGCTTTCCGAATCCAATGTCCTGATACTGGATGAACCCACCAACCACCTCGACCTGGAATCCATAACGTCCTTAAATGACAGCCTGCTCAAATTCAAGGAGGTGGTTCTTTTCACCGCCTATGACCACGAGTTCGTGAATACCGTGGCAAACCGGATTATCGAGATCATCCCCGGAGGCATCATCGATCGGCGCATGACTTTCGACGAATATATTGAAAGCACGAAAGTGGCGCAAACCCGCGAAGGCATGATCCGCAAGGCCGCCTAAACAACCGGATTCAACGAACACAACCTAACGAATTAGAAAGCACCTCATCTGTCTAATCATGCGGTGCTTTCTTTTTCTAGGATTCTGGATTTCACCCCAACGTTGCAAAAGCCGGAGGGATTCAGAGTCAAGGCGTCTGAGGGTGAAGTGTGCCTATGCTCTGGGGTCGGACCAAGGTAGAACACCGTCAAATAGGGAGTGAGCTTAAATATAAGGTCGCTTTTCGGCCTTAGAATGGCCTTTTTACTGTCGAAAAGATGCATTTAAGAAAAAGGCAAGTTGGTGATAGTCCAGTGGTTGCTTTTTTCTTAAACCGCCATTTTTGGTGTCAAAAACGTCACTTTAAGCCTAAAAAACGGGGTTATTTTTAGCATAGATCCTTAATTGTCAAGCCTTCACCGTGGCCCGACCCCAATTCCCAATTCACAATTCAAAATCGGGTATTTCAAATACGCGCAAAAAACCCTGCAATTTATCCGTTGCTCGCATGGCCAATTCCTCAATTTCAGTTAATACCTGAGCCAGATCTAAATTCCTGCAATGTTATCCAATTGAACAGCTATATTCATATTGTATTTCAGGTTGATAGAGAAATTTGAGCCGAGGACTATTGCCAACAGTTCTCGATCGATATTGGTATCCTAAAACCGAACACCATGATGACGAATGCTTATTTTTATTAAAGGGGCGGCGTGTAAAAAGGATTACCAGGATTATTATTCGCAGCGTTTATTTCCTCTTTCGACGGTAAATGGTTCATTGCACGGGTGATTGCCAAGTGCATCGCTTCGTGATTATGAGCATAAATGAGATCGGCATCGTTTGCTTCCCAATTTACCCACACACCCGCAATGATTGCCCAATTATTTTCTGCTTCTTTGGGAAGTACGCCATCTTGGACACACTCATATACGGCTCTTGCAATGCCTGCCTGTGCTGGCCCCCATGTCATATTGGAGTGTATATCTCCTCTTAGATCCGCCTTAGCGGAAAATAATGTTGCGGGTTTTACAGGAACATTAGGTTTATGGATAACCATAAACGGAATATACCCCATTCGCGGTGCTGCAACACTGCATGCTATAGCAGTACCTATGGGACCATCTTTTGGCCCGATAAATACATTAATATGAGCAGCATTTGCTCCGCTGCCTACGAAGGCTTCGCCTATATACATTTTCTATCTCGTGTATAATGGTTCAGGATGTTGGAAACCGCAATCGGATAATAATAAGATTCTCATAAATGGTATTGTGTGTCAAATTTCAGGAATTGCGCTTGCCTTTTTCTGAAATCTCAGGCTGTAAGCATTGGTTTAAATAAAAAGAGTCTGCATTTTCATATCTTTGACTACATTATTCATGCTCTCTTCGGAGGGACATCGCTCAAATATGGACGCTGCTTTCAGAAACTTGGGCAACACCTGTAGATCGCCTACTGTATTGAGAAATATTTCGGGAATGCCTAAAACCCAGTGCACATTTTTTGCGATAGCATCTTCATTTGATAGAGGTTCATACCAGGTGCTGTGGCTCCTTTTACTGTTTTTCCAGTATCCACGGGCGATTGCCTTAATCGTCTGGATGGCTATCTGATGATCACTGCAGTAGGAAAGCAATTTATTAAATTCGATAGCATAATTCGGCTCCTGCATGAGTAGATAATTGCAGGGTAACAGAACACTGTCAAAGTCAAACCGCCTTAGCGTTTTCAGATGAAAGCGAGGGGAATCGAGGCCATGGCCGGTAATGCCGATATTTCTGGTAAGACCTTTTTCTTTAGCCTCAATCATGAATTCAAGTGCACCATCTGGCTTAAACACATTTTCTCGGTCGATCGCATCCGTCAGATCGTGGAATTGTATCAAATCAACACTATCCACCTGCAGCCTTTCGAGCGAACGATAAAATTGGTCCCTGGTACCCTGGTATGTATGCTCACTTGTCTTTGTGGCAAGGAAGAATTGATCCCGATAGTTCTTCATCCACGGTCCCAAACGTTGTTCAGATTCCCCATACGAAGGTGCTGTATCAATATGGTTGATCCCGTATTTCCATAAAAGGTCCAGGGTACGATCCGCCTCATATTGGCTCACATTCCATAAACTTACTGCACCAAAAATGGTTCTTGAACTCTGATGACCAGTATTCCCGAAAGGAATTTTATTAATCACTATAAATTCCCAATCAATATTGTTTTAAGATGGTTTAAGAGTATCCTTTTACAGATAATCTCGATGGAAAATATTCCTACATCTATCAATTACAATGCAAAATGTAAATTTCAAGGCAATTTCATCATCGAAAAATTGTATTGTATTGAAAAAAATATGGGTATTTTAACTTGCCAATATCTGAAATCAAAGCAAATTTCAGGTTTCTTCAGTATATCCCAAAAACAAAAAACCCCATCGCTCAAAGAGAGTGGGGTCAATGTTTGGGGCATGGAGCCTCCGTTAATGTCGCAGATGCCGGTAGGGAAAACAATCAAGGCGTGGCATGGCCCTGTCATCACCTGTGAAAGGAGTTTCCCCCGCCAGTAAGAGGGTTATTTTTTGGGATTTTTAATCGTTATTTCTTTTTCGTAACGTTCTTTGACATATTCAAATGTGGCATTAAGGATAAAATTAGATAGACTCCGATTTTCACCTTCTGCCAGCTTTTTAAGTTCTTTTTTTACAGATTCATCCATTCGTATCATCGTCATAACTTTTGCCATGCTCCTTTCTTAATATTTTTTTAAAGAAAAGTAAATTTTTTATTGCATTCTGTATAACACATGTATAATATAGTGATATACATTAATAGCGTCAACCCCAAACCACAGACCATGATAAACCTGTTATCAAACAAAACGCTCCAAGCTACTTATGGCGGTGACGTCATAGGGGGATCTGTGGTCCCGGGATTGCTTGGGGCGTTTCTGTTTTTTAAAGAGGAAGGCTAAGGGCAGGTATCAAACGAATGCTCAAAACAGCTTCAAAAATACACGACTACAGGCCTTGCGAGCCTACAGAGCAACGAGTAAAACTGAGGACATAGGTAATGAAACTATATCTCAGAGTGCATTACGGATGGCTGCCAAAGAAAAACACTGAGGGACTTCCCGAGCTCGATCAGGCCATTGAAAATGCTGTGACACCGTTTGGTGTCCAAAATACAGGCACGAACCTTGATTTAGGATTGCGGGATTTATTATTCGAGGCGGATGAGTTTGAGATTCCGGAAAAAATATGAGGATAGTTTCAATATTTATCATAATATTTCTATTTCCATCGCTGCTGTTGGCGAAACGGGAGCATCCGGAAAAATGGTATCAGGAGCGATGGTGCAGGGAGCAGGGCGGGAGCATTGAAGTGGTCTTGCCGGACAAAACCCGTTGCGATTGCGTGACGGATACCCACGCGATTGAATTTGATTTTGGGAACAAGTGGACCGAGGCAGTTGGACAGAGCCTTACTATTCACTGCAGCCTGGGAAAAAAGCAGGGATTGTTCTTATATTGGAAATTATGAAGGACAGAAAATATTGGATCCGGTTGAATACCACCATCGAACACTTTAATTTGCCTATTGAAACCTGGAATGTCGGAAATGCAGCATATTAGCTATTTGCAGGGTCCAAGGCCTTCGTCGTCTATCCCGAGGACTTTGATATTGAAGAATTGAGTCTTGATGTCAAGAATGAAGATCCCTATGTTTTTCCTATGTTTTCCTTGACAACTAAAACAAAAAGGCAGTCAAAGATAAATCTCTAACTGCCTTCACTTTCAGCAATATTTAATATTTAAGATGTGACCCTTTTCCTTTCTTTCTGAACCCACCCCTTCTCTTAATAAATCTGATGGAATGTATCAGCCCACCAAAGATCGAGCCAGTTCTACAGCCTTATCCTTGACCTCTTCAGATAACTCGGCAGGAACGCTGCACTCACCTACGTACAATTCACCAGATTTTCTAGCTAAATAATAGTCCACAATCCGATCGAAAGCTGTAAACATACCTTCAGAATTATCCTCATAGGTGTCTGCACCGGTGACCAACAGGCCGATGCGTTTGCCTTCCATTAGAGAAGTATGCCCCGGTTTGTGGTAGTTGGTAACCAGGGAGTAGCCCCTGTCGATAAGAGCCTTAATTTGAGACGAAAATCCCCAAAAATAGATCGGCGAAGCGAACAGGACCACCTCGGATGAGATCATTTTTTCAAGAATATCTATCGTGTCGTCCTTTTGGACACAGGCGATTTCATCGGGATTCTCCCGGCATTTGGCACACCCGAGACAGCCCCCGATAGACTTATTGTTGAGGTAGATGCGTTCCACATCGTGGCCCAGTGATTTGAGTTCTTCCTCTACCCATCCCAAAACAGTTGCGGTATTTCCTTTCTTTTTGGCACTGCCCAAAAGAGTAGTTACTCGCATTGTCGATTCTCCGATGTGGTTTTATTGAGAATATTTTGACTCCACGAAAAGTGCAGATATCATCATCAACCTAAAGCTCAATCTGATCTATCCGGTAACCATAATATGGTGTATGTCGGAAGCCCCGGGGTGATGTCAACTTCCACTTCCACCCGTTAGGCGTCTATACCAAGGACCGCACTGCTGGAAACTTTGGATAGCATACCCCTCCATCCCTCCGGAACGAACCGTGTAAATCCCAGGCGACAATTCCAGCCAGTTTGAACCTATAACAAATCGCTGTTTACAGTACAATCTTTTTGTTTACTATGGATATTTAGAGGTCACGTCAGGACGGATATCTTTGAAAACATATCAAAAATAGGCTTTGGGGTTGGACCAAGGTAGAACACCGGCAACTAGGCGTGAGCTTAAAAATAAGGCCGCTTTTCGGCCCTAGAATGCCCTTTTTACTGTCGAAAAGATGCATTTAAGAAAAAGGCAAGTTGGTGCCACTCCGGTGGTTGCTTTCTTCTTAAACCGCCATTTTTGGTGTCAAAAACATCACTTTAAGCCCAAATAACATGGCTATTTTTGGCATTGATCCTTAATTACCAAGCGTTCACCATGGTCCGACCCCAATGCATTGTAAGAAAGACCAAAAGTATTGGATCCGGCTCAAAACCACCATTGAACACTTTAATTTGCCAATTGATACCTGGAATGTCGGAAATGCAGCATATTAGCTGTTCGCAAGATCCAAGGCATTCGTCGTA
>PVMK01144087.1_pt1 | contig 11608 bp, 7 predicted proteins | sample 1853481 | NCBI WGS metagenome assembly PVMK01 (sample SAMN08533507, study PRJNA380276) | Marine sediment metagenome, whole genome shotgun sequencing project. | reverse complement strand
AACCGATATGCTGGGTCGGAAGAAAGTGATCCTGGCCTCTGCTTTTGTCTTTGCCACAGGGGCAGTGTGGACCGGTTTCGCCCCAACAGTAACACAATTGATGATATCCCGATTCTACCTGGGACTGGCCATTGGTGTTTCATCCTTTGCTGTTCCACTGTATATCTCAGAAATCTCACCCACCAAAATCAGGGGAACCCTGGTATCCATGTTCCAGCTTCTTATCACAGTGGGTATTCTGGCAGCCTACCTCAGCGATAATGCATTAGCTGACAACAATAACCTGGAAAGCTGGCGACCCATGCTATGGGTAGGAGTATTTCCTGCACTTGTAGGGTTCGTCGGCATGTTCTTTTTGCCTGAGACACCACGCTGGTTGATGAGCAAAGGACGCGAAGAAGAGGGAGAGGCAGTGCTACGCAGGATTGAAGATCCCTCGATGATTGAAGATTCCTTGGCAGCCATGAGGAGCGATATTGCCATTGATAAAGATCAGGCAAGTTGGAAGGAGATATTTAAACCCTGGCTGAGGAATGCCCTTATCATTGCCGCAGGTATCATGTTCTTCCAGCAATTTGTGGGGATCAATACGGTGATTTACTACAGTCCGAAGATCTTCCTGGCAGCAGGATTTGAAGGTGCTGAAGCTGCCATTGCAGCCTCTGTGATTGTGGGGGTGGTGAATGTCGTATTTACCATAGTCTCTTTGTTTATCATTGATCGACTGGGAAGAAGGAAACTTTATTTTATCGGCGTATCCGGTATTTTTGTTGCGCTGGTTTGTATGGGCCTCGGATTTATGCTTCCCGGAACCGGGAAATGGTTCCTGGTAGGCTCCATGCTGGTATACATTGCATTCTTTGCCATCAGTCTCGGACCATTAGGCTGGGTGCTTATTACCGAAGTATTCCCCACCAGGGTTCGTGGATTGGGTGCTTCCATCGGCTCCTTATCGAACTGGGGATTTAATACCCTTGTGGTATGGACCTTCTATAAGATGGCCAGTGCCATCGGAAATGCCAAAGAGGTGGTCGTTCCCGAGGGAAAGGATCTGTCTGAAGTTTGTCCCTCTTGTGTGGGTGGAGTATTCTGGATCTTCGGAGCTGTTGCATTGCTCGGACTGGTCTGGGGTTATTTCTATATCCCGGAAACCAAGGGTATTTCTCTGGAGAAGATTGAGGAACACTGGAGGAAGGGTGGTAAACCAAGGGATTTGGGTAAGTAAGGGCTCCAGCTTATTCCAATAAGCTACCGCCATAATAAGAAATAGAAAAAAAGCCTGGCTATGTGCCGGGCTTTTTTATTGTATTTTTAGGAGCATAAAACCTGAAACAGATGACACGATTTCTTGATATTGCAAAGATGCGGTACTCCTGCCGGAAGTATGATAAGCGCCCGGTGGAAGAGGAGAAGCTGAACCTGGTGCTGGAAGCAGGCAGAGTGGCACCATCGGCTGTGAATTTCCAACCCTGGCACTTCTATGTAATCCAGGAGGCAGACCAACTGGAAAGGTTTTATGCGGCCTATCACCGGGAGTGGTTTAAGACAGCTCCCTGTGTTATCGTGATCTGCGCTAACCATGAGCAAGTATGGAAGCGGAAGGAAGATGGGAAGGACCATGGGGATGTGGATGTGGCCATTACCACCGATCATATGACTCTTCAGGCCACCGAGCTCGGACTGGCCACTTGCTGGATCTGTAATTTCTATGTGGATAAATGCAGAGACCTGCTCAAGCTTCCGGAGCATATGGAACCAGTTGTAATCCTGCCGCTGGGTTACCCCCTGGATGAAACGGATCCGGAGAGGCACGAAGAGAAGCGCAAGCCACTTTCAGAGATTGTCAGCTACGGCATATAGCTTCCGGACCACCGAGAACAGATCGCCGTTATGGCTGTTCTGGAAGGTGATGACCCCTGTTCTAGTCCTGGGATTGAAGAACATGTGTGTGGCCACCCCCGGATCCCCTCCGGAATGTCCCCACAAGTTTTCGTATTTTATTTGATGCCAGCACAGGCCCTGACTATCTTCAAGCTCCACTGCAGGTTTGAGCATCTCTTTCAGGGTGCTCTTCTCAAGAATCCTGACCTGATTGCATTTGCCCCCGTTCATGATGGCCAGCAGGTAATAGGAGAGCTCACGCACACTGGTTCTTAATAATCCATCCGGATAATTGGGAAAACTATAGAGTTCCAGCGGCTGGTTTTCCTGGGCTGTGAATTCATAGGGAGTGATGTGTTTGGAGCTATCTATTTCATGAATAAACCATCCACTTTGCTCCATACCCAGCGGATCCTGGATGTGCACGCGGCAATATTCATAGAAGGGCATCCCCGAAACCTGCTCCACCAGGTAGCCCAGCAGTCCGAATCCAACATTGGAGTAATTATGTGAGGATCCAGGTTCAGCCTGAGAGAAATTCTGCTTTTCACTGTAGAACTGACCTCCTGGTACAAGGTAGCCGGTGATCCAATCTTCCAGGGAGATTGGAGGATCGCCATCGGAGTAACTTGCATCATAGTTATCACCATCAATAATGGAAGAGGTGTGGGTAAGCAGGTGAGAGATGGTAATGGGTGTCTCAGGGTGGTTTGGATTCCTGACCGGGACGGGGAGGTAGAGATTGATATCTGCATCAAGTAGGATCAGCTCCCTCTCCCAAAGCTGCATCACTGCTGTAGCTGTAAAGGTCTTGGAGATGGAAGCTATGTTCATGATCCCGTCAATACTCATAGGGATACCCTTTTCAATATTGGCCCAGCCATAGGCCCCCGACCAGATCATACGGTTTTCCTTTACCACGCAGCAAGCAATTCCCGGGATCTTATTCTCAATGAGATGATTTACAATATACTTTTCAACTTCCTTGAAGGTGTCCTGGGAGTAAAGTGGAGAGCAACAAAGGGTGGCGATTCCAGCCATAGAATTAGCACCCTTCTTAAGTAGGAGATAAATGCCATCCCAACAAGTTATGGATTTTCCCGGTCATATTATTTGCTGAATCAATTAAATAAGTTTTACTTTGCTTTAATAAATGACTAAGAGTCATAATATGGAATAAAGTATAAATCAATCTGACAATATGGGAATAGCAGAAAGAAAAGAGAGGGAAAAGCGGCTGCGCAGAGAAGAGATTGTTCTGGCAGCTGAAAAGATCTTTTTCAGCAAGGGATTTGATCTCTCCACTATGGACGATATTGCTGAAGAGGCAGAACTGAGCAAGGGAACCCTCTATCTCTATTTTAAAAGCAAGGAGGACCTGCATATGGCCGTGGCGCGCAATTCCATTCGCATCCTGAGGGATATTACATTAAAGGCTACAGAAGGGAGTGGGAATGCTCTGGAGAAATTGGGCAGAATGGGTCGGGCCTGTATTGCGTTCTCCAGAAATGATCCTGACCGCATGAAAGCCATTATGATTCTTGAGGAGATGGAGCCACAGAGTTTAAGTGTTACTACCAGTGATGTGCAGGAGCTGATATATAAAGAATCGACTGTTGAAACGGTGATCCAGGTGGTGGAGCAGGGGGTAAAAGAGAAACTGATCAGGGCTGACATCCCCGCCTTACTCGTTGCTCATACCCTCTGGATGACTGTGCTCAGTGTCGTGCGCTTTGTCACCATGAAGCCGGCCCTGCTTGAGGCACTGGAACTTTCACAGGACCAAATACTTGAAAGTCATTTTGAAATGATTTTAAATGGCATCAAATTATGAAATCCCCCATTTTGGTGAGCGCTTTACTGACTCTGGCCCTCTCCTGTTTGCAGGCTCAGAACTCCTACCTGGATTCATATATCAGGGAGGGATTGGAATCTAACAAGGGGCTGAAGCAGAAACAGCTTGATTACGCAGGTGATCTTTCGGCACTCAAAGAGGCGAAAGGAATGTTTTTTCCGGACATCAGCATGAACGCAAGATATACTGTGGCAAGGGGCGGACGGACAATTGAGTTTCCCCTTGGGGACATGCTGAATCCTGTTTACAGTACCTTAAACATACTAACTGCATCCGAAGCCTTCCCGCAGATTGAGAATCAAGAATTTTCTTTCTATCGTCCCACCGAACATGAAACCAAGCTTTCCCTGGTACAACCAATTTTCAATTCAGACATTGTTCAGAATTACCGAATAAAGAAACAGTATGCCGAAATATCCCGCATCGATGTGGAACGCTTTGAGCGGGAGCTGATTAGGGAGATCACCAAGGCATATTACGAATATAAAAGGGCACATAAGCTCCTGGCACTTGCCGATACATCACTCTTCCTGGTTGAGGAAAACCTGCGAGTGAGCCAAAAGCTCTTTGAGAATGACAGGGTGACTAAAGATGCTGTCTACAGGTCAGAATCGGAGCTAAGTAAAGTAGAGGTGCAACGGGCACAGGCTAATAATCTTGTTGAAACATCCCGGGCCTATTTTAATTTTCTCTTGAACCGTTCCCTTTCTGCGCCTGTTGAATTAATGCCTGAATCGCCTGTTCCGCCTTTAGTTTCTCTTGAGGACGCCACCCGGCTTGCGCTTCAGAATCGAAATGAGTTGCAGCAGATCACAGGGTATAAGCAGCTTAATCAGCATCTTACCTCTCTGCAAAAGGGAAAGAATATCCCGGGAGTATTTGGGGTAGTCGACTATGGATTCCAGGGAGAACAGTACAGTTTTACCAGTGAAGATGATTTCATGCTTGCATCGCTTGTGATGAAATGGAACCTGTTCCAGGGTACTGTTAACCGCCAGAAGGTTCAACAGTCCAAAATTCAGAGCGAGAAGCTTGAAGAACTCTACATGCAAACAGAACAGCAGATCAGTCTGGAAGTTTTAGATAATTTCTACGGATTGCAAGCAGCTTATGAGTCTGTAGAGTCGGCTGGAAAACAAACCTCTTCGGCTATTCGGGCCTATGAGCTAATCAACCGGAAGTACATGGAGGGACAATCTTCCCTGCTGGAATTAATTGATGCTCGTACCAATGTTACCAGTGCAGCTGCTAATTCCATTGTTGCTACGAGTGAATATTACAGTCGACTGGCCGACTTTGAATACGCCATGGGGGCAAACGGACTTGAAAACTATTGAAATCATGAGACAGGAGAATATCGTCATATTGGCATTGATCATCTTGCTGAGCGGGTGTAAATCCACCACAGAGAAGGAGATCACGGAGAATAAAACAATTCAGGTGAAGCTCTGGAAAGTGGAGCTCAGGGAATATAAACTTCCTGTCAGAACCGTGGGGATGCTCAGCACCACCACTGAAATGAAACTGGGTTTCAAAACCGGGGGGATTGTCAAACAGGTGAATGCAAAAGAAGGTGCATCGGTGAAACGAGGTGAGGTGCTGGCAGCGCTCGACCTCTCTGAAATTAATGCGCAGGTGAATCAGGCGCGCATTGGTCTGGAAAAGGCTGAACGCGATCTAAGCCGCGCAAGGAACCTTTACAGGGATAGCGTGGCCACACTGGAACAGTTTCAGAATGCCAGATCTGCCTATGAACTGGCACAGTCTCAAAAAAAGATAGCCGATTTTAATCTCTTACACTCCAGAATCAAAGCACCTGCCAATGGGAGAATTCAGAAGATCCTGGTGGAGAATAACGAGTTCATAGCCCCCGGATATCCGGCCATCCTTTTTGCTTCAATGGAGAGTGACTGGGTTGTGAGGGTGGCACTAACGGATAAGGATATTGTGAAATTTTCCCTGGGAGATTCTGCCCATGTGGAGATGGATGCTTTTCCAGATATACAATTTCAAGCCGAAATTATTGAACTGGGAGCCTTCGCGGATCCAGTCACAGGGACCTATGAGGCTGAGCTAAGAATCCTTCATGCAAATTCTCAATTCAGATCGGGCTTTATTTCCCGGGCCTATATATTTCCCACCCAGACTGGCAGTGCCGCGATGGTTCCGCTTGAGGCTCTGCTGGAAGCCAGTGATAGGAGGGCCATAGTATATGTATACAAAGATGAGGAGCTAAGTAGAAGAAGGATCCGGACCGGAAGGATCGTGGATGATTTGATAATGGTGATTGAAGGGCTTGAGCCCGGTGAACTGGTCATTACAGAAGGAGCCAAGTACATCAGGGAGGATAGCCAGATAAGTCCGGTGAACCTGAAGCAAAATGTAGAACAATGAGACTGCCCAGACTTGCCATAGATAACCGCTCCTTTACCTGGATGGTCTTTATCTTCCTGACTGTAGTGGGAGTGAGGTCGTTTATAAATATGCCCCGGACCGAGAATCCGGAAGTAACAGTACCAGGCTCTTCCATCATTGTGCTGATGCCGGGCGCAGGTCCGATGGATTTGGAGTCCCTGGTGGCACTTCCGCTTGAAGAAGCCTTGAATGAGCTTGATGATATCAAGCAAATCATTACCGATATCAGGGATGGCATCGCTGTGATCTCTGTGGAATTTGAGTTTAATACCGATGCCGATGAGAAGTATGATGAGGTGGTCCAGCAGGTAAACAGCATAAGAGATGAGCTGCCGGATGAGATTCTTCAATTGGATACCTGGCAGTGGTCCATCACTGATATGTCCATGTTGTTGCTGGCACTTATTTCAGAGGATGCTCCTTATAATGAGATGGAGCAGGTGTCTGATGAGTTAAGTAAGCGTATTGAAAAGATTCGGTCGGTTCGGAAGGTTAGCACTTATGCTTTGCCGGACCAGGAGGTCCATATCCATCTGGATTTTGAAAAAATGGCTATGGTCAATACATCATTGGACCATGTTACAAGAGCCATTGTAAGCAACAATATGAACATTCCTGGCGGGGATGTCTCTCTGGGAGTCAACAACCTGAGTGTGAAGTCATCCGGATCTATTAAGAGTCTTGATGAAATCAGAAATATGGTAGTCAATTCCCACATGGGCAGGCTCATCTATATGCGGGATATTGCCAGCATAGGATACGGGTATGAGACGCAGCAGTACAAAGCACGCTTTGGGGCCAAATCGATCCAGCGGGACAGTCCTGGGGGAGGACGCTGCATCTTTCTTGGTATTAGTCAGAAGGAGGGATTGAATGTGCTGGAGACGGGCGAGCAACTGGATCCCGTAATCGAAGCTTTGAGGGAGGAGCTTCCCACGAATATGCAGCTGGAGGTGGTTTATAACCAACCGCAAACCGTACGTAAGCGGATCAATGGTTTTATGAATAACCTGCTTCAGGGAATCTTCCTGGTGGGCCTGGTGATCTTTCTGTCCCTGGGATTCCGTTCCTCCATGATGGTGGTGATCGCTATTCCCCTGTCGCTGATCATTGGACTGGGATTTGTAGATATGGCTGGCTTTGGCCTGGAACAGACCTCCATTGGGGGCCTGGTGGTGGCACTGGGACTTCTGGTGGATAACTCCATTGTTATGGTGGAGAATATCAACCGTTATATCCAGTTAGGTCACAGTCGCAGAGAAGCCTCCATCCTGGCAGCCTCAGAGATCGGGTGGCCCGTGGTTACAGCAACACTCACCACGGTTCTGGCTTTTATACCCATTGCAACCATGCCTGATAAAACGGGTGAATTTATCAGATCGCTGCCGATAACCATTGCCCTTATCCTGACCGTTTCCTTGTTTATTGCACTTTCTTTTACACCCATGTTGACCAGTAAGTTGCTTAAGGAAAAGAAGGTGGTTGAACAGAAACCCCGGGGTGTCAGGGGTATGCTGGGATGGATCATTGAACACCCTTTTAGAAGTGTACTTGCAAGTGCATTGAAACGACCTGGAATAAGCATGCTTGTGGTATCCATATTTCTGGTGATATCATTGGCCATGTTTCGTTTTGTGGGGATTAGTTTCTTTCCCAAGGCAGAACAGGCCAATCTGATGATCCAGGCCTCACTACCCGAAGGGTCGAGCCTCGACCGGACTGACAAAGTGGCCCGTTACCTGGAGTCGGTTCTTGATACCATGCCAGAGGTAGAATACTATGCCACCAACGTGGGTCATGGCAATCCAAGAATCTATTACAATGTGTTCCCAAAGCGCTTTGATAAAAGCTTTGCGGAAATTTTTGTACAGCTGTATGACTATGATAGTGAAGAGTTTCCAAAGATTATTGAGCACTTGCGAAATGAATTTGACGCCTATCCGGGGGCGCGGATCAGTGTGAAAGAGTTTGAACAGGGTCCACCCTTTGATGCCCCGGTACAGATCTACCTGACGGGTGAAGACCTGGAGGTCTTACGGGAGATTTCGGCAGATGTGGAGGGGATGTTAGAGGAGCAGCCAGGGGCAATAAACATTGAAAATAAATTTGTCAAGACCAATACAGAACTGCTTCTTAAAATCAATAAAGAGAAGGCCAATATGCTGGGGGTACCGATCGTAGAAATTGACCGAACCATCCGGACTGCAGTTGCTGGCATGATTATTTCCAGTTTTAGGGATCCTTCCGGTGAGGAACACCAGGTGGTTCTGAAGATGGATCGTGGAGGAAAGTTTGGAGAGGAGGAGCTTGAGCGGATCTATGTTTCTTCCCTATCAGGCAAACAACACCAGCTGAAACAGTTTGTGGATATTGAGCTTCAGCAGGCCCCCAGTTCCATAAGCAGGTATGATATGGAGCGTACGGCAGAGATCCTGGCTGACGTGAGGAGTGGATATTCACTGGATGAAGTTATGGATCCTGTGCTGACAAAGCTGGCAAGCTATCCCATGCCTTCAGGCTACTCCTATACCATTGGAGGCGAGCTTCAGGAAAGAAATGAAGCATTCAGCGGGGTAAGCAATGCGGTGCTTATTGCCATTCTATCCATCTTTTCAATATTGGTATTACAGTTCAGATCATTCCGGCAGCCACTTATTGTATTTCTGGCCATTCCCTTTGCTGTGACCGGGATGATATGGGCCCTCTGGATTACCGGAAATACCTTTTCCTTTACAGCTTTTGTCGGTCTGACCAGCCTGGTGGGTATTGTGGTGAATAATTCCATTATCCTGGTGGATTATATCAATAAATTAAGGGAACGAGGCATAGCCCTGAATGAGGCACTTCAAATGGCAGCGGAGACCAGGTTTACCCCCATCGTACTTACTGCGCTGACCACCATTGGGGGACTGCTGCCACTTACTTTAAGGGGAGGAACCTTATGGGCCCCCATGGGCTGGACCATTATAGGAGGATTGCTGGTATCGACTATGTTGACCCTGGTGATTGTCCCGGTGACCTATAAATTACTTGAGAGGAAGAGGCAGGACAAAATTTCGGTTTGACAGTTTGATAACTTCGTTTTAACTTGTCTTAAAATATAAGCTGTCAGTTATGAAATCAATACTTATGTTAATGCTTGCGGGAGCTATCCTGTCAACTCCCCTTTGTGGACAGTACGAAAGCGATGTGATTCAAACGAGCGAAGGGGAACTGGAGATGTTTTTTATCGGTCATGGTACCCTGATGTTTAAATTCAACAGCCTGGTGATCCACATCGACCCGGTGATGAGAGAGGCTGACTACGCCACCATGCCGGATGCTGACCTGGTCCTGGTTACCCATGAGCATGGCGATCATTTCGATATGACAGCCCTCAGGCATATTAATAAAGAAGGTGCCAGGCTAGTGATGCCAGAGAATTGCGGCGAAAAACTGAGGGATATTAAATGTACGTTGATTGAGATGAGCAATGGACAAGGAGGAAGCTTTCTTGGTATCGGGATCAGGGCTATCCCGGCCTATAACATTATTCATACCCGGTCGAACGGAGATCCTTACCACCCAAAGGGAGTGGGCAATGGATATATTCTAAGCTTTGGTGATACCAATGTTCTCATTGGCGGTGATACGGAGAATATCCCGGAGTACAAGAACCTGGATGTTGCAATTGATATTGCTTTTCTTCCCATGAACCTGCCGTATACCATGACCCCGGAGATGGTGGCAGATGCAGCTCTCGCTTTTCAACCTGAAATTCTTTACCCTTACCATTACGGACAGACCGATCCACAGGAGCTTGTGAAGTTATTGAAAGATGAAAAGGGCATCGAGGTAAGAGTTCGCAATCTAAAGTAATCTTCCTGCCATAAAATTTTAGTGCAGCTTAGGTCAGGACTCAGGAGGGTTCAGGCAGAGAACAAACTGTGGATAAATACTTTATTGAACTTTGTGCTTATGATCTTATATTTATAAGATAATGGATTTTAGGCGCATTGTATTATTTCTATTATTGGCTGCCGGTACGGTGCTGAACGGGCAGTATACGAAAGAGTTTAAAAGAATCTTCTTTGATGCGGATTACCTTATGGAAACCGGGTTTTATGAAGAGGCTTTTAACCGCTATAAAAATCTACTGACCCTGGATCCCGGAAATCGCAATATTCTGTTTCATTGCGGTGCATGTTGTCTGAACCTCCCAGGAAACGAAGAACAGGCTATCAACTATCTGAAGGAAGCGGCTGTGGGGGTTACACTGTCCTACAAGGAAAAATCCCATAAAGAGCCGGGAGCACCGGTATTAACCTACTTCATGCTGGGACAGGCTTACCACCTGAATTACCAGTTCTCCGAGGCCTTGACAGAATACACTGAGTACCTGGAAGTGGGAACCAACCAGCCTCAACTTCAGCTGGAATATGCCAGGATGCAGATTGAGGCCTGCAAAAGAGCTGCAAGCATTAAGAGAACTCATCCTTCATTTGAATTTAAAGGGGTGCTGGAGCATTTTGAGGATGATTTGCCTTCTTGCAGCAACCCGGTGATTTCTGGCAATGGGGATATCCTTATTTTTCTGGTAGATTATCCTTCGGATAAGAAAATCATGATGTCAACCCGCACTGATAGTCTCTGGTCCAGACCAAGGGTTCTCAACAGCGAAATAGGGATGGTGGGGGAAACCTATCCTGTCTCTTTATCTTACGATGGGAAGGATCTTTACCTGGTCCACCAGTATTATTCCCATTCGGATATTTTTGTCTCGCATCTTCAAGGGAGTCGCTGGACGGAAGCAGAAGCCCTGGGATATAACATCAATGGAAGAACTTCGGAAAATCACGCCAGCATTTCCAGGGATGGGCAGTCGCTTTATTTCACCACCGATGTAAGAGGGGGTTACGGCAGTTTTGATATCTATGTATCGCATCTTACTGAGAAAGGAGAGTGGGGCGAAGCAGTTAACCTGGGACCAACCATCAATACACCTTATGAGGAGCATACCCCGTTTATTTCCAAAAACGATTCCATACTTTTTTTCAGCTCCCAGGGACATGCCACCATTGGAGGAGTAGATGTGTTTCACTCCAGTCTTCAGCAGGATGGTACCTGGAGTGAACCTGAAAACCTGGGTTATCCTGTGAACACTACCGGTAACGACCTTTTCTTTAATCCGGGCTGGGACGAGATGGGAAGTTATTATGCGGTGAGAAAGGTAGATGATCCAACCTCCACTACCATCAACATGGCAATGAAGCTTGAGTATGAAGAGGAAGAACTTCTGGCGGAGGTACTTCCTGAATCTGAAGCCGAGGTACAGGAAGCAGAAACCGGTTCTACCACGCCGGTTGAAGAAATTGTGACAGAGGAGATACTCATTGAACCACCTAATACCGATGAGATTGAGATGGTGCTTAACCAGAGGGAGCCTGAAGTTCAAACAGAGCCGGAACCAGTAGTGAC
>PVMK01139632.1_pt1 | contig 11610 bp, 12 predicted proteins | sample 1853481 | NCBI WGS metagenome assembly PVMK01 (sample SAMN08533507, study PRJNA380276) | Marine sediment metagenome, whole genome shotgun sequencing project. | reverse complement strand
TTGTTAGTTTGCACATGATACCCAAGGGAATTCCAACGGTATTCTTCAGGCCGGACAACAATGCCGGCACGCAACGGTTTAAATCTATGTAAGCTAGGCAATTTATCAAGGTCTCTCCATTCTCAACAATGACGCTTTTGAATCGGTCTCCCCAAAAATAACCGCACCGGTGATGCCGCCGGTTGTAATACCTGGCAAAGCCTACTTTTATTTCACGAACAAATTCAGATAGGTTTGATAGTTTCTCCCGTAAAGATGGAATTAAACCGTCTGCGAATACACGTTCATCGCCATAAAAGCCTATAAAACGCTTTTTTATCTCCTCATCTGTAAATTTGTGATCGGGAAACATTCTTACCAAAATATGGAAATGGTTTCCCATCAAGCAAAATCCTAAAATTTCGACAAAATACAGAGCCGAATACCGCTTGAACAGATCCATCATAAAATCTTTTTCAACATCGCCCAGTGGAAAACCATCCAAAGCAGTTCTGGACATCACATGATAAACAGCTGTTTCATCATTAATTTTCAGTCGCTGGGTTCTTGGCATTGTTGACTCCTGTGGCTTGAAATATTTTGCTTTAGATTACACAAGATTTACATCGTGTCAAGCATAAAGTACCTGTCCCCTCTTTGTCCCTCTTTTTCTACTTGATCGGTCTGGGCTTTTTTTCATGCTTTGAATAAAAGCATAAAGTACCTGTTATATATTGATATCATTAGAGAATATACCTCCAAGAGTGCTCTGCAAATAGTAAAGAAAACATGTTTTACATCATGGAAAATAAATAGTCTCCTAATAGCATAGAGGGAACAATTTCAATTCATAAAATCAGCTAATATGCCCAAAGGAGGTTATCATGGACAACGAGACTTATTTCAGAATTAAAAAATTTCGTCAATTCAAGGAAGAAATCCGAGGCTCTGAAGAGTATTTAATTATAGGCATTGATATCTCAAAAGATAAGCACCATGCTTTTTTCGGAACTGCTAATGGAAAGACACTTTTGCGAAGGTTAATATTTGAAAATAATTTAGAAGGGTTTTCAAAGCTGCGTTCCCGGGCAGATGCTATTAAAGCTCAGAGCGGGCTGAGCAAAATCATTTTTGGGTTAGAGCCTACAAGCAATTACCATAAACCACTTGGTATGCATTTGATCAGATGTGAACATGAAGTCGTTATGGTATCCGGAGTCTCCGTAAAACGCAATAGAGAGCTTTTAAACGGTCGTTGGGATAAGAACGATACCAAATGCGCGGCCAACGTTGCCGATTTGATATCGCAGGGCAAATGTCTTTTTTTTGACTCGCCTTCATCGGAGATTAGCGGTCTCAGAGAACTGCTTTCGCTTCGAGAACGCATCAAAAAGCAGCACCACAGTTTGAGGATGCGAATTCGCGGTAATTTATTAGCGAAGTATTTTCCGGAATTTGACAGATATTTCGGGCAATGCTCGAGCGAAAGTCTGGCTATTGTAAAATTGTGCCTGGATCCCCATAAGATTGCCGGCATGGACTTTGAGCAATTCATGTTCACGGTGACAACCAGAGATCGTGGGATTGCGCAACAAAGACGCTTACGTAAAATTTATGATTTAGCGTATGAATCCATTGGATGTTCGATGAACCGTTTTGCGGAATTCGAGGCTGCAATACTAGTTGATCAAGTAAATCATACAAAACAGTTAATTGAACAGATAGACGCCCAGATCGAGGAGGCCGCTTCGGCGTTTATTGAATATCACTGCTTATTAACCATTCCCGGATTCGGCCCATATATCTCTGCCGTTGTATTAGCGAAAATCGGAGATCCTTTCAGATTTGAAAATAGAGGTCAGGTTATCAAAATGTCAGGCTATGATTTGAGCGCAAAACGAAGCGGCAAAAGCAGTGATAAGGCGACCCCTGTGATATCTAAAAAAGGCAGCAATTCGCTTCGATATGCTCTTTATCAAGCAGCTCTGATTGCCTCAGCAAGAAATAGCAACTTTATTAGATATTTTACCAATACACTTAAGGGAAGAGAAAAAGAGCGCGGAATAAAAACAAAAATGAGAGTAAAGCTGGCCGCCAAGATGTTGATCATAGCCTGGACATTAATGAAGAAGAAAATCGATTTCAATCCTGATTTTCTTCTAATTGAACAATAACAGATCAAAAGTTTCGGTGAGAGAGCTCGCTAAGTACCTTGGAAGCATCGACTTCGGGAGGGACAATCATGAGCCTCTCGCAGAACCGATAACCTGGATAAGGGATGATGGGTAGTGCCTAAAAGGCAGATACCGGATAAACGTAACAATCAGGTATGGTGTTCATTATAGCGAGAGATCCGCCGAAAATTTGCTAAAAACTATATGGATAATTGTTACTTAAAATCGGGAAGGATCCTATGCTATTGATATTACATGCAAAAAAATATTGGAACTTTTTGCTTGACAAAAGGAATATAGGATGTCCCCTTATTTATATATATTCCGAACTAAGAAACAAGATTGAGGCGGATATCTTAAAAACCGTATCAAGGCCTGGCAACGATTGGACACTGTGGGGAGTCACCTGCATCCCGATATTCGACCCCTGACGAGATCAAAATATGCGACCTACCTATCTCTGATCCCCAAGAAAAGGATTGATCGGAGATATATATCAGGACAGGACAATATCTATATCAAAAATTGAATTTAAATTGTGATAGCTTGTTCACATTTTTTACAGGATACTGTCTTACCTTTATATTTAGCGCTTATATTTTTGTAGGTCAGACCGCAGTTCGGGCATGAAATACTAAATTTATCCGGACTTTGAGATGCATTTTTCACCTGCGTTTGTATATTCTGGTGGTTCGGGTTTTCCAGCCGTTGCTGCTGTTGTTGTTGATCCAATATTTGTTGGTGATGAGGGGGTGCGATTTGATTTGGAGTTTGAATGGCAGGCTGGTCGGCGTAAACAGGTTGTCCTGAATCCATAGCTACATTTTGCGATAGATTTACTACCACATTCTGTGGCTGTGGCTGTGATTGCTGCTGGCCGTACAACGCATTTTGCATTAAATTGTATTTATCAACCATTCCACTTAAGGTGAAAAGGTCAATTATCAGACCGATTCCCAAAAAGCCCCAAGTAAACAGGTAAACTATACCCATGCCTACCTGTCCAATGTAAAAACGGTGTAAGCCGGCAATCCCAAATATGCTCGGGACGATTAGCAAAACATAAGCTGTCCCTTTTTCTTTATGCGGAACCATTATTTTCCTCCCCAAATAAAAAATATTTATTATAAATACTCTTCATGTTTAATTGTTTAATCGGCATAATTCAAAAAAACTAAACTACAAAGTTGATGATCTTGTAAAAAGTCAGAACTCGATCAAATGTTAATTCTGAGCATCTGGTTGATATTAATTGAATGCGCTTATCCATAAAGCTTAAGTTGCGAAGTATTCGGAGATTGGGTCAATATCCCACTTGATTTGATCATGGGTGACTTTGGCCGATTTAACCACCTGCTGGACAATACGCATAAATTTTTTACCAATGCTCTTTGACTTTCTGCGATTGAAACGAAACACATACTCATCAAGATAATTTTGAAGATATTTCGGTTCAAATCGCCCTTGATAGGTTCCCCGGATGACTCTTTTTATCAAAGAGGTAACCAAGTGAACCCCATATAGGCTTTCATTATTTTTGGAACTGCTTTGGTTTGTTTTTTCATGGACATACTGATCGTTATCAATAAAATTGTAGCTTCGCCATGAATCCGTGACAATAATACTGCCGGGTTCAATATTATGAAGGATGAATGTTTCTAACGAATATGCTGAGCAATCCAATGTTACATGAAGGCGAATGCGACCCATTCCCTTTTTCATGTTTCATCTCTCAACTGCGACAGCGACAATTGTTTTACCATCAGCGCCGCGGCCTCGTTTGCCTGATTTTTGGCCGCCAATGAAAAATTCATCGACTTCAACACGCCCAGAAAATTTTTCACGATCCTGGCGTATAGTGCAGCGTCTAAGCTTTTGCAGCCAGCACCAGGCTGTGCCGTAGCTGCCAAAACCTAAAAGTTCCTTGAGGTTCACAGCATTGATGCCTGATTTTCGAGTGGTAAACCACCACATGGCTTTGAACCAATAAGTTATCGGTTTTTTGGAGCTATCCATAATCGTATCGGCTGTTAAAGAATGTTGGTGCTCACACTGGGTGCAGATATAAAGATTTCTTGAGCTCACCCAGTATTTACAATGGCCACATTTGTTACAGATAAAGCCATTTGGCCATTTTGTTTCAACAAATAATCGTAGCAGGCCTTCGGGTTTGAAAACCGTTGATCAAACTCAATTTCATTTTTTGGAAAATCTTCGGTGATCGTAAACTCTGTCATAGCAGCCTCCTTTTTAGTTATGGGGCTGTTATAACACAGCAGTTTGTCAGATACGGACAAACTCTAAACTTACTGGAGCTTTTTAGATAACCACGTAATTGAATTTAAGGCAAAATAGTTTTTCAGAGGAATAAAAATCCTCTCAAGATGTTCTTTGACGAAGAAAACAGCATGATTTAGCGTGGATTTGATCTTACGATTGTCTGCATTGTCATAGTTTGCTGCCTTGCGGGAAACAAATACCAATGACCGAATTTCAAAATTAAAAACTGGTGCAATGAAGGTGGAGAATCGATTACATGACCGACATGTTTGGTAATTGGTATTTCGATTTTGGATATTATCTGGAATTTGGTGCTTAGGATTTGGAATTTTAGTGTCTATAAAACCTTTTGATCTATCTGGTGTAGAATTTAATTTGACGTTACCCTTGGGTCATATCACTATCCGGGTAAAATTAAGATCTGTTGCAATAACTCTGGGGGATACGGCTTCAGATCTGTAAAAAGCCGTACTTTAAATCTCTATCATTGTCTGTCTGATTTACCATGGCCAAAATTACTGCACAGATTTGTTTGAAGAACCAAAAAACATTTGGATGGCTTCATTTGAATTAAACCTCCTCGACCATTCGAAACGAAAGAATCATTCCAATATGCTTTCCACCAGCTATCAACATCTTCCTGCAGATTTGCCATCAGCCTCTTGCATAGAAGCCGTCTAAAAAAAACTGTGCTTAAATGAGCCGCAGTGAGGCTCATTCTCGCACAGGTTTGTTTTCCCTCTCTATACTTCGTTATTACATATAGGGCATCGTTTTTTCCAAATCAGAATTGACCACGGCCAAAAGAGAAAGAACTTAAATCCACGACTTTTTGGTGCTACTTCTTTTTTGCAAGTCGGACAAAGCATAGTATCACCTCCTTGCTACTAAATTTAAATCCGTGAGTTGTCTAAGTAGTATATCGGAAAGTTTTTTTTAAACTTAAGAGGGTGTGTAAGTTTTTTAAAGATAAAAGATAGGACATTGCTTTTTCAAAGCGAATCAAGCGAAAATTGCGAATTGTGTATTGGCATCAGCTGTAGCCCAACATATTGAAGCGCCCATTAGCGCAAACAACAATCATCCGATTCACCAAAGCGGGTTTTGTTGTCAAGCTTAATTTTTTGCGCCGGGATTGCAATTTCAGGTCGATTTGAGCATAGCTCACCGGTTTGCCCGGGGCTGGATTTTTTTAAAGGTAGTTATGCTTCCAAAAATTATCAGCGCCATATTAGGACTCGCCGCAGTCGGCATATTTATCTGGAAATTGAAAAAAACCCAATTGTGCAGATCGTGAATTATGCTGGCGGTTGCCGGAGACGTAGGTTACGCTGCATATTGGATTTTAAACCATTTCTTTGCTTGATTCTTATAACAATGACCTTACTGGCAATGACTATTCCCCGCAAACTCGCCTCCCTCAGAAAATCCAAATTCAGATCAAGATTTAAACTATCACAAAAAGACCGAGACTACATTGTCACCAAAGGTCTCGAGACCATCAAAGAGCACGCGTTTCAATTTGTAAATGCCAGGGTTGCGCCTGATTTTCCCAAGAATGATGGGCGACAAACGCCAATGAGAGGTCATCCGGTATTCATTGCTCAGCATGCGACAGCCACATGCTGCCGGGGATGCATCCTGAAGTGGCATGGGATAAAGAAGGGGAGGGCGCTGGATGATAAGGAGGTGGATTTGGTTGTGGCGTTGATTATGGGGTGGATTGAGCGACAGATAAATGAAAAAATGGGGTCCGCTATGTGAGAATCTGTGTGAGAAAAACTTTCCAAAATCTGCTAAAATCGGAAAAAATCGGAAAAAACCTGGAAAATCATATCTAACAATTTCAGTTGCTTATAATAATTTGAGGAGGTTAGGAAACCCAGAGGTTCTGACTTCGAATCCGTAGGCCGCAGGTTCGAATCCTGCCCCCCGCAAAGCGGGATTTCACATCTGATCTTATGAATATTAAGGAGCTCAACGGGCGTACCAAGAAAGAGAGGCAGGTGGTGGTTGAGGGACAACCATTACCTGTTTTTTTTGTGCCTCCGTCAGGATGAGAGCCAAGCAGCAGGTTGAGGCGACAGCCGAGATCCGCCTTTGGAGGATTCGAACTTATGCTGAGCTTGTCGAAGAATTTATCCTGAGCCTGTCGAAGGATTTATCCTGAGCCTGTCGAAGGATCCTGCCCCCACCAAACGGGATTTCATATCTTGACACATCCCGAAAAATGTTATACATTGTATAACAAAACCGAAAGGGGTGCAAAATGCTGGCGATCCGTTTAGACAAGGAACTTGAGAAGGAGTTAGATCTGCTCGCTAAAACTCGCGGCAGCAATCGCAGCGCAGTGCTTCGGGAGGCCATCACCCAACATTTGGAGGACAACGAGGACCTCCAACTCGCCAAAAAGTCCTTATCCAAAATGAGCAGCACCAAATCGCTGAAACAGTTGAGGAAAGAGCTTGGGTTGGACAGTTAGAATCAGCAATATTGCCGAGCGGCAATTGCGAAAACTTGATCGGTCTGTTCAAAAGCGCATTCTTGACTGGCTAAACGACCGGATTGAAGGTTGTAAGAACCCGCGGCATTTTGGGGAGCCGTTAAAAGGAGACCATGCCGGGTTGTGGCGATATCGCGTTGGCGATTATCGCATCCTATGCGATATCCAGGATCAAAAGATAGTCGTTTTGGTTCTTACGATTGGGCATCGACGACAGATTTATAAGCGGGGATCTTGAATCCCGAGGCCGCAGGTGGGTTTGCACTTATGCTGAGCCTGTCGAAGGATTTATCCTGAGCCTGTCGAAGAATTTATCCTGAGCCTGTCGAAGAATTTATCCTGAGCCTGTCGAAGAATTTATCCTGAGCCTGTCGAAGGATCCTGCCCCCGCCAAACGGGATTTCACATCTGGTTTTAGGAATATTAAGGAGTTCAACCCCCGCACAAAGCGGGATTTCACATCTGATTTTAAGAATATTAAGGAGTTCAACACGCGTACCGGATTCACAAAGAACAGGGAGTGGGGTCCGAGATGCTTACTCCCTGTTTTTTTCCATTTGAACCTTCCTTGAATTCATCGCAAGGTCCGGCTTCCGATAATCGGGATTTCCATCTCTTTTTATAACATTCTGTGAACTTCAACGAGTTTACCAGTTGAAAAAAAGGATGTAGCCCTGTACCCATTCCATTTTCCAATAATCTTGATTATTTATTTCATTTGAGAGATAGAATTTTAAGCGAGTTAAAGATTATTTATGAAAACTGATCAATCCGCCTTTTTGAATCACATTCTGGATGCAATAAAGAAGAAATTAAACGAATTATTGAGAGATTAGATTAAATGTAATGCCCGACATTCTCATTTAAGCACCATTTTTCAAGACGATTTCAGACAGCCGCTTCAACGAATACATCCCATCCAAGCCCTTTGATCGGTTTTGGCTTTTTTTCGTGCTTTGAATAAAATAGATGTTTAAACCGCTGGTAATTTGAAGACACAAACTCCTTTGAGCCGATAATGCCGGAATCCGTAAAATAGCGCGTGCGGTATCTGAACCGATCGCTTCGACTGAGTTCAAACTCTCTGTTGCGCTCTTTTTCAAGAACCATACCGTTAATTATCTTAACCTTCCCCTTTTCAGGCTGATTAACAGCCCCCGCTTCATATATATATCTGCGATACCTTCTGATCCGTTCTTTCTTACTTTTGACATTGAATTCCTTTAACCCGAAATCAGTGGAAAGAAAGTTATCCCGATTGTTAGTTTGCACATGATACCCAAGGGAATTCCAACGGTATTCTTCAGGCCGGACAACAATGCCGGCACGCAACGGATTTAAATCTATGTAAGCTAGGCAATTTATCAAGGTCTCTCCATTCTCAACAATGACGCTTTTGAATCGGTCTCCCCAAAAATAACCGCACCGGTGATGCCGCCGGTTGTAATACCTGGCAAAGCCTACTTTTATTTCACGAACAAATTCAGATAGGTTTGATAGTTTCTCCCGTAAAGATGGAATTAAACCGTCTGCGAATACACGTTCATCGCCATAAAAGCCTATAAAACGCTTTTTTATCTCCTCATCTGTAAATTTGTGATCGGGAAACATTCTTACCAAAATATGGAAATGGTTTCCCATCAAGCAAAATCCTAAAATTTCGACAAAATACAGAGCCGAATACCGCTTGAACAGATCCATCATAAAATCTTTTTCAACATCGCCCAGTGGAAAACCATCCAAAGCAGTTCTGGACATCACATGATAAACAGCTGTTTCATCATTAATTTTCAGTCGCTGGGTTCTTGGCATTGTTGACTCCTGTGGCTTGAAATATTTTGCTTTAGATTACACAAGATTTACATCGTGTCAAGCATAAAGTACCTGTCCCCTCTTTTTTTGGTTGCTGTTTTTCTCATAAAACCAAATATCATCCACTTTTTTTTCCTTTGTTGGTATAGGTTATCTATTTCCGCTCAATGCCATAACTAATTTTATAATGATATCGTCACTTTTATAAGGAAACTTGAATAGTTAAATTGGGGAGCTTAATTGGCTATCAAAAAAAATTAAATCTTTAATAGTGAGATTATATTGAGTGAAAAACTGCGGGAATCAGGGTAGGGGAATACAGGTTTTTTCTGATTTTTGCGGGTAAATTCACACAAATATTAACGCAGTAACCTGCTGAAAAACCAATAACAATTTGAGATTTCGCAACAATCCGGATTTATGTTGGGAGTACCAATCCAGGTTGATGACCTTAGTTATGCAAAGATCCACATGTCTAAAAATCCTCATATTCTTGTTTTGACTTTTTCTGCAATAGTTGAATGGCTTTTTTAGGAGCAGAGAATTGTATTAAAACGACTGCCGTATTTTCATCAACTTCATAAATAATGTACTCTACTACCCGAATGTTGCTGTCTGCCTTTACTATAAAATCTTGTATGTTATCAGACGACTTTTTTAAGCTTTTAAAAGCATCCTCTTCTACAAAGGTGTATGTTATATTTCCACTCGCCAAAGCTTGTTCTTCAAAATCTGAAATACGCTTTAAACACACTGATGTCTTGTATTTTTTTGCAAGCACAAAGAAATCTATCTTTTTATCTCCGCTTTCAATTGTTACCAGCTGAAATTTGGAATTCAGCAATCCTGCCAGTTGGAAATAGCTTTCATAAGTAAACTCTGTAATCAGTACAACATTCACAAGTTTGTTATTAAGAAAACGAAATGCTATTTCTACATCTATCCCTGCAATTTTTTGCCCATTTAAGCATAATGAGCCTTTTTCAAATTCTTCTGAGCAATCATAAATTCTCAGATTTTCTTGTATTTCCGATTTTAGCATACCAAACTCGTAGCTTTTATAAAGCTTAGCATTGCTACTGGAAAAAGCTGAGGACGCCATAATAAGCATCAAAAGACATGCTGACATTGCAGCAACTGCATATTTCATGAGTTCCTCGATAAATTGAATACTAAATTAGCTAAAATTTCCAAGCTGATTCTTGAGAAGCACTTTTATGCCTATGACAGACTGAGCAATTACTTAAACTTTCTTCATTTTCGTTTCCACACTTACATTTCCAAGTCTTCTAAGTCGGTTCAGTGCTATTTTTGTTATCATTTATTTTATCCACCGCATCATCTTTCAATATGGAAGAACTTGTATCCACATTAAAGCTTTTTGGATCCTTCGGATAGATTCTCTTAGAATTATTTTGAGCAGATTTCGGTTTTAATTGAATTTTAAGCTTTTGTGATTCTATTACATTATTATTTATTATAGTGATCGCTTGAATTGCCTTCTGAATATCAACGGGGATATTTTCGATCACACTTCGTTTGAAAGATAGTCCCATTATCATTCCGCCCTTGGTTTGAATTGAGATTGCTATTTTCTTCGAAAGCCAATAGGCAATAAAGAACAACAAACCGATTAATAGACCAACAATCATAATTCTACCACCCCTATATTGAACAGATCCCCAATAAAGTCCGCCAATCATAATAATTGTACCAAATATTAAATAACCAATAGGCCTAGAATATCCACAATGAGTACTGGAGACGCTTGGTAATGGCGAGACTTGATAAATCCGACCAAAAAAAACTTGAACTTTTAAATAGGATATCTTTTTGGCTAATTTTTAAGCTCGTTTCGGTGTCCAATCTCATGACAGTTAATAACCAGGCGATCACACCGGAAGCTCTTCCAATTATTTCTATAAAGTAGCCATCTGTAGCATCTTTTTGTATATTAAATTTTCTGAGAACTAAGGAAGGACCTGAGATAATAGCTCCCCCACTGCGACGTTTGGCCAGAACTGCTCCAATGACAATAACAAGAAGAATAATTAATTCAGGCGTGCCAATTCCAAACATTTTATTTTCCTTTCACAATATATTTAAACTCTAAGAATATATCGGTATTAATTTGTTGACACTTTAGTGGTTTTGCTGAAGCTAAGACTGTGTCTACTATTGAATAAATTAAAGCGATTACTCAGATTTAATAGTTGTATATAGTTGATAAATTCCGTCGGATTGTAAATTTATCCAGGTAATCTTTGGTGTGAGAATCCATGTGAGAAAAACTTTCCAAAATCTGCTAAAATCAACTAAAATCGGAAAAAGTATGGAAAATCATATCTAACAATTTCAGTTGCTTATAATAATTTGAGGAGGTTAGGAAACCCAGAGGTTCTGACTTCGAATCCGTAGGCCGCAGGTTCGAATCCTGCCCCCCGCAAAGCGGGATTTCACATCTGATCTTATGAATATTAAGGAGCTCAACGGGCGTACCAAGAAAGAGAGGCAGGTGGTGGTTGAGGGACAACCATTACCTGCTTTTTTTGTGCCTCCGTCAGGATGAGAGCCAAGCAGCAGGTTGAGGCGACAGCCGAGATCCGCCTTTGGAGGATTCGAACTTATGCTGAGCTTGTCGAAGAATTTATCCTGAGCCTGTCGAAGGATTTATCCTGAGCCTGTCGAAGGATCCTGCCCCCACCAAACGGGATTTCATATCTTGACACATCCCGAAAAATGTTATACATTGTATAACAAAACCGAAAGGGGTGCAAAATGCTGGCGATCCGTTTAGACAAGGAACTTGAGAAGGAGTTAGATCTGCTCGCTAAAACTCGCGGCAGCAATCGCAGCGCAGTG
>PVMK01121267.1_pt1 | contig 11612 bp, 12 predicted proteins | sample 1853481 | NCBI WGS metagenome assembly PVMK01 (sample SAMN08533507, study PRJNA380276) | Marine sediment metagenome, whole genome shotgun sequencing project. | reverse complement strand
GCGGTGGCGTCCGGCGTCAGCAGTTCGATCTCGATGCCGTAATGCTCGCGCACCCGTTCGATGAACCGGTAGGTCTCCGGGTGCAAACGACCGGTGTCGAGGGAAAACACCTGCACGGCGTAGCCCAGCTTGACCGCCATGTCGATCAGCACGACGTCCTCGGCACCGCTGAATGATATGGCGATGCGCTCGGCGGGGAATCGCGCCAGTGCATCGGCCAGCACATCCTCGGGCACGGCTGCGAGCTGCGTTGTTGCGATCTGAGTAGCTGCGGGCCCTGCTGACATAACGATTCCGTACTTCCTCTGGGGTGTTCTGGCATGTTCTGCCCGGCAAGACTAACAACGTGACCGCGCCGTCAAAAATACCCTCTTCTTATATGCTTAAAACTATGGCGGCCCCTATTCGCACGAGGATTCGCACGAGGATGCGCCGGACGATGGCGTGGTCTAAGATCGCCACTCTTTTGGCGGGCGCGATTCGACGGGGACGGCATTTTGGACATTCTTTGTCTCGATCTGGAAGGTGTGCTGATTCCGGAGATCTGGTTAGGCGTTGCTGACCGCACCGGAATCGACGAACTCCGCAAGACCACCCGCGACATCCCGGTCTACGACGATCTCATGCGCTTGCGCCTGGGGCTGATGCGCGAACACGAGATCGACCTGGCAACGATCCAGGACGTCATCGAGTCGATTGAACCCTTGCCCGGGGCGAATGAATTCCTGGCCTGGGCGCGAACGCGCTTTCAGGTGGCGATCGTCTCCGACACGTTCTACGAGTTCGCGATGCCGCTGATGGCGAAGCTGGGTCATCCGCTGCTGTTGTGTCACCGCCTGCAGATCGAGGCCGGCACGATCACCGGCTATCAGCTGCGCCAGGACGATCCCAAGCGCTGTTCGGTCCAGGCGTTCAAGTCGCTGCGTTATCGGGTGTTCGCGGCGGGCGATTCCTTCAACGACATTCCGATGCTCGAAGAGGCGGACCAGGGGTTCCTGTTTCAGGCACCGGAAAACGTGGTTGCGGCGCACCCGCAGTTCGCCTGGGCGGACAGCTACGCGGCGCTCCAGGACTTTCTGGAAGACGCTCGATCCGGTTCTTGATCTGTTCTTAATTCGCGTAGATTGTCGACAATAATCGCCTTGACAGGCGAATTACGGCATATTATCGTGTCAAACCCTCGAATGTGTCGACAATACTGGCGAAAAGACTAGCAAAGAGATAACAAAAAGTGGCCGCCAATCCTAACCTGCAGGCCCCGAATTCAACCCTGGCCGAACAGGTGCTGCACGCCATTCAGGCGGCGATTGTCGATGGCGACCTGGCGCCGGGAAGCAAACTCAAAGAACCCGATCTGGCGCGCGCGTACGGCACCAGTCGGGGCCCGTTGAGGGAAGCCATCCGCCAACTCGAGGCGCGTGGTCTGGTACAACTGACGCCCCATGCGGGCGCACGCGTGACCGACCTCAGCGTTAAGCAGTTGCTGGACATCTACGAACTGCGCGAAGCGCTCGAAGGGATGGCCTGTCGGTTGGCGGCCGATCGCCTTACCCCCATCGAGATTGCGGAGATGCGGCAGTTGTTAGAACGCCACAGTGCGGTGGTTGAGGACAAAAACGGGCGCGAGTACTTTCGCCAGGAAGGCGATCTGGATTTCCATTTCCGAATTGCCCAGGCCAGCGGCAACGAGGTCATCGCCAAGGTACTCTGCGAAGATCTCTATCATCTGATGCGGATGTATCGCTACAAATTCAGCCTGGTACCGGACCGGCCGGTCGCCGCCCTGAAAGAACATTGGCGTATTATGGACGCCCTCGCGGAGGGTGATGGGGAACTGGCCGAGTTGCTGATGCGTCGTCACATACGGGCGGTGCGGCAGAACATCCAGCGCAGCGCCGATCAGTTGGCCGGCGAATCCAGTATTAGCGAGAACCACGGGGGCACTGCCTGAACCGAGGCGGGAGGACGACAGTAATGACGGAACCAATGATGTCCGGCAGCGCCGGGCAGCGAATGCGGGCGGCCCTGGAACAGGAAAGTCCACTTCAGGTGATGGGCACCATCAATGCCTACTCGGCGATCATGGCCGAGCGCGTGGGCTACAAGGCCATCTATCTCTCCGGTGCGGGCGTCGCCAATGCATCCTTCGGTCTGCCTGATCTGGGCATGACATCGCTCAACGACGTGCTCGAAGACGTTCGGCGCATTACCGCCACCACCCACTTGCCTTTGCTGGTGGATATCGACACCGGTTGGGGCGGCGCATTCAACATCGCGCGCACCATTCGTGATATGACGGCCGCCGGTGCGGCGGCGGTTCACATCGAGGATCAGGTGGCGCAGAAGCGCTGTGGCCATCGACCCAACAAAGCCATCGTGTCGACCGACGAGATGGTTGATCGCATCAAGGCGGCGGTGGACGCCAAAACCGATGCTGCGTTCATCGTCATGGCGCGTACCGATGCACTGGCCGTTGATGGGTTCGACGCGGTGCTCGAACGTGTGGTGCGGTTCGTTGAAGCTGGCGCGGACGCGATTTTCGCCGAAGCGATGACCGACCTCGACATGTACCGCCAGGTCGTCGCTGCTGTGGACGTACCGGTGCTTGCCAACATTACCGAGTTCGGCCAGACGCCGCTTTACACCACCGAACAACTCGGCAGCGCCGGTATTCACATGGCGCTGTACCCACTTTCGGCGTTCCGCGCGATGAGCGAGGCGGCGCTGAACGTGTACCAGACGATTCGCAACGACGGGTCGCAGCAGAACGTACTCGACACCATGCAGACGCGAAGCGATCTGTATGACTTTCTGGGTTATCACAACTATGAAAACAAACTCGACGCATTGTTTGCCGACGAGACAACCAACGAGAGGGAGGCCAGCTGATGGCTCAAAAAGTACTTAGCGGCGCTGGTCTGCGGGGCCAGAGCGCGGGCGAAACGGAATTGTGTACGGTCGGCTTGACCGGAACCGGCCTGACCTACCGGGGCTACGACATTTCGGATCTCGCTGCGGGCGCGACCTTCGAAGAAGTGGCTCACCTGATTCTCCACGGCGAGCTGCCGAATCAGGCCGAACTGGATGCCTACAAGGCCAAGCTGAAAGGTTTGCGTGGCCTGCCCCAGGCGCTGCGAGAAGTGCTGGAACGCATCCCGGCGGATACCCATCCGATGGATGTCATGCGCACCGGTTGCTCGATGCTCGGCAACCTCGAACCCGAAGGCGATTTTTCGAATCAGCTGGACGTAGCAGACCGGTTGCTGGGCGCGCTGCCGTCGATCATCAACTACTGGTACCGATTCAGCCATGACGGCGAGCGTATCGAAACCGAAACCGACGATGATTCCATCGCCGGGCATTTCCTCAGCACGCTGCTGGGCAAGACGCCGAGCGAAATGCATCGGCGCGTGATGGACGTGTCGTTGATTCTCTATGCTGAGCATGAATTCAACGCCTCCACGTTCACCGCCCGCGTTTGTGCCTCCACGCTATCGGACATGCACTCCTGCGTGACCGCAGCCATCGGCTCCTTGCGCGGACCGCTACACGGCGGCGCCAACGAAGCGGCGATGGAATTGATCGAGAAGTTCTCCTCCGCCGAGGAAGCCGCCGAAGGAATCCGCGGCATGCTCGAGCGCAAGGACACGATCATGGGCTTTGGACATGCCATTTACGCAGACTCGGATCCGCGCAACGCGATCATCAAACAGTGGGCTGAAAAGCTCGCGGAAGGAGCCTCCGACAGCGAGCTCTATCCGATCTCGGTGGCCGTCGAAAAGACCATGTGGGATGAGAAGAAGCTGTTCGCCAACGCCGATTTCTTCCACGCCTCGGCGTATCATTTCATGGGTATTCCGACCCAGATCTTCACGCCGATCTTCGTCTGTTCCCGGGTCAGTGGCTGGGCGGCTCATGTTATGGAGCAGCGCGGCAACAACCGGATCATTCGGCCGAGCGCCGACTACATCGGCCTGGAGCCGCGCACCCTGGTCGCCATTGCCGACCGCTGAACCTATCTCGAGGAACTACCGCCAACATGAGTGCAAATGTTGAAGCCAACGTGCGTCCAGATCCGGATCCGGAACTGGTCGCCATCGCTGACTACGTCAGCGGCACCGAAATCACCAGCAGCGACGCCTTCGATACCGCGCGCAACTGTCTGATCGACACCTTGGGCTGCGGCTTTCTGGCCCAGCGTTTCCCGGAGTGTGCCAAGCACCTCGGGCCCATCGTGCCGGGCACGGTCGTGCCTCACGGAGCCCGCGTGCCAGGAACCCAGTTCGAACTGGATCCCGTCAAGGCCGCCTGGGACATCGGCTGCATGATCCGCTGGCTCGACTTCAACGACACCTGGCTGGCGGCCGAATGGGGCCATCCCTCCGACAACCTCGGCGGCATTCTGGCCGTATCGGATTACCTCAGCCGGGTGAACGTGGCGGCGGGGAAGGCGCCGCTGACCATGCGCGACGTATTGAACGCCATGATCAAGGCGCACGAAATCCAGGGTTGTCTCGCCCTGGAGAACAGCTTCAACCGGGTCGGGCTCGATCACGTATTACTGGTCCGGGTGGCCTCGACCGCCGTGGTGGCCCAGTTACTGGGTGCAGATCACAGCCAGATCGTCGATGCGCTTTCTCATGCGTGGGTCGACGGCTCGTCGCTGCGCACCTACCGCCACGCGCCGAATGCCGGCTCCAGAAAATCCTGGGCGGCGGGCGATGCCACCAGCCGGGCGGTGCGTCTGGCGATGCTGGTGCTGAAAGGCGAGATGGGCTACCCGAGCGCGCTGAGCGCACCGACCTGGGGGTTCTACGATGTCTCCTTCAAGGGTCAGCCGTTCAAGTTTCAACGCGACTACGGCTCCTACGTCATGGAGAACGTACTGTTCAAAATCTCCTTCCCGGCCGAATTCCATGCGCAGACTGCAGTGGAGGCGGCCGTGACGTTGCATCCCCTGGTGGCCGACCGGCTCGACGAGATTGACAGGATCGTCATGACCACCCACGAATCCGCCATTCGGATCATCAGCAAGACTGGCGTGTTGAACAACCCGGCGGACCGGGATCACTGCCTGCAGTACATGGCGGCGATCGGTCTGCTCAAAGGCAATCTCATCGCCGAAGACTACGAAGACGATGTCGCCGCAGACCCGCGGGTGGATCAGCTTCGTGAGCTGATGGTGATCGAGGAAGACGCACGCTACAGCGCCGAGTATCACGAGCCGGACAAACGATCCATTGCCAACGCAATGCAGGTGTTCTTCAAGGACGGTACATCGACCGACAAGATCGAAGTGGAATATCCGATCGGCCACCGCCGGCGCCGCGAAGAGGGCATCCCGATTCTGGAGGAGAAGTTCCGCCGCAACCTGGCCGTGCGATTCCCGGCCGGACGCTGTGAGGCGATTTTCGACCTGTGCAGCGACCAGCAACGCCTTGAAGCAACGCCGGTCAATGAGTTCATGGACTTGTTGGTGATCTGACGCTGAACAGAGCGAAATCACCGCGCAGACGTGTCGAACTTCTCGTAGTAGTCACGAGTGGCCACGTCGTCGAGAATGGCTTCGACTGTCTCATGGAACCCGGGGTCGTAGCCGTCGTTGGCGTAGTTATTCCAGACCCGGCGAGCCCAATCGGAGCTCAGAATCAGCCGGATACCTCGTTCCCTGACGGACCACCAATCTTCGGGTTGAAGTCCTTCGCGATACTCGAGGAAATCCTGCTGATAGAGGCCCATCCAGGCCACGATGTAACTATCCAGGATCACCAGCTCTGCGGTAGTTAATTCTGATTCGTTGCGATAGCCCTTGGCGAGGACTTCGGCAGTCGCCGGATCCATCGCCGCCAGATTAATGGCCACCGCCGTAGCGGCTGAATCCCGTCCGCTCTGGTATCGCATCACCTGGCTGTTCTGATTCAGCTCAATGGCGAGCAGTGCCAGACCGATGATCACGCCGATGCCGCTGACCGCGTTGACCCGGACCCCGACGCGCTCCATAGACGTGCCCACACGGTTTGTTGGCCTCATAGGTTAGCGACATGGTTTATGCTGCGCGACACGCAAACCAACAACGCACAGGGAGAGGACATGGCTGGTACTTAATCGCGAACTACCAGATAACCAACGAGGACGGGTATCAGTCCTACATTGCCGCGGTCGGTCCGACGATCGTGGCCCACGGCGGCGAGATACTGGTGGCGGGTCCTGGAAGCGAAGCCGTCGAAGGTGAGCCTCAACCCGTGACGGTCGTGCTGAAGTTTGCGTCCAAGGACGCCCTGCGAGCCTGGTATGACTCGCCCGAGTATCAGGAGATCCTCCACTTCCGCACCGATAACACCGAAGGCACGGTCGTGTTTGCTGATGAATTCGTGATGCCAGGCTAGCGAGAGCCGGCCGACTTTGAGGAGCCGACGGTGACTAATCGGACCCGGATCTGCACCCCCGATTTATGCGATGACTTTCCTGAGATCGTTCGGGTTGCCGCCCCCATCTTCCGTGGCTTTGGCGGGATTTCATCCTTCGGCGGTGAGATCGACACCATCAAGTGCTTCGAAGACAACTCGTTGGTCGCCAAGAAAGTCGACGAACCCGGTGAAGGCGGGGTGCTGGTGGTCGATGGTGGTGGTTCGCTGCGCTGCGGCCTGCTGGGCGACAACCTCGCGGCGAAAGCCGCGGCCAACGGCTGGTCGGGCTTGGTGATTTATGGGTGTGTGCGCGATGTCGAGGCGTTAGCGAAGATCGACCTCGGCATTCAGGCGCTGGCTGCCCACCCGATGAAGAGCATCAAACGCGAGGTAGGGGAATACGATCGGGTCGTGGAATTTGCCGGGATCAGTTTCATTGCGGGCCACTACGTGTATGCAGATGCAAATGGCCTGCTGGTGTCGCCCACGGACCTGTTTGCAGATTCCTGAGTCAGCTCCAGCACCCGAAACTTGTAACGCTCTCCGAGGAGACTGCGGGTAGCCGTTTCGATTCGGCGATGCAGGCCTCCGGCGGTCCGGACCCGGGCGCTTTGACCTCGGCCCTCCAGTGTCGTCCGTTCATCCAGAGATTAGCGGTTTGCTGCTGCGCGAGGTTCGCCAGCCAGTTGGACGCTCGTTGCGCGCTACCCACCACGAGGTGGCGACGATGCCGCAATGCCAGCAGCGGTACTTCACGGACCACGCCAGTCCTGCGGCCCACGATTTCGACCACGACCAGTCCGAACGGCGTCAGCAACGGACCACCGAGCCCTGCCTTGATCAGCGGCATGGCCAGCTGATTCAGCGGGCCCATTACATCGTTGATGTTCAGGCCGGGCACTGCTGTTGCGTCTCCTGCGGCGAAAGGGCTAGGAAAGCGTTTCGTATGCCGGCAGCGTAAGAAAGGCTTTCAACTCATCGTCAGTGGTCAGCTGGTCCATCATCTCCGCGGCTTCGCGGTAGCGGCCGTTGTCGAAGCGCTCTTCGCCGACCTCGGAGCGCACTACCTGTAGCTCTTCGTCCTGCATGTCGCGGAACAGTTCCTTGGTGACCTTCTTGCCGTTGGAGAGCTCTTTGCCGTTCTGAATCCATTGCCAGATCGACGAACGGGAGATCTCTACGGTGGCAGCGTCTTCCATCAATCCGTAAACCGGGACGCAGCCGTTGCCCGCGATCCAGGCCTCGATGTATCGGATGGAGACTCGGATGTTGGTGCGCATGCCACCTTCGGTGCGCTCACCGTCGGGCACTTCCAGGAGGTCGGCGGCGGTGATCGGCGCATCGTCGGCACGGCTCACGTCGAGCTGATTGGGCGAGCCCTGGGGAATGTGTTTGTCGAAAACGTCCATGGCGATGTCGGCGAGCCCCGGGTGCGCAACCCAGGTGCCGTCGTGGCCATTACTTGCTTCCAGGGTCTTGTCGGCCAGTACCTTCGCCAGCACGGCTTCGTTTTCGGCGGGGTCTTTCGACGGAATGAATGCGGCCATGCCGCCCATCGCCAGCGCCCCGCGCTTGTGGCAGGTCTTGATCAGCAGTCTCGAATAGGCGCTCAGGAACGGGTTGGTCATGGTGACCGCCTGGCGGTCTGGCAGTACCCGGTCGCTGTGCATGCGCAGCGTCTTGATGTAGCTGAAGATGTAATCCCAGCGCCCGCAGTTCAGCGCCACGATGTGATCCTTCAAGGCATACAGGATTTCGTCCATCTGGAATGCGGCGGGCAGCGTTTCCAGCAGAAACGTCGCCTTGATGGTGCCGCGCTTAACCTCGACCCGGTCCTCGGCGTACGCGAACACGTCATCCCACCACTTGGCTTCGTGGTGGGACTCTATTTTCGGTACGTAGTAGTACGTCCCGCTGCCGCTCTGTGCGCGGCTCTGATGGTTGTGGAAGAAGTACAGCCCGAAATCGAGCAGGCAGCCGGGAATGCGCGCACCGCCCGACCAGCCGATGTGTTTCTCCGTGAGGTGCAGACCGCGGACCCGCGCAATGAGCACGGCTGGGTCGTCGTTCAACTGGTAGCTCTTCACGCCATCCGGATTGGTGAATGAGATGGTGCCGAGGTTGGCGTCGCGCAGGTTGATCTGGCCCTGAATCACGTTGTCCCAGGTGGGCGACAGCGAGTCCTCGAAGTCGGCCATGAATACCTTGACGTTGGCATTCAGCGCGTTGATGACCATCTTGCGGTCCACGGGGCCGGTGATCTCTACCCGCCGATCCTGCAGATCCTCCGGAATCCCAAGAATCTGCCAGTCGCCTTCGCGGATTTCGAGCGTCTCTTCGAGAAAGTCCGGTGTATCTCCAGCGTCCATGCGTGCCTGAAATGCCTCCCGGTCGGCCAGCAATTCATCAAGCCGGGGAGCAAAGCGTTCCACCAGTTCGGCGACGAAGCTCATCGCCTCTTCACTCAGGATCTCTTCGTATTCGGGAGTCAGGCGACCGCTGATGTGGAGTCCACCGATATCGCGAGTTTCTTCGCTCATGGAAAAATCCTGAGTATCACGGAAAAAAAGGGGGCGCAATGATGCCTCGTAAGGCGCTAGTCCTCAAGCGCCCAATGGCCTAGCTCCGGCAGCCGAGCGCGTAGGGCGCTTGTCCCCAAGCGCCGTTCAAGCGCATCACCCAGGCAGCGCTTGACGACAAGCGCCCCTATAACTTCAACAACCGCAACCCAGGCTCTTGCACCGCATGCGCAAACAGCGTGTCGAACTCGTGCAACACCCGTTGCGCCTGGACCGGATTGTGGGCGTCCGCCCAGCCGGTAGGTGAGTCGTGATCGGGCAACCACCAGATGGCGCGCCCGTCGGCCACGACAAAGCTGCGCCGGGCATCCATTGGCCAGTTGTCAGGCACCTTCAGAAGCTGGATCTTGGACGACAATCGTCGAGCCAGTTCCAGCAGTGGATGACCCCGGGCGACCACCAGCTTGGAGTCGATGATCAGAATTCGAGCCTCCGCGTGCGGCGCGCGACGCGCAAACGCGGACATCAGGTCGATGCAGCGAGGATCACCAAACAGCGCGTGGTCGAGCAGGGGGCTGAAGATTTCCACTGTGCGGCGCGCGGTTCCCAGAATGTGCAGCAGCGCCTCGCGGGCGTCGTGTTCGCTGTCGAACTGAATCAGTTCCGAGGCTTCCGGGTCGGCCGGTTGGGGTGCGTTGACCACTTTCAGATTCTCGACCTCGGCGTTCGCCTCGAAGGGAATAGGCAGGATCAGACGCATCTCGATATGGGCAATGCCGGCGTCATCGAACTCGTCACCGATAGGCTGAAAGCCCGCCTTCCGGTAGAAGTTCAGGGCGTGAGTCTGGGCATGCAGGAATATCTCGGCCACGCCAAGGCTGGCTGCGTGTTCGACGGCCAGATCCAGCAGGCGCCGGCCAACCCCATGCTGCCGGTGTTCGGCCAGCACCGCCATCCGGCCGATCTGGCCGCTGGCCAGAAGGCGCGCGCAGCCAATGGCGATGCCGGCTTCGTTCAAGGCCAGGAAGTGCTCGGCGTCTTCATCCAGACCGTCCCATTCGAGCTCGCGATCGACGCCTTGTTCGTCGATGAACACGGCTTCGCGTAACGCGCTCAGCCGCTCGCCGTGCTCGCTCCATTGCACGTGCAGAACGTGGACGTCCATCTCAGTCGTTCACCCCTTTTCCGTCGACAGAGCCATCAGCGTCAGCGCCGAGGGTGTCGGCAAGATGCTGTGCTAAGCCCACGTAGGCGCGTGGAGTCAGTGACGCCAGGGCGGCGCGCGCGTCGTCTGGAAGGTCGAGTTGCTCGAGTACCGTGGCGAACAGCTCGGCGTCCATGCGTTGCCCGCGGGTCAACGCTTTGAGCTGCTCGTAGGGTTCGGCAAGCCCGTGTTTGCGCATTACCGTCTGTACGGCTTCGGACAGTACTTCCCAACTGTCGTCCAGGTCGGCATCCAGCTGGTCGGCGTTCAGCTCGAGTTTGCTCATGCCTTTCAGGGTCGCCTGGTAGGCCACGATGCAATGTCCGGCAACCACACCGATATTGCGTAGTACCGTCGAATCCGAAAGGTCGCGTTGCCATCGCGACACGGGCAACTTGTCCGCGAGGTGCGCGAGCAGCGCGTTGGCGACCCCGAGATTACCTTCGGAGTTCTCGAAGTCGATCGGGTTCACCTTGTGGGGCATGGTGGATGAACCGGTTTCACCTTCTACCTTGCGCTGGGTGAAGTAGTTGATCGAGATGTAGCCCCAGATGTCCCGGTCGAAATCCAGCACGATCTGATTGAACCGCGACAACGCGTGAAAGTATTCGGCCAGGTAGTCGTGAGGCTCAATCTGTGTGGTCATCGGATTGCACGACAGACCGAGCGATTCGACGAAGGCACCAGTGGCGGCGGGCCAGTCGATGTCCGGGTAGGCGGCCAGGTGCGCATTGAAGTTGCCGACCGCGCCGTTGAACTTGCCGAGGATTTCGACCGCGGCCAGCGAGTCACGCTGGCGTTGCAGGCGATGCACCACGTTTGCCAGTTCCTTGCCCATGGTGGTGGGCGAGGCGGGTTGGCCGTGGGTTCTGGCCAACATCGGCTGGTCTGCATGAGCCTGGGCGAGGGTGGCCAATGCCGCGATCAGCTGGTCCTGGCAAGGCAGCAGGACCTCCTCGCGCAGCGTCTTCAGCATCAGCGCATAGGCGAGATTATTGATATCTTCCGAGGTGGCACAGAAGTGTATGAACTCGCGGTGGGGCGCCAATTCCGCGCACTCGATGATCCGTTCCTTGACGAAATACTCCACCGCCTTGACGTCGTGATTGGTGGTGGCCTCGATTGTTTTGATGCGCGCGGCATCGGTCGCATCGAAGCCGGATTCAAGCGCGTCGAGATGGTCGCGCGCCGCTGCGCTCAGTGCGGGTAGCTCGGTGACTTCGGCCATGCCCGCCAGGTGTGCGAACCAACGCAGTTCGACCTGAACCCGAAGTCGCAGCAAACCGTATTCGCTGGCGATGTCGGCCACGTCGGCCAGCTTCGCTCGATAGCGGCCGTCGAGTGGCGAGATCGCAAACAGCGGGTCGATGGTCATGAGCGCCGGATTCCTCCTTCGAATGCTAGTGCAGTGGAATGGCCGCTGCGTACTGGTCCAGTTCGGCCAGCGCGTGGCGAATGTTAGATCGCCGCAACACAAGGTGC
>PVMK01117622.1_pt1 | contig 11612 bp, 10 predicted proteins | sample 1853481 | NCBI WGS metagenome assembly PVMK01 (sample SAMN08533507, study PRJNA380276) | Marine sediment metagenome, whole genome shotgun sequencing project. | reverse complement strand
GTTCTTAGTTTTGAGTTTTGAGTTCCCCCGCCCACCACCCCGGGCGGGGGTTTCACTCCCTCATTCCCCGAATAAGTGTGCGGATCCAACAGCCGTAAAGCCGTATAGCCGTATAGCCGTTAGGCCTTTTCCGAGCGATAATCGAGTCATGATCCGTATCAACGATGAGGTCGCGATCAACGATGGCGAGCTTCGATTCGAGTTTTCGCGCAGCTCGGGTCCCGGCGGCCAGAACGTCAACAAGGTCGAGACCAAGGTGCGCCTGCGCTTCGATGTGCGCAACTCCAGCTCGTTGACCGGAGATCAGCGTGACCGGATCGAAGAGCGGCTGGCCACCCGAATCACAAAGGACCATGTGCTGCACGTGACCTCGCAGCGCCACCGCAGTCGCGAGGCCAACCGGCGGGCCGCGATCGAACGCTTCACCGAGCTGTTAGACGAGGCCCTCGCGGAGGAGGAACCACGGGTTGCCGGCAAGGTGCCGAAGGCGCAGCGCAAACGACGACTCGAGTCCAAGCGCCGCCGGTCGCAGAAAAAGGCCCTCCGCACGCGGCCGGAGGACGAGGAGTAATTTCGGATTTCGGATTTCGGATTTGACGTCCCGCAGCCAATATCCTCCGCCGGGAACCCACAGTTGGCGTGGCGCTGTTGTGGACGATCTCGTCGCGAGGGCGCGGGCTTTACTCCAGGCCCAGCTCGGCAAAGGTGGAGGAGCCGCCGTGGAAACCGATGGAGACGCGCTCGTGGTCGGCGACCACCGGCAGGCGGTGCTCCCAGCTCAGGGCGCGCAGGCGTTCCATCTCGTCAGGTTCGCGGCTGAGGTTGATCTCACGGTAGTCGACGCCCCGTCGGTCGAAGTCCGCACACAGAGTCGCACAGTGGTGACACCCGTCGGCGGTGAAAACAACGATGGTGTCTAATGCTGCCACCCCTAGCCCCCCAACCGTGCCCAGTTTTGAGTTCCACCCACCCAGCCGGGCCGGCGCAAGGGTGTGATGGACGAATTCCGAATTCCGAATTCCGAATTCCGAATTCTCAAGGTTCGATTTCCGGCGGATCGTCGACTACCTCAGAAAGATCCGCCATTCCCCGGATCCATCTCGATGAGTATCTTCGGGTCATCCCGCCACCGTGGGTGCACTTTGACCCGCAGCCCGAGATAGATCTTGGTCCCGAAAATTCGCTCGAGCTCTTCCCGAGCCTCCTGGCCGACCGCTCGAATCATGCTCCCGCCCTTGCCGATGACGATGCCCTTCTGGCTCTTGCGCTCGACGTAGATCACGGCTTCGAGGTGGAGGAGGTTGTCGCCCTCGTCGAAGAGGTCGACCACGACCCCGGTTGTGTAGGGCAGCTCGTCGCGGGTCCTGTGGAGGAGCTTTTCGCGCACAACTTCGGCTACGAAGAAACGCTCGGTCTGGGTCGACACGAGGTCGACCGGATACAGCGGCGGCCCCTCCGGCAGCAGCAAAAACACTTCATCGGTAAGCTCACCGAGGCCGTCGCCCTCGAGAGCCGAGATCGGGACCACAGGTGTTTCCGGTCGCCGGTCGTGATAGCGCTGTATCAGAGGCAACAGATCCTGTTTGGCACGTAAGAGGTCGATCTTCGTGAGGACCCCGACCACAGGCGGCCGTACCGGCTCGAGCAAGTCGAAGAGGTACCCCTCACCACCCCCCCAGGAAACCGAGGAGTCCACCAGATGGAGGATGACATCGACTTCCTCCAGCGCGGAGCGCACCTCCTGCATCATGCGTGCGTTCATCCGGTGCAGCGGTTTGTGGACCCCGGGCAAATCGAGGAAGACCGCCTGCCCCCGCTCCTCGTTGAGGATGCCGATGATGCGGTTGCGGGTGGTCTGGGGCTTGTCGGAAACGATGGCCACCTTGTCGCCGATCAGGGCGTTGAGCAACGTGCTCTTGCCGGCGTTTGGACGTCCGACCAAAGCCACAAAACCGCTTCGTGGTTCAGCGCTCACCATGGGAAAGATCCCTCCACTCCTCAACCATCAGGACAGTTCTCAATTCTTAATTCTTAATTCTCAATTCCAACCCGCCGACCCAGTGCTTGGGGGTTGGGTGAACGACATTGAGAACTGAGAATTGAGAACTGAGAATTCATTCTTCCGTTACCGACCCATCGACCCGACGAACAGTCACGCTCACGATCCGCCGTTCGTCCACCTCGTCGACCGTGAAGTGGAGATTGTTCGCCTCGTCAACCACCTCGGTCCCGGCGACCGGCACCGTGCCATGGCGGGCGAAGACCAGCCCGCCGACGGTGTCCATGTCGTCCTCCGCGGCCTCGATGCCAAAAACCTCCTCGATCACCTCGAGAGGCGCGCGACCCTGCAACTTGAAAACCCCAGGACTCAGCTCCTGACAGTCGGGAGGTTCGCTGGGATCGAGCTCGTCCTGGATCTCACCCACGATCTCTTCGAGGATGTCCTCGAGAGTCACCAACCCGGACGTGCCTCCATACTCGTCCACGACGATGGCCATCTGCTGGCGCTGTTGTTGGAAATCGCGCAACAGCTCACCCAACTCCTTGCTTTCCGGGACCACCAGGCACTCGCGCGCAAGCTCCACCACGCCCGGCTCCGCCCCACGGAGACCATGCTTGACGAGGTTTTTCACGTGCACAACCCCGGTTATCCGATCAATGGTCTCGTGATAGACGGGAATCCGGCTCTTGTGGGTCTTGGCAAAAATCTCAAGCAGCTGCCGGTAGCTGCCGGTATCCGCCACGGCCACCATTTCAGTGCGGGGGGTCATGACCTCGCGCACAACGGTATCGAAGAAATCCACCAGCGACTCAACGATTTCGCCCTCGTCACCCTCGAAGATCCCGGCAGCTTCCCCGGCCTCGAGATAGGCTTGGATCTCCGCCTCGCTCGCCTCCTCCTCGTCGTCCTCAGCAGCCGGCGGTGGCAGCTCCGGTTGGACCTGCACCATGGCGGCCACAATGGGTGCGGCGAGAGGCCGGACCAATCCCAGGAGCACCGTCACCGCGTCTTCCGACATCGTGCGAACGACGGCGCGCGCAACTAGAACGAGGAGCAGCGGCAGAATCACGGCGGCGGCGAACGCAGTCCAGCTCCCAATACCCGGGAATCGGGAAACCAGGAACCACAGCAGGCCCAGGCATCCGAGCTGAAGCCATCGCAGCACATCGATGAGCCGCGAGACGTGGACCGTGGTGTCGCTGTCGAACAGACCCGGGTGTTCCTCGAGGATTCCCTGGAACCGCACATTTCCCAGCTGAGACAACGATCGAAGCAGCAGCTCGGTCACCACGAAGAGCGCCGCCACCGCGGCCGCCGCAAATCCGAGGGTCACCGGGTGAGCCAACCAGGCTGCTATGCCCGAACTCATGGCAACAACTCCTCGCGCAGCCTCAACTCGAGGTCTTCCATTTCTCCGCGATCTCTCTCATGATCATAGCCTACGAGGTGCAATACCCCGTGCAGGACGAGCTCTGACAGCTCACGAAGCTCATCATGTCCAAGCTCTTCGGCTTGCCGGCGGGCAGCGTCGAGCGAAATCACGATCTCACCCTGGAGGACCCTTCCCGACGGCAACAGATCACCGTCCGGAAACGACAACACGTCGGTCGGCCGGTCCCGGCCAAGGTACCGATCATTCAGACGCCGCAACCGGTCATCCCCGGCGATCAGGACATGGACCTCTGAGTCTTTTGAACCGAGAGATTCCAGACAATCGGTGATCACTCGCCGCAAAACCTCAGCCGCCGGTTTGGACGGCCTTCGCTCCCACCTGATGTGAACCCGAGTCACGAACCTCTTGCCTCCTGTTGAAATCGAAGCCAGGGTAGTCGATCCGATGATGGTACATGTTAGTGAGCACCCACAGGAAGGCCGACGCCACCTTGTTGAGCTCCGAAAACGTCAGGTCACAGTTATCGAGCTGATCATCCTCGATCGCGTTCGAGAAGATTTTGCTGATCATCGCCTGCACTTTTCCAGGTGTCGGGTTGTCCAAGGTACGGGCGGCCGCTTCAACCGCATCGGCGAGAAGGAGTATGCCCTGCTCCTTGGTGTGCGGCCTGGGACCCGAATACCGATAGTCGCTCTCACGGACCTCGGATTTCCCCTCGCCGTCACGCTCCTGGGCCTTGTTGAAGAAATAGCGGATGAGCTTGGTGCCGTGATGGGTCGCGATGCCCTGGCGGATGGGCAGCGGCAGCTTCGCCTCACGAGCCAGCTCCAGGCCTTCCTTGACGTGGCTCTGGATGACCAGGGCGGACATCGACGGGAGCAGGGCGTCGTGAGGATTGCCGTTGCGCTGATTTTCCACGAAGTACTCTGGTTTTATCAGTTTGCCGACGTCATGATAGAAAGCACATACACGTAGGAGCAGGGCGTTTGCACCAATTGCATCGGCGCCGGCCTCGACGAGATTGCTGACCGAAAGCGAGTGTTGGTAGGTTCCCGGCGCCTCGAGAGACAACCGCTTGAGAAGCGGCAGATTCTGATTCGACAGCTCCAACAACCGGGTATCGGTGGTGATGCCGAATGCGCTTTCGAGCGCCGGCAGGAGAAACGACACCACTCCAACGGAAATGGGTCCGCCGACGAACGCGAAGACCGCGGACAGACCCACCGTGCCGGGCGGATCCGGCAATCCCTGGTAAAGCTCGAGGATTAGGAGAACCGCGACGTTTGCCACTCCCACCAGAATGCCGACCCGGCTCAAGGAGATCCTGTCATTCGACCGTTCGGCGGCCAGCGTGCCGACGACACCGGAGGCGAGAGCATAGACCGCCACCGAAAAATCACCGCCGATCAACACTCCCGCCATTCCTGCCCCGCATACCGCGAACAGGAGCGCCGGCTGCATACCCAACAGCACCAACACCGTGACCGGTCCGGCAGCAAAGGGCAGAGCCCAGAAATACGCTCCCGCCGTCGACATCGCCTGTCCCTGGGAGTTAAAGGCGATGGCATTGGCTATGAACCATCCGAGACGGAGGGAAACTGCGAAAAGAAGCACCAGAATGTAGACCATGGACAGGCGGGCCTTTGCATCGAGGGATCCGCCGAACCGCCGCAATGCCGGCCACCAAGCAGCGAGCATCATGGCAACGAGGAGCGCAATTCCCGCGACTTGCGCCGTCGTCGCGACATCACGACGCTGCTGACGAAAAACCCGCAGGGTATCGGCGACCTCATCTGTGACGGTGTCCCCCCGGCGGATCAGGATCTGACCCCGGCGAAGGTCACGAGAGCGCGGGACTACGCCTTCCGCAGCCACTCGCTGACGCTGTGCCGTCTCGCCGCGGTTGAAGACCAGGTTGGGCCCGAGATTTGCTTCCAGGAAATCGACTACCGGTGCGATCCAGCGGCGCGCCACAGCCGGCTGCTCGAGCAAACGCGCCTGGAGAACCTGCTCGAGGTCGGACCGCAGGTCGATGGATTCGGACAGCTCATTCAACTGCACAACCCGCTCTTCCCCGACCGAGAGGTTTCTCAGCGCGATACCGTACTCGCCACGATTTTCCAGACCTCGGTGGTCATCCACGATCCGGTCCCGAAACACGTTGTTGATAACCTCGACCAGCGCATCCTCGAGTCTTCCCGAACAGGAGGACGAATCGAGAATTTTCATCAACGATTCGGTTGCACGCAAGTCGGTGATCGCCGCCAGATCAGTAGCGTTGTCGTCGGTCGCCCCCATCTGATCGCGGCAGCCGGCAAAGAGAATATGGATCTCGTCCTCGAGCTCGATCCGGAGGCGGGGTTCGAGATCGTACACCGGGATCACCGAGGCGCGGGCTTCCTGGCGAGCAGTCTCGGTCGCCGCTTCGTCGGGCAACGTGGCATCTTCAGGAATCACCAGGTCAAAGCTGGCAACATCCCCCGGCTTCCAATCAGGCGGTCCGGTTCCGATTCTGGGCAGCATCAACCATGTACAACCAATCACTGCCACGGCAGCCCACAGGAGGGGGAGATCGAGTAACGCGCCCCACCAACCCGCCCGTTCCTCGAGGCCACGCTGGATGCGGGTGACCGACGCTTTCTCGGCCGGCTGGTTTCTCGTTAGCCCGCATATCATGACCGGGTTCGCGTCCCCATCTCGCCCGTTTTTTCTCCCAACGCGAATACCGGTCCACGACCTTCTGAACCAGCGGATGGCGAACGACGTCACGATTGCTGAATTTGATGAATGCGAATCCCTCGGCCCCCTCAAACACCTGCAACGCCTCGACCAGACCCGATGTTTTTGCGAACGGCAGGTCGATCTGGGTGATGTCGCCGGTGATCACCGTCTTCGAGTGGAAGCCCATCCTGGTCAAGAACATCTTCATCTGCTCGTGAGTAGTGTTCTGAGCTTCGTCGAGAATGATGAAAGCATCGTTCAGCGTGCGCCCTCGCATGAAGGCCAGTGGTGCGATTTCGATCACCTGTCGTTCCAGGAGCTTCGAAACCTTGTCGTAGCCGAGAATGTCGTACAGGGCGTCGTAGACCGGGCGCAGATAGGGGTTGATCTTCTCAACCAGGTCCCCGGGCAGGAAACCGAGCCGTTCTCCCGCCTCCACCGCCGGTCTCACGAGCACGATTCTCCGTACCTCCTTGTCCATCAGTGCAGCCGCGGCGAGGGCCACCGCAAGGTAGGTCTTCCCCGTCCCCGCCGGACCGGTGACAAAGACATAGTCATATGAATAGACCGTTTGAATGAACAGCCGTTGGTTGAGGTTTCGCGGAACCACCAAGCGTTTCAGCGATCCTGGAATCGAGGCGTCGAGAAAGAACTCGACGAGGTCAATCTCAGGGTCTTCCTCGAGCACCCTCACAGCAGTACGGTACTCATCCTTGGTAATCACGCTGCCTGAAGAAAGCATGCGATCAAATGACGCCAGCAAACGGGCGGCGATATGCTCCGCCTCCTTATCCCCATTCAACTGCACCTCGGCACCCCGCGCGCTCACCGAGATGCCGAGACGCTCCTCGAGGTAGCGCAGGTATTCATCCCGCGTCCCGAAGAGCTGTTCGAGGTTGGATTCGCTGATCGTCAGGCGTTGCATTCAGTAGGCCCCGCTACAAAGGGATGATTGTATCAAGTAGGCCCCGAAACCATCGATTCTGAGTAGTATTCCTTCATTCTTGGACACAGCCGGGAAACCAGGACCCGGCCGAAGCGTGCAGGTTAGAACCATCGCGCCTCGGCGTCAATTCCCACCCTTTCGCAGTCATTGGTTCGGGCCGGGATGCCACTTGGTTTCCGAGGTCTCCGAAACTGCGTTGAGATATCGGGCGAGCGTGAATAATGCGTCCGACAACCTGTTGAGGTATCGCAGCACGCCGTCAGACGCCTCGACCTCGGCCGCGGACAGAGTGGCGACACGACGTTCCGCTCGCCGGCACACGGCCCGCACAACGTGGGCGAGAGCCGCGCCTCGACTACCGCCGGGGAGGATGAAGGCTCGCAACTCCGGGAGGTCCGAATCCATGGCATCGATCCAGTTCTCGAGCCGTCCGACCTCCCATGAATCCGGTTCGTGCTCCATTCGCCCTTCGGGGTCGGCCAGGAACGCCCCCACCGCAAAGAGGGACCGTTGCACATCGACCAGGTGTTGGGCCACGTCGTCCGGGACCGATTCACACCGCAGAAGCCCCACGAACGACGACAGCTCGTCGAGGGTGCCGTAGGCATCGACTCGAAGATCGTCCTTTCGCACCCGACCTCCCGACATTAACGACGTATCACCATCGTCGCCCGTTCGCGTGTAGACCTTCATGAGGCCATGGTAGACCAATTTCTCCGATGATCCCGGATCGATCTGGGATTTCGAATTTCGAATTTCGAATTTGACGCCCCCAAACAATATCCTCCACCGGAAGCCCCAGTCGGCGTGGCGCTATTACGGAGGGCCTCGTCGCGAGGGCCGCGAGACGTCGTGAGCTGGCGGTCGCTTGCGACCGCTAGATTGCGGCGTATCGCGGGCCGCAGCAGAAAGCTGGCGAGAAATGCGGGCGTCCGGGCACGGAGACGGAGACGGAGACGGGCACGGGTCGGACGAGGCCGCAGCGCGGTTGTCACGATGGAAACCCTACTCCATGAAGGGAAAACCTCACAATGAGTACGGCGGCGGTCCACTGCTGTGCTAAATTTGAGTTAGTCCGTCGGAGCTCAAGGGAGGGTCGGTGGAGCTCAAAGAATTACTGATGTTCATGACGAAGAAGGGGGCCTCGGACCTCCATATCAAGCCGATGCGTCCGCCGTTATTGCGGATTCAGGGCCGGCTCATCCCGATCAAGGCCGATCCGTTGCAGCCGGAGGACGTGGAGAAGATGCTCGGCGAGATCCTCAGCCCGGGGCAGCTCGCACGATTCGAAAAACATCAGGCCGTGGACATGGGATACGGCGTTCCGGGGGTCGCCCGTTTCCGGTGCAACATTTACATGCAACGTGGAACCATGGCTGGAGTCTTCCGACGGGTGCCCTTCGAAATCCAAACGGTCACTGACCTCAACCTGCCCGACATCATCGAGTCCTTCACCGAGTATCCCAGCGGATTGGTCCTGATTACCGGTCCGACGGGTTCCGGAAAGAGCACGACGCTGGCGGCCATGATCAATCTCATCGCCAAAGCACGACAGTGTCACGTGGTGACGATCGAAGATCCCATCGAGTTTCTCTTTCAAGACGACCGGGCAACCATTTCCCAGCGAGAGGTCGGTACCGACACGCCAACGTTCATGGAGGCCCTCACCAACTCCATGCGCCAGGATCCCGACGTGATCATGATCGGCGAGATGCGCGATCTGGAAACCATGGCCACGGCCATCACCGCATCCGAAACGGGGCATCTGGTCTTCTCCACCCTCCACACCAACAACGCCGCGCAGACGGTGGATCGCATCATCGACGCCTATCCCGCCGACCAGCAGACCCAGGTCCGCGGTCAGCTCGGTCTGGTGTTGCGGGCGATCGTCTCCATGCAGTTGGTCCAGGACAAAGAGGAAAAGCTCCGGCTGCCCATTTGTGAGATCTTGGTCAACTCACCGAAGATTTCCAAACACATCGAGGAAGGTGAGATCAAGGAGATCCTCGAGGAGATGGAGAACTCGGTCAACTTCTACCACATGCAAAGCATGAACCAGTCGTTGATCGCTCTGCTTGCCCACAACCGCATAACCTACGAACAGGCCATCGATGCGTCCGCCGACCCGGACGATTTATCGCTCAAGTTGCGAGAGATGTTTCCGAGCATCGAAGAACGCTTCAGGGAGGGTGAAATGGCACCGTCGCCCGCAGATTTTTCTCAGATCACCGAACTCGTCGAAACCAAACGGCTGTACGAAGAGATGGAGGAGCGCCACAGCGCCAAGATTCAGGAGAAGGACGAGCAAATTGGAGCCCTGGAAGCCAACGTTGCGGCCCTCAGGGATCAGATGCAAGAGTCTTCAGGCGGCACGGAGGAGCTCAAGCGGGAGGCGGAGATCGCACGCTCCGAGGTCCAGCGGGCTCGTGAGGAAGCGCAGCAGAAGATCAACGCCCTCAACGAACGCATCCGCGAGCTCAACCAGCAGATCCAGGGAGGCGACGGCGGCGGCGGCAAAGGCTCTTCGGGGTTCTTCAAGCGGTAGCGACGGGCATTTCGAATTTCGAATTTCGAATTTCGAATTTTCCATCCATTACCCAAGGGTACCGATAGATCACCCAGATTGACTCAGATACGCCCATCCCGACGGCAGGCGGGACGCCTGCCCCACAAGGGCTCCGGCAGCCCTCTCGGAGCCCCCAGTCGGCGTGGCGCTCTTGCGGAGGGCGTCGTCGCGAGGGTCGCAGGTGCCGTTCGCCCCACCTTCTCCCGGCACGAGAAACCTGGATATTCCCGCCATGCGGGCGCTTCCAGCACCGTCGACACATTACAAATCAGCCTCAAAGGCCATCTATCACTCGTACCTCTCGGAAAGTCGCGGCGGGCCCGGCCCGACGTGGCTTTCCGAGGGCGGGTGGGCGGGGGGTGGGGGCGGGAAAATAGAGTTCGAGGGCGTCCGCTCACTCGGATGTAGCCCGCCGGCGCGCCAAAGGCGCGCCGCGGCCTCGGTGGGCGCGACCGACAAGCGCTCGCGCTTGGAGGGCGTGGCGACTGAGGCCGCGTGGCCGCGGGCCCTGCCCGCGGACGGCGGGCGGCCTCGGATCCAGCACGCATAGGGATGACGGAAACTATGCGCTGTGGATCCGCGTATACTGCGCGGGCGCGCAAATGAGAAAATAGCGCGCGATTTCAAGGAGGGCATATGTCGCGAAGAGCAACAATTTTGACCCTGTGCGTTCTCGTCGGTCTTGCCGGCGCCTGTGCGAAACAGGAGCAGGCAACGACTCCGGCGGAGGAGGCCTTTGGCGCTCTCAGGACCGCCTGGAGCGAAGCCGAGACCTCGGAGGCGAAGACACAGCTCGCGGAGGATTATCTGGCCCAGTTCCCGGACACCGAGCACAGCGGCTCGATGGCCGGCGCCATCGTGTATTACCGCGGAAACGACATGGAGGACCCCGAAGGGGCCTACGAGATCGTGTCCGCCGCCCTGGAACAGATCGAGGATCCCGAGCAGCGCTTTGGGGTCAGCATGGAACTGCTGGGTCTTTCAGACTCGGTGGACGTCCCCCTGGACATCGCCGTGGTGGCGATCGATCTCGGCGCCGTCCGTCCGCTGACCTACAGCGAGGACATTTCTGTTGTCGAGACGGCAACCGACCTCGAGGAGTGGACGGTGGCGGACGAGCACGCTCTCGGTGCCCTCGAGCTCGCCTCCCCTGAGATCTACCGGGCCGACTATCCCGATCGCGAGTTCACCGATGAGGAGGTTGCCTCGCGCGTCGGACGTCGCAAGGCGCTGGCTCTCGCCTACGATGGGTGGGCTCTTTACAACCTGGGGGACACCGAGTTGGCCTTCGAACGATTTGAAGCCGCCGACGAGGCCAAGAGTCTGACCTATCTCGGTGTGCCCAACACCCCCCTGTATGAGTACTGGGGTCGAGCTGCCCTCGGTGAGGGCCAGTACGACCGGGCCATCGAGCTTCTCGGTGCCGAGACTCTTTTCGGAGAGGATGGTTCGGGCGCCGAACCCTACCTCCGTGAAGCCTATGCAGCCAAAAACGGCAGCGACGATGGATTCGACGAGTTTCTGTGGGCCACCCGATCGGAGCTTGCGACGTCGGTCGATGATTTCGAGCTCCTCGACTATGACGGCAATCCCGTAACGCTGTCGGACGTGGGTGACGACAAGGTGATGCTGCTCGCCTTCTGGTTCCCCACCTGAGGCGGATGCCGCGCGGAGTTGCCGCGCCTGCAGGCTCTGTATGAGGAATACAAGGACCAGGGACTCGAGATCGTGGCCGTCGACGGCAAGCGCGATACCGAGCGCGCAATGAAGTTCATCGAGCAGAAGGGCCTTACCTACACCATGCTCGAAAACGCCGAGGGTGACGAGGAGGTCGTGGGCAACATCTTCAAGGTGCGCGCCTACCCGTCGTCGTTCCTGATCGGTCGCGACGGCAAGGTGATGTTCTTCCACCTCGGCTTCGAGGAGGGAGACGAGGTCCATCTCGAGGAGGAGATCCTGGAGCTTCTCTGAAGCTCAGTTTTGA
>PVMK01172227.1_pt1 | contig 11613 bp, 13 predicted proteins | sample 1853481 | NCBI WGS metagenome assembly PVMK01 (sample SAMN08533507, study PRJNA380276) | Marine sediment metagenome, whole genome shotgun sequencing project. | reverse complement strand
GTGACGTCATGGGTACATGACGTCACTCAGATTCTGCAGGAACCGTCTGATCCGGGCCGCATTGGCGCCCATGTCACCTCTGCTGACGCGCGACTTCGATCGAATGTCGACGTTGGTTCCGGAGCCGCGCGGCGTGAGCCGGATCACGACATCATCTTTGAATCTGAACCAGAAGGTCGTGTCAGTCGCTTCGATACGTCCTGTATCGCGGTTCGCGGAAACAATTTCCCATCCGAGTTCGGCAGCGACTGCTTTGGCTGCGTCAAACGCTTCGCCGGCCGGCTGTTCTAGAGCTAACGTCTGAATATCCGGATAGGCAGTGCGCTGCTGTTCGGCTGTTTCCGCTCCGGCGTATTCCGGTGGATTGGGTGCATCGATACGCAGCGGGATAATCGCATCGAAAGAAGGTGGATTAGCGATGTCCGTCGTGATGTCGTGAATGGGCGCTGTCCTCGATGCATCGGGGCGAAGTGACAGGCTTCCGGCGAAAAATACGGCCGCGACGATTAATGCAGTCCAGGAGAGTCTGGACGATGCCGCACCCGCGGATCCCTTGCTCAACACGAGTCCGACGATCGTAGAAAGTATGGAGATAACAAATACCAGACCGCCAATCCCGAAGGCCATAAACGCAGTCAACGGTCCGAACAGGTCAGCCCTAGCTCCCGCCAATCCGAGGACAACCAATAGTGCACCGATCCCGGCGAGCGCGATACCGGTCAGGCACCAGCGTGTTCCACGCGGGCGCTGCATTGTGGGGGGGTCATTCATCGGTTAGTCTCCTTTATCAAGCCTCGCTTCCATCGAGCCACTGAAGGCTCACATTAGCACAGCTTATAATCGGTTCAGCCCGATTCAAATGAGTGGCCCATTGAGTGAACCCGATTCTTGCTGACTTGATCAACCTGTTTGACCTGGAACGGATTGATAACAATATCTTTCGCGGAGAGAGCCGGGACATTGGTACGCCCTAGGTATTTGGCGGCCAGGAATTAGGCCCGGCCCTGTCCGCAGCTTGGGCCACCGTCACTGATCCGCGGATCGTCCATTCTTTACACGCGTATTTTCTCCGGCCTGGAGATGTCAATGCGCAGATCGTGTACCAGGTCGACCATGCTCGGGATGGACGAAGTTTTTCTAACCGGAGAATCGTCGCCATTCAGCATGGCCGGCAAATTTTCAATATGACGGCTTCGTTTCAAAACCCCGAACAGGGGCTCGAGCATCATGCCACGATGCCGGACGTGCCGGGTCCAGATGGAATTCCTGATCTGCTGGACGTTGAGCCGAGGGAAATCGAGAAATTGGCCCAAAAAGCTTCAGCGCTTTCTGCAACATCAGCGCCCGTTTTTCGTTCGCGCCGTGCCGCGCGCAGACGGAGAGGAGCAGCGCCTGGAACCGGTAAAATATGTCTGGATGAAGGCCATCGAGGACTTGCCTGATGACCCCGCCTTGCATCAGCGCATGTTGGCCTATATTTCCGATTATCAATTACTGGCGACCGCGACACTGCCTCATGGAGATCTCAGTGTGATGCGGGACAATCTGCAAATGGCGAGCCTGGATCATGCGATGTGGTTCCATCGGCCCTGTCGGGTGGATCAATGGCTATTGTTTGCATTTGATAGTCCCAGTGCATCCGGCGCACGAGGGCTGGCGCGGGGTCTGGTGTTTAACCAGGAAGGCACTTTATTCGTTTCGACCGCGCAGGAAGGTTTGATCCGCTTGCGCAATTAGATAAAAGAAGGGAAAAAAGAAGGTGTCAGACCCCAATTCCGAATCTGAGATTCGAAATTGGGGTCTGACACCGTCGTCGGTTAAGCTATTTGACGCAGTGCACTTCGATACCGCTCGGCACGCTCAATATACCGCGTTGCGTAAGCCGGCAGTCCGGCGAGTTCCTCGTCGGTGAGTTCGCGGACAATCCTGGCCGGCGCGCCGAGAATCAGAACACCGTCAGGAAACGATTTATTCTCGGTGATCAGCGCATTTGCGCCGACAATCGAATGGGCCCCGATGGTGGCGTGATTGAGGATGGTGCTGCCAATGCCAATCAATGAATTGCGGCCAATGCGGCAGCCGTGCAACATGACTTTGTGGCCGACGGTGACGAATTCGTCGAGGATCAGCGGTGCGCCCGGATCGCAGTGGAGGACCGATCCATCCTGAATATTCGATCCGCGACCAATCGTGATTCGCTCTACGTCACCTCTGAGTACTGCGCCAAACCAGACACTGGTGTCTGCATGGAGATGAACGTCACCGATCACGGCAGCATTTGGCGCGACGTAACATTTGCCGTCGATTTGTGGGCTGATGTCATCGAGGGCGTATAGCATTGATCCGGCCTTGTTTATTTGGCAGTCGAAGCCGTGGCCTGATTGGCGACCGCTTCCGTGGCTTTTCTGATTGCCTCAGGGTCGCCGATGAATTCTCGACTCCGTGGTTTCAGAGCATCATCGAGATCATAAAGTATCGGTACGCCGGTCGGAATGTTGAATTCGGTGATTTCTTCATCTGAAATGCCATCGAGCATTTTTACCAGCGCGCGCAGGCTGTTTCCATGCGCGGCGATCAATACATTTTCGTTTGCCTCGAGACGTGGTGCGATTTGCTCTAGCCAAAAGGGGGACACCCGCTCCAACGTGTCTTTCAGTGACTCCGTTGCTGGCAGCGACAAGACTTTCTTGTAGCGTGGGTCGAAACGGGGGTGGCGTTCGTCGGTCTCTTCGAGGGGAGGTGGCGCGATGTCATAGCTCCGCCGCCAGATGTGAACCTGCTCAGCGCCGTGCTGGGCCGTTGTTTCCGCTTTGTTGAGCCCCTGCAGCGCGCCGTAATGCCGCTCATTCAATCGCCAGCTCCGTTCCACCGGAATCCACATCCGGTCCATCTCGTCGAGCATCAGCCAGAGGGTGCGAATCGCGCGCACGAGCACTGACGTATATGCGACATCAAACTGGACACCCAGAGATTTCAATTGTTGGCCTGCCGCAATCGCTTCTCGCACACCCTGTTCTGTCAGGTCGACGTCTGTCCAGCCGGTGAATAGATTTTGCAAATTCCAGATACTTTGCCCATGACGACAAAGGACCAGTTTACCTGCCATCAATTTTCTCCTTATAGTTTGGCGGTAGTGTACCAGTTGAGTCGGCGCGCCCGGACTTTTAGTGGCATGCTAAGGCAGGTGTTGCGCCGCCAGGTAACTGGTCGACTGCATTTCCCGGAGTCGGCTTTGTGTGCGTTCAAACTCTTTTCCCAGTCTCGAGCCAGTGTACAGAACATCGATCGACGCGGCGGCTGATACGATTAACTTGACCTTTCGGTCATAGAATTCGTCGACTAATGAAATAAATCGTCGTGCCTGATTCTCTTTTTGCCGGTCCAGAACAGGAACGTCTGAAAGGATCACTGCCTGGAAACAACGGGCGACCTCGATGTAATCGTCCTGACTTCTCGGGCCATCACACAAGTCGCCGAAATCAAACCAGATGACCCCGTCGGCGCGTCGTTGTGTGCTGATATTCCGGCCCAGAATTTCGATCGCCTGACCCCTGGTGCCGGCATCAGGTGCGATCCGGGCGAAGTAATCATCGAGGAGCGCTGTCGCCGCCGCACCCAGCGGGGTGTGAAAAATTTCAGCTTGTTCGAGTACGCGCAAGCGATAATCGGTGTTGCCGCATATATGCACGATATCCGTATGGTGCTTAATATTCTCGATCGCCCGCAGAAACTGTTGACGTTGCAGTCCGTCTGCGTAGAGCTCATCAGGCGGGATATTTGATGTGGTCACGAGCGCAATGCCTCGTCTGAACATCGCGTCGAGGAGTTTTCCGAGCAGCATGGCGTCGGCAATATCAGAAACGAAAAATTCATCGAGGCAAATTACACGGGCCTTGCGGGCCAGATCTTCAGCGACGTGTTCCAGTGGGTCTGCAACGTTTTTCAATTGTCCCAGTTGGCCGTGCAACCGGTACATGAGCCGATGAAAGTGAAATCTGAGTTTGTCTTCGAATGGAAGGGACTTGAAAAACAAGTCCATCATGAAGGTCTTTCCGCGTCCGACCCCGCCCCAAAGGTACGCTCCTCGCACAGGTTCTGATTCAGTCAGTGAAGGAATGAACCGGAGAGATAGCTTTTTTTCAAGCGGGCGCCAATACCTTGTCGGCTGGGATGCGTAATCAATTCATTCGCGATTCGATCCAGCGTTTCAACGGCCTCGGCTTGAGCTTTGTCGGTCGAAAAGCCCTGTTTGCGAATTTCAGTTTCATAAAGTAGGCGAAGGTTCATTTGGCCACTGTACTCATTCGACAATTGTGCGGCAAAGCCTACAATACCGATTCTGACAAATGGGGCCAGACCCCATCAGTCAATTTTATTTTTTGTAATGGAACAGGGAATGTCAAAACGGGAGTCGATGGACTTCGATGTCGTGATTGTCGGAGCAGGTCCCTGTGGCCTGTCTGCGGCATGTCGGCTCAGTCAACTGGCTGACGAGGCCGGTACAGAAATCAATGTCTGTGTGATCGAAAAGGGGTCTGAGATCGGCGCCCACATCATTTCTGGCGCGGTTTTTGAATCCCGGCCACTGGATGAGCTTTTCCCGGATTGGCAGGACCGCGGTGCGCCGGTTACGATTCCTGTGCGGCGCGACGAATTTTTTTACCTGCTCAGCGCAGTAAGGCGCTCAGGGTGCCAGACTTCCTGGTGCCGAAATTTACCCGTAACCGGGGTAATTACATCATCAGTCTCGGCGATCTTTGTCGCTGGCTCGGTGAGCAGGCCGAGGCGATGGGCGTCAATGTATTTCCCGGATTTGCGGCGGCGGAAATTTTATATGACGGCGACCGGGTCGTCGGTGTGGCGACCGGCGATATGGGGCGTGATGCGTCGGGGCAGCCGAAAGCAAATTTTGAACCGGGCTACGAGTTGCGGTGCCGTTACACGATCTTTTCCGAGGGCTGCCATGGCAGTCTGGGTAAGGAGCTAATGCAGCGATATTCGCTGCGCGAACAATGCGACCCTCAGCACTATGGCATAGGATTGAAAGAGGTTTGGAGTATCGATCCTGAGCGTCATGAAGAAGGTCTCGTGCTGCATGCGCTGGGTTGGCCTCTCGATAACGCCACCGAGGGGGGCGGCTTCCTTTATCACGGTCGGGATAACCAGGTTTTTCTGGGCCTTATCGTCGCATTGAACTATCAGAATCCCTATCTTAATCCGTACGAAGAATTTCAGCGCTGGAAGCAGCACCCACTCATTCGAAAATATCTCGAAGGTGGCAAAAGAATTTCGTATGGAGCGCGGGCCGTCAACAAGGGCGGTCTGCAGTCTTTGCCAAAACTGACTTTTCCCGGAGGCCTGTTGGCGGGTTGCGAGGCGGGTTTTCTCAATGGCGCGAAGATCAAGGGGTCGCATACCGCCATGAAAACCGGAATGCTGGCCGCCGAGTCGGTTTTCGAAGCGTTGTCCAACGGCGCAGAGCTGGATTCCTTTGAACAGAAAGTACGCGAATCCTGGGTTTATGACGAGTTGCATAAGGCCAGAAATTTCGGGCCTGCCCAGAAGAAATTCGGAGTTTTTCTCGGTGCCGCGTTTGCGTGGATTGATCAGAATATTTTTGGTGGCCGTTTGCCATTCACACTGTCTAATCCGTCACCGGACGCTGCTGGACTGCACACGCTTGAGCAATCTAGGCCAATCGATTATCCGAAACCCGACGGTAAAATCAGTTTCGACAGGCTGTCCTCGGTATTTCTGTCGAGCACAAATCATGAGGAAAACCAGGTTTGTCACCTCCAGTTGCAAGATCCCGATATTCCCCTGAAACAGAATCTGCCGCGCTATGGCGAGCCGGCCATTCGTTATTGTCCGGCTGGCGTTTTCGAGATCGTGTCAGACAAATCCGGTGAAATTAAATTTCAGATCAATGCTCAGAATTGCGTGCACTGTAAAACCTGCGATATCAAAGACCCGGCTCAGAATATCAACTGGGTTGTCCCTGAAGGTGGCGGTGGGCCGAACTACTCCGGGATGTAGGGCCAAAAATTAAAGGTATCAGTCGATTGCTAATGCGATTGCAACGGCTTCGCCACCACCGATGCACAGTGATGCAATGCCGCGTTTGCCGCCGTTGTTTCGCATGGCGTAAATCAGAGTCGTAATTATGCGTGCGCCGCTTGCGCCGATAGGATGGCCCAGGGCGCAGGCGCCGCCGTTGATGTTGACTTTTTCCGGGTCCAACTCGAGGTCTCGTATCGCTGCCATCGTGACACAGGCGAAGGCTTCATTGATTTCATACTGGTCGACATTTTCCGGAGTCCAGCCCAGTTTTTCCTGCAACGTTCTAATTGCTGACACCGGGGCGGTCGTAAACCACTCTGGCTCGTGAGCGTGCTCGGCATGGCCAGCGATTCGGGCGAGTGGTTCCATGCCGCGTCGGTCAGCCTCACTTTCGGCCATCAGGATCAACGATGCCGCGCCATCCGCGATCGATGATGAGCTTGCCGCCGTAACGGTGCCGTCTGCGACGAATGCAGGGCGCAGCAAAGGGATGCGATCGATGTCGGCACGAAACGGTTCTTCATCCCGATGTACGGTCGTCTCTCCTTTACGGTTCTTGACGACGACCGGCACGAGTTCATCCTTGAAGGCGCCGTTTTCATTTGCCGCGATGGCTTTCTGGACCGATTGCACGGCAAATTCGTCCTGCAGTTCGCGGTCAAATGCGTAGGCGCGGGCCGTTTGCTCGGCGAAGTAACCCATCATGTGGCCGTCGTACGGATTCTGCAGGCCGTCGAAAAACATATGGTCGATAACTTCCTGGTGGCCCATTCGATATCCGGCCCGTGCCTTCGGTAACAGGTAGGGCGCATTGCTCATCGATTCCATTCCACCGGTCACGACCACGGACGCCGACCCGGCGCGGATTAGATCGCTTCCGAGCATTGTCGCCTTCATTCCGGAGCCACAGACCTTGTTGATGGTTACGCAACTGATGCTGATGGGCAATTCTGCCGCAAGGGCTGCCTGTCGCGCCGGCGCCTGGCCGATGCCGGCCGGGAGCACACATCCCATCAGAAGCTCATCGATATCTCCGGGCTCTATTCCGGAGTCGTTGACGCACGCTCGGGTTGCCGCGGCAGATAATTCGGGTGCGCTCACCGGCCCCAGGCTGCCCTGAAATGCGCCGATCGGGGTTCGGCGTGCTGCGACAATAACGGCTGAATCCTGGCTCACGAAGTGTCCGAATGATGTGCTGGTCTATGAAAGCCGGCTCTGTCCAATGGCGAGCCGGCCACGAAGGGTAACATTATGCTTGGATGCGTTGGCGCAGCCAAGAAAGCTGGCAGAAATTATTCGACCCCGGCCGCTTGTTGCTCCAGCGCCCCATTATCGGGTTCATTGAGGTTTTCGAGAATACTGTTTCGGCAAATTCTCATCAGTTCGTCGGGAGATATTTGTTCCCGGCCTGATTCGATCTGCGGTTTGATCAGTACTTCGATCTGCGAGGGTACCGGCAGCAGGTGTTTTGCCGGAAGCATCTGCCGGCTTCCATGAATGATGACCGGAACCACCGGCAGGTCACCCCTTTGCGCGACCGTGAATGCACCGTTGCGAAAACGCCTTAGTCCCGGTTCCGCAGTGAATGTCCCTTCCGGGAAAAAGGCGATCGATTTTTTTTGTGCGGCCAAATGCAGAATACGGCGCGCGTCCGTTGCCGCGCGATGGTGACTCGATCGGTCCACGAACAAGGAACCGAGGCGCCACAAAAAATAGTTCGCAAACGGCACCCGGGTCATTTCTTTCTTAATGACATAGGTGAACCGGGCGGGCAGTACAGCGGTCAGGATAATGCCGTCCAGGTAGCTCGCGTGGTTGGCGACGACGACACACGGCCGGGCCGGCAGGTGCTCTGCCCCGAAATACTGAGCCTGGCGGCCGAAAGCCATAACCAGAGCCTTGCTGCATTGCGTGCAACCGCACGGCGGTTGTCTTCGCCCGGAACCACGGCCAGCAGGGCGAGTGTCGGAATTGTGACGCCCGTAAACATCAGGATTGCATAGATTCCGTAAAGTCGGGCTAATAATTTGGCGGCGAAGGCTGGCATATTCAGGATTTTGTTAAATCAAATTTTTATGTAATCCGTTGATATTTTTTGTGAAATCTATCACGGCTCCCCCTTCAGCGGTGGCACATACTGATCATCAGCTTATGCCGTTTCGGTAGCCGGAATGATACAGCGACCGCGAGGGTAAGGGCTAAGGGGCATGAGGCGCTGCCCGGAGGAATTATCAGCGCCACATGCGTGAGTTTCAATCCGAGGGCCCAGCCACCGTTGCGCCGGTGACAGGGCTGCTGTCCCGCAGGATTGCTGAGAGTAAAGATCTGAAGTAATGTCACACGTTAACGCTAAAACCGATGCTAAAAGGGCTCTGGAACGAAGTCTCCCGAGGCGATCATCGACAAGTTTCTCGATACCATTTGGATGGAGCGCGGACTCTCGGTCAATACACTGGGAGCGTATCGTGCCGACTTAATGGCGCTCCAGCGTTGGCTGGCCAAACGCGATGTCAGTCTGATCTATGCGACGCGGGCGGACTTGCTGGCATTTATCGCATGGCGCACGACCGAGGGCGCGAAACCAAGATCGACGGCTCGGCAGCTGTCCAGCTTCCGGCGCTTCTATCGCTTTCTGCTTCGCGAGGGCGGCATTGGTGAAGATCCCACGCTCAAGATCGAAATGCCGAAAATTGGCCGCTCTTTACCCAGATCTCTGACCGAGGATGAAGTCGAGGCGCTTTTGGGTGCCCCCGATACCAGGGATCCGCTGGGCCATCGTGATCGCACGATGCTTGAGGTTCTTTATGCGACCGGTTTGCGGGTCACCGAATTGATTAATTTGCGTCAGAACGAAATTAACTTGAATCAAGGCGTTTTGCGGGTCAGCGGCAAAGGTGAGCGCGAACGTTTGATTCCTCTGGGTGATGAAGCTCAGAACTGGTTACGGGAGTTTCTGGCCGGCCCACGGGTAGAAATTCTTCTGGAACGGCAAACTGATTATTTATTTCCGACGCGCCGTGGCGATCGGATGACTCGGCAGGCGTTTTGGCACATTATCAAGCGGTATACAAAAAAGGCGGAAATTTCCGGCAAGCTATCGCCGCACACTCTGCGTCACGCGTTTGCGACCCACCTTCTGAATAATGGCGCGGATCTGCGCGTCGTGCAGATGTTGCTCGGGCACAGCGATTTATCAACAACGCAAATCTACACTCATGTCGCGCGGGCACGAATGAAGGAGTTACATTCTCAGCATCACCCCCGTGGCTGATTGACCTCGGTAGCGCGTTTTACGGAAGGGGACAAGCTCCACAGTTTGTCCCCTTTTTCTTCGTGATAGAATCCTCGCGTTTGACAGAGAGAATGAACTCGGGCTGACGCCCGCGGTCTACATGGCATTGCTGACCTGAATTGGAATTTCATTATGTGGTTTTCGCGCTGGTTAATATTATGTTCATTACCGCTTACGCTGATCTGGGGCCTGGTTCAGGCCGATGAAAAGGATGATCTCGCACGGCAAAAGATAATCGAGCAATATCCCGAATTGAGCGCCACGGAGATCTTGCCGATGCCAGTTGAGGGTCTCTATGAGATCCGCATCGGCGCCCAGGTCTCCTATGTTACGGGAGATGGCCGCTACCTCATTCAGGGCGATATCTACGATGTGGAGACGGATGAAAACCTCACGGAATTACGTCGGACTTCGGTGCGATTGGACAGCATCGAGGACATAGGTGAGAGCAGCATGATTGTTTTTGAACCCGAGGACGTCAAGCACACGATCACAGTTTTTACGGATATCGATTGCGGCTATTGCCGCAAGCTGCATCGTGAAATCGATGTATATAACGCGCTCGGTATAAAGGTTCGCTATATGTTTTTTCCGCGCAGCGGTCCGCAAACGGAAAGCTGGTTCAAGGCGGAGAATGTCTGGTGTTCGGAAGATCGCAATAGCGCGCTGACCCAGGCCAAGGCGGGGGCAGTCGTCGAATCCCACGAATGCGCACTGACGCCTGTTGCGCAGCATTACATGTTGGGCAAGAGTTTTGGAATTCGTGGAACGCCGGCGATTATCGCGGATACCGGTGAGATGATCGGTGGTTATGTCTCCCCGCAAGAACTGCTTGAATACCTGAGCGAATAATTAACGCCGAGAACTATCTCGAAGTGATTTTCGAGGGCGAAATATTACGATAACTGCTTGGTACGATAACTGCTTGGCACGGTAACCGCTGGGGGCGACGATGGCCCCGTCGGTCCTACCGCTCCAGATACTGAAGCTTATCCTTCACGTCGCGCCATTCATCGGCATCATCCGGGGGCTTGCCGGCTTCTGTAATCACAGGCCAGGACTGAGACAGTTCCTCATTGAGTTTCAGAAATTGGTTCTGATTCTCGGGGACATCAGCGTCCGCCAAAATCGCTTCGACCGGGCACTCGGGTTCACACAGGGTGCAATCGATGCACTCATCCGGGTCGATAACCAGCATGTTCGGGCCTTCATGGAAGCAGTCAACCGGACACACCTCGACGCAATCCATGAGTTTGCATTTGATACAACTTTCAACTACGACAAATGTCATTCATCTCTCCCACCATGACGGCCTTTCCGTCCGGCGCAGAACGCGGTACTTTAGTGAAATTCCGGCGGAAATCAAATATTTTCGCGGTATATCGGTATGGCGACGGGTAACCAAAACAGTCGGTAACCTGTCAGATCACCTTGATTTCCGGGGCTTTATCCAGGCGGATACCCTGAAATCCGGATTTGCGGATGCTCAAATGGTGTTCTAACGCCATTCGGACACTCGGAAATGCTATATCGGACCAAGGTATATCTTCCGGACCAAATAACCGTGTTTCAAGTGTTTCGTCGCCGGGGCCGAAAACCGGCTCAGCGATGCTGCCTTCGAAAAATATATGCACCTGGCGGGCCTGAATGACGTCTACGATTGTCGACAGGACTCCAATATCAACATCAGCCATCGCCTCTTCCCGGGTTTCCCGGGCGGCAGCGTCAGGCAGGGTCTCCCCGTTTTCCATAAAACCTGCGGGGGTAGTCCAATAACCGGAGCGCGGTTCAATCGCTCGTTTACACAACAGGATCGAATTCTGGTACGCCACCACGCAGCCCGCCACTTTGCGAGGGTTTTCAGAGTGGATTTTGCCGCAGTGCTTGCAGACGTTACGGACGGGGTTCTCACCCGCCGGAACCTCGGAAACGACGTTTCGGACACAATTGGTGCAAAAATCCATTGACGGACGCTGTATCTGATTTGTGGAAGATCCTGATGCGTAGGGTAACAAATCTCGGTGCGTTGCAAATTCATGGTTTTCCCGATGCACGCGCTTATAAAAGATTCGGCTTCTGTTATAGTGCGCGCCCCCTCGATGCATTGCCATGTTCCCACTAGATCGCCTTCGAAATATCGCCATCATCGCGCACGTCGATCATGGTAAGACCACACTCATCGATCAACTCCTGAAACAGTCAGGAACTGTTGACGAGCGGGTTGAGTTGCCTAAGCGGGCGATGGATTCCAATGAACTTGA
>PVMK01125779.1_pt1 | contig 11613 bp, 13 predicted proteins | sample 1853481 | NCBI WGS metagenome assembly PVMK01 (sample SAMN08533507, study PRJNA380276) | Marine sediment metagenome, whole genome shotgun sequencing project. | reverse complement strand
TATTTGCGTCTTTCCTTCTGCGGCATCTCGTTACCTTTTTTTTAATTTTTCACCACACCTCAAATGTTGATGTGAGAGCAAGTGAAAGGGGGGTTTGTATACTAAGAAGAGGGAGGATCAGGCTCTCTATTCGTTGAGGTCAAAAGGTGCAGGAAATATGCCAGGGGATTAGCCATGCACCAATACGATTAGGAAGGAAACTTAACAGGCTCTTTCGGGAGCGGGGGTTGTTGTGAGCAGTGTGTTACTCGATGGGTTTCTTGTTAATGCGCTTTCGCATCATACTGCTCAACTTAAAGTAAGGCAGTTTCTTCCTGGACACCTGGATAGATTCGCCAGTTTTGGGATTACGTCCAGAGTAGGGTTCATACTCTTTCACTTTGAAGCTGCCAAAGCCACGGATCTCAACCCGTCCACCTTTGGATAAGGTATCAGCGATGCTGTTAAAGAGGGTATTAACGCAGACCTCTGCATCTCTTAATGTGATACCGATTTCTTTTGCAAATGTTTCGGTCAACTCTCTCTTGTTCACTGGTAGTTCTCCTGTGGGCTATTTCTCCTGCTCTTCCTCTCTCCAGTCGATGCGGTCTTTTTGTAGGGTGTGTGTGATTAAAGTAGAAATCACCTCATGTTCATTTTCCAACATTCTCAGAAATCTAACTGCCATTCCATGTGAGAAGATAATCCTGTCAGGGTCATAGTCCTGTGTTCTTACTACTCCAGCACTTATCCTAATGAACGAGTCCAGTGGAAGGGGACAGTCGACTAAAGAGACATCTTGAATAATTAGGTCAAATATTTCACCTGGGTCCAGAGGATTGTGACAATTGATAAATGCTCCGCTGATACTAATGTCAGCCGTGGTTCCATATACAATTCGTTCTTCAGTCTCTGCAGCAATCGGCCATTTGAGCGTTACTCGTGGATGTTTCCGTCTTTCTTCCTCCATAGGAATCCTGTACAGCAGAGAGTTATATGTCGGAGGGTTCTTTTGTACTTCTTTAGAAGGTCTTGAGCTGCTTTCAAATTACAGGAATGAGGGGGAAGATCGCACCCAAAAAATGCCCCCACAGACCGCAGGTCAGAAGGCCAATGGGGGCTGGGGCTTGGGGCACTCAGCTTGCAGAAACATTACCACAAGAGTCAAAATATTACAACCCTGGTCCTGCTCATCAGCTCAAGTTGATTGGTCCAGGCCGCTGAGAATCATGTTTGCTGCGAAGAGAAAGTCAACTCCCACACCGATAACGAAGGCGATTACGTACATGGTGAACCTCCAGTTTCTTGCTTCGATGGAAGCGCAAAGCCTAAGCCAGTCTGCTCTGGTAGGTGGGCAGCATGGAAAATGCGAAAGGCTAGAGAAACTCAACTAAAACATCGAAGGGAACATGCTGTATGCTTCGTACATAATTCCCACGGCTAGCAACAACAAGATCGTGACTATGATTACTAATTGCTTAAATGTAAGATCCATTGGACAGCATGAAGGGCTGGAGGGATTTTCTAGGTTGGCGACTTTTCCTTTACTTTAAAATAAGGGCATTCACCGCAAAGCGACTCGGATTCCATTTCCAACGCTACCATTAAAAGACCTGCGGATATATCACCAACCTTTTTTTGTAAATGTTCGCATAATGGGAACTGCTCGCAAGTAGCGAGGTTATTGAGTTCTGCGATAGTATGTCGAGCCTCCAACTTCCAAGAGAGTGTTGAGTCGCTAACAGGGTAGAAAAAGGAACCCCCACCCTGAATCGGTTGTTGATGGGGGTCCAAACATCGGGCCAAGTGGGTGAACACCATGCTCACCACACTGGTTCACCAATGCAAACCCGATGCCAAAAAAAGCGGAGCCAAAGCTCCGCACGTTCTTTGAAAAATGAATAGCGTATTCTGATCGCCCATAGATATAGTGGGCATTTCTGAAATGCAAGAGTGTAGAGTATGTAATCTACACTTTCTGGGGGTCAATCCGGACTTTAGATTTTAGCGATTTATCACTTGCTCGGTTCTGTCTGAAAACGCTTTCAGAAATGATAGCTTTGAAATTAACTCCAGGCTGCTATAAGCTATTCCATGGATAATATGAGCTTCTTGATCGTCTCCAAGATGATCGGCTATGAAACTAGCTAACGTTGCCGGGCAACGAAAGCATCCAAGAATTGAAGTGAGCTGGTCTGTTATAATGCAGACCCCCGAGGGGGAAATGGCTGGCAAAACAGCAAACATCAGTTGTGGTGGTGCTTATATCCGCTGTTCTACACTGCTATCTAAGAATGATCTTTTCACCATGACTATCCAGGCTCCAAACCGAGAGCCTCTAGAGGTAGGGGCAGAGGTCGTCTGGATAGATATCCCACTCACCCCTGACAAGGAGCAAACACCTATTGGTATGGGGGTCCAATTCACTCAGATCTCTGCGAAAGACCTCCAGTTCATCTCTAATGTGGTATCGGGGCTCGCTAAGGATTAAACTTCTGGGATTTCAGGAAATCTAAAGAGTTCATCTACGGGGAGAGTCATGTCAGTGATTGCTATCAGACATCGATAATATTGTCCAACCTTTATGTTCTCCGTCCTCTAGCTAAACGTTTTCGATCTTTTGAACGTCTTCATTCCCGTAACCTACGTCACCGAAAGCCCAAGGCTGTCACAGGTAATACAATAAATGGGCAGATTACTTAGCTCTCGGAGATAGCACCGATCGCAGCAGTGAGTTCGTGTACCATTACATCTTGGTCGATTCTTGGAAACTTAGCAAAGCCAAGGTGCTTCGCAAGCCTAGTAAACAGGTCAGACACAAAGCCATCGGAATCGATCTCTAGAGCTTGAAACGTCGAGATTCGCTGCGGTAGGTCATCCTTCTTCTGTCCTGAATGACAAATTGGAATAATCGGAAGACCCTTTATCCACCCCCACCCAGTTTCCAGATGGATCCAAGGTCTTTTTAGAGAAGCCGGACTGCAAAGGACAAGAAAAGCCACTGCTGAGTCCAAAGCTTGATCAATTTCATCAATCCACTTGTTTCTAGCAGCAAGGTAATCGATATCGCTACTTGCGAAGACCTCGGACTGACCCAAAAAAGTGGACTCAATCCAGTCTTTGAGTACCTCCGTAATAGAAGCCTCCTCTGAGATATGGCTGATGAAGATATTCAACTCTGCATCCCCTCCAGTCTATCAACAAATATTGCTAACGCGAAACATACAAAGAAGCTATGTCTCGTCAACGCTCACCCCTCATATTCTCGTTGAATGCAGGCAAAAATCTATCAATATGAAACTTCAAATCTTCTGCGACTATACGTAGGGTATCTGGGGAATCTAATCCAATTAACGCTTCCGTGACACCCATGTTCAAAGCACAGATCTTCTCCATCAAAAGATATGTGGCCTGCTGTAGCGGTGAAAGTTCGCTGAACCATTCTTCATATTTTGCAGAAGCACGTACTCCCTCTTCTTGTACCAACGGCTCTTTTGGTGGCATTGATTTCCCCGTCAGGTCTTAGGCCTGCTCCACGATGCCCCTACTGGCTCTCGTCCAGTGGGGGCTTTCTTTTATTGGCATTGGGTTTGCATTAGTGAACCAGTGTGGTGAACATGGTGTTCACCCGCCTGTCCCGATGTTTGGACCCCCATTAACGACCAGTTCAGGTGGGGGTCCTTTTTCCTTGGCATCGGGTTTGCATCACTGAATCCGTGGGGTGAGCATAGGGTTCACTCATTCGGTCTGAGTGCCCCATCGGCTTTTGTCAACGCTGGTTGTTAAATCCTATTCATTTATCAAATACCATGCGGAGCTTCGGCTCCGCCTCACTAGTTGTCTGAGTGAACCAGAAAGGGCTACGGCTTGGACACATCATGAATAACTCTAGACTTATATCTCTAATTGTTCTCTTTTTTATTTTTCTGATACTTTTTCTAGTCCCAATGCTTTCCGGTACTTCTGTATTCAAAACCACAGGGGCGTTTCATGCTCAAACCTCTCAGCATGTGGTTCGAAATGTCGATCTTTCACCGCTCCAAGATAATAAAGACTATTGAGCGGAGGAATCATTTTCCACAAAACACTGCGGAGCTTCGGCTCCGTTTTTTTGTTGGCATCGGATTTGCATGAGTTAATCTGTGACGTGAGCATGGGGATGCACTCATTCCATCCCCTCTCATGACTTGCCCCCATCGGCCATCCGTGCCCGGTTCGATGGGGGTTTTCTTTGCCACACCTAGATGCTGCCACTCATTTGACACAGCCCACTTTGTTGTCGTATCTTGAGAGCAGTTCAAGTTCCTACTATCACTCATCTACGAGAGACAATCTTTTTCTGTGCGAGAATCAAGATTACTGCTGAGTTCCACAGAAGAATCTTTTAATACATTTACGTTTTTCAAGGTGCGGGCCATGGCATCACTCAAATGTGAGCTGTGTGGTAATGAGGTCAGCAAGAAAGCAGAAAATTGTCCTCATTGCGGCTATGCCGTGAGGAAGAAAGGCGGCAAAGTTATCCTTTTTGCAGTATTGGGCTTTATTGTTCTCCTTGCTATAGCCAATACACTACTAGTAAAGCCAGAGAGAGAGGTTACACAGGAGCGTAAGAAGCCTGTTCCACAACAAAAAGAAATAACGCAGAGTTATCCGTCTGCCCCGGAGTGGTACGAGGGCGGTACACTTCATAATGCCACTGTTGGCAGATGGAAAATGGCGGAGCATTCAAACAAGTTGGCAACAGCGTCCGATTTGGCTGCTTCAAGGCCAAGCATCGTGGCGCAAGTCAAGAGCAGTGGAACAGTGGATTCACTAAAACCTTTTGCTGATGAATTGGTTGTGTGCGTTGATAAGGCGGTTGCCGGCCTTACGGAAATCAAACGAGGCAAGATTCATTTCAGCGTTTCCTACCTTCTGCGATTGATATTTTATTCTCACCTCATTTTTTCACTATTTATCGTAAACTTGGCATTGGGTTTGAATGAACAAATCACGTGGGGGACATGGTTCCTTTCCCCCTTCTTACTTCTTATGCCCCCATCAGCCATCTGCGCCCGGTTCGATGGGAGCTTTCTTTTCAACCCCTTCCTATCTCCACCTACCAATAATGGATTGGCGTCTTGGCCATGAGAGGTTTAGCCAATTGGCCATATTTGACTATTTGACAAAATCTTCCAGATGCAAAGTAGTGAAATTAAGTTACTGTAATCAAATCATTTTTCTATTTATTTTCATATGTGGCACTATTCCTGCCTTTGTAAGAACAATAGAAATGCTGGGCCTGTTTACCTCCTTGAAGTTTTTGGCCCTTGCCCCCATCGACGATCCGCGTCCCGTTCGATGTGGTCTTTCGCAGCTTTGGAAATATCAGGTGCGCTTGAAAAGGAGATTCACTATGAAACTGAATGCAATCGAAATAATTGTGATCATCTGCGTGGTGTTAGTGATGGGAATAGTTCTTTTTGACGTGCTCGTTTGAGAAGAGTTGCAGTGTCTACCTCTGCTAAGTGTGCCAGTTGCTATGAAAGTGAGACTACAGTACTTTATAATTAAAAAATCTACAGTTTTGCTATTATCTAGGTAGGATAGCACTTCTCATCATCCACATTTTCTCAAAGATGACGGCAAAGTTACTGACTCCGCTCTTTTTCCATTCTGGAATCAATACTTATTTTGCCGCATTTTGTCATTGATTGACACATATCTGCACATACTAATACCATTACTACTATCGTTGAATGTGATAAAGAATTAGAAATCTTAGGAAAAATGTAATTTACTAACTTGGCACGATTTTTTCATACCATTTCTGAGACATTATTTAGCAGTTTTGGTTACCAGTGAAAAGTTTGGAGTGAACGAAAACGAATGTTTATTAGATAAATAGGAGGGAACAAATGAAAAAGGACATTTCTTTAAGACACGATAAGAGAGAAAGAACATTTGCTAAATGGTCGATTTTACTCTTAACTTGTGTTCTGACAGTCACCTATTTAATCACACCCTCAACCGTCTTTGGGCAATGCGGGGATGGTTTAACTTTACTCCCACTCAGTAAGACACTCGCAGTTGGGGAAACACACCAACTAAAAGCAACGTTTTGTCTTAGAGGAGTGCCCCAGAAGGGTAAACAGGTCGATTTCAAAATAATAGGACCGAACTCTGCTAGCTCTGGTTCTGCCACCACTGATGACCAAGAAGGCATAGCGTCTTTCAACTATCAGGGTAATGGAGAGGGAGAAGATAGAATCATAGCCATACCAAAAGATTTTCCAGCGTTTGTGAGTAATGAAGTAACGGCAACTTGGACTCAACAAAGTGAGTCTCTCAATATCGAAACGGGCCCCACAAAGCTGAACGTGAACAGCCAGGGTGTACTGCCAATGATAGTCTTTGGCACCGAGGATTTCGATGTGCAAATGATTGATCCGAGCTCTTTACGCTTGAATGGAGTGGTGCTTTCCCTGCGGCACACATACGAGGATGGAGCCAGCACATCTGGAGAACCTGACGGTTTTATAGATCTTTACTTGAAATTTGATATTCAAGAGATCGTTGAAACGCTAGGAGTCACCCTTAGCGACGGACAACTTGTAACTCTAGTTCTTACCGGCAAACTTTATGACACGGAGACGGTCACCAAAACAGCCAGAACTGTTACGAGTATTAAGGCCGAGCAAGAGATGGTGATTATGAACAAAGGTAAAGAGAAGAAAAAAGGCAAATAAAGTAAAAAAACTAAAATCTGGGGTGTCATGCATGAAAATAAATGGCAGGGCCACAAGTTGGTTCTGTCATTTATTTTTCATTTCCAAGATGCAGCATGACATCTCCGCTGCATCACTTACTCTTTGATATACAAAATCATACACTCGATTAGTATATTCCAGTGAAGCAATAAAAACGCCAACGCATCTGTCAAAACAAAGCGTTAAGCACGAACCTTCACGACGACATCACAGTTTTGAAGTCTAATCTGAATTTTATTTTCAACCAAAAAATTCCATTGCGACAATAATAATAAGTTACGATACCACTGTAGTGCTCTGCAGGGATCAAACTAGTTCAAAAGGTCAATCAACTTCTAACCATACTTAAATCAGCCTCCAACTTAACTATCAAGTAATTTTATGACTATAAAATTATTTTATAGAAATATTTTATATATCTAAATTGAGATTGCCCCAGAAGGTCTATCCTCTACCGTACCTTTTTGCGGAAGAAAAGAGTCAACATACTATTATCACTGCAATTTTAATTTAAAGACTGAGATAATAATATCAAGCCGATATCCAGATTCAATTTTGGCACAAGAATTGCTGATTATCTTCGGCGAGGGTGAAATCCCTATATGGAGGTCACGGAATGAATTCAAGACGAGATAATTTGTTAGATTGCAAACACCAACTTGGATTTTCACTCATTGAGTTGATAGTCATTCTATCCATCATCGCTATCTTGACGGCATTTGCTGTTCCCAATATGTCAAAGTGGGCAGCTAATTACCGGCTTAACTCAGCGGCAAGAGACTTAGTGGCAAATCTTCAGCATGCAAAATTGGAAGCGGTTAAAAGACGCACGCAGTGCACCATAACATTTAATCAACCGGTTGGTAGCTATGACTATGTTGTCTATGTGGATACCGATAATGACCTGGAATATGATGCTGAGCCGATTCTTATGCAAATAAGACTTTCTGATTATAAGGGGGTGGAGTTTAACACAGCCGAAGGAGGAGGAGATGGGTTGACATTCCCTGCTAATGATAATTTTCGACCTTCAGTAGCCTTCAACACCAGAGGATTGCCAATTGATAATGGAGGTGGTCTCGGATCAGGCTCCATCTACCTGAAGAATTCACTTAATAGAGAAAAGGAAATTCAAATCAGTGCGGCAGGTAGCATAAGAATCCTGCAATAGGATGATACGATGTCGAATGCACTCAGAAAGAACAGCGGTGTAACCCTGACGGAGTTACTCATAGCCCTTGCTCTTACCGGGATAGTCTCTGGAGCTATCTACAACATCTTTATCTCTCAGGGTAGAGCCTACACCATCCAAAGCGAGGTTGCAGAAATGCAGCAAAACCTGCGCGCCGGAATATTTATGATGGAGAGAGAAATCAGGATGGTGGGATATGACCCTACACGTGCGGCCGATGCTGAGATTCTCACGGCAGCACCTGGCCTTCTAGAATTTACAGCAGATTTGAACGGTGATGGCGACACCGATGATCCCAATGAATATATGATCTATACCCGCTATGACACAGATGCAGATGGTACGAGCGATGCGCTTGGAAGAGATGATGTAAACTCAGGAGCAGGCACTCAACTACTAGCGGAAAATATTGACCAACTCAATTATGTCTACCTGGACGGAAGCCGCAATGCTTTAAATGATATGACGACCCCTGTGGATCCAGCCGTCCTGCAAGACATACGTTCCATACAGGTAACTATGGTAGCCAGATCTGGCGTAATAGATTCGGACTATACTAACAATGAAACTTATCAAAACCAAAACCCTGGTGGTAGTGAGGTAATCTACACTGCAGCTGGTGATAACTTCCGGCGAAGGCTACTAAGTACTGAAATCAAGTGTCGGAATTTGGGTCTCTAGTAACTTTACATGAGGGTATCAGGATTATGAAAAATCAGACGGGTTTCACTCTACTTGAAATCTTGATCGCCTTGGCTATTTTTGCCTTCGGTATCCTGGCGGTGGCTTCCATGCAGATGCAGGGTATACGGGCCAATAATTCTTCCGATACGTTAACGGAAGCCACGACCCTTGCAAGCGACAGAGTGGAAAAGCTCATGGCTTTAAATTACGGTGATCCTGATTTGGATTTGGGGGCTCATGCACTAGTTACGATAGCCCACCACAGCATATCGTGGAACGTTGTGGCTGGACCTTTGGCCGATACCAAAAGAGTCAGTATAAGCGTCACTTGGTCTGAACGAGGATCACAGAGAAATGTTCAGATGCAATTTCTGAAGGCAAATCTGGGGTGATCATGAAGATATTTTTTCCAATCAAAAATGAACAAGGCACCGTATTGGTAATTGCGATCCTAATGTTGCTACTCATTACCGTGTTAGGCATTGCATTATTGGGCACGACGACTGCGTATGTCAAGATTGTGGGGAATGAAAAAATACACAAAATTTCTTTTTATACAGCCGAAGCTTCCAGGAGTTATGTAGCAGCAAGTACTGCTCTTTACGGCATAAATAATATTACCGTGGGAGGAAGTCTAGCTTTCCCAAACGATGCGGATCCTTCTCAGAAATTTGCATTAGATTCGAAACAGTCTTTCAATGGATCTGTAGAATATGTTGGCCATACAGTCCCTCCCAGAGGCTCTGGATACGCGGCCGGTAAATATAGAGCGCACAGATACATGATGGCATGTTCCGGATTCGGACCGGTAAACACCGAAACTCAAGTTGAAGCCGGTTTCTACCGGATAGGTTTCTAGTCGGCTGAAAAAATAAGGGGGTATTTTAATGAAGAAATTACATCACAAGAGGTTCGCCAATATACTTGCCATAATGGTTTCCATCATTATATGTGCACCTGGTTTTGCTGATGACACTTGCATGTTTTCTGTTACTGCTGATGATCTTCCACCTAACATTGTTATTCTATTGGATAACGGCGCCGAGATGGAACATATCGTCTGGCACCCCAAATATGTTGACGCGGATTACACTCCAATCGTTGCTACTATGAAGGATGTTGTTGAGAAAGGAAAAGCGGATCCCGGCAACGGATTTTTCAGAGACAGAGGTTATGGAATTGTCGAGACAGGAAGCAAGTATTACCTGGTGGAAATTCCTGACAACCTCGACCTTTCAGGATATGCTTTTTCTCTCGAGGCAGACATAAGCGATACGGCAAACAAGCTCGGAACCTGGATAATCAACGGAAGAACTATAACCCTTCCAGCTGAACCTTCTTCTGCTGTGGATGGAAATGGGATTAAAGATAATTCGGCCAATTTCAGATATTCCAAAAACTATCTGAACTGGCTATTTTTTGGTGATTATACCCAATGAGGGCCCGGGAGATGGCTCAGATTTGCCGGGCAACAGTCGATTTTACTATGCCAAAGCTGCGATAATGACTGCGGCTAAACTGACTTCAAACCAGGGTAAATTTGGTATCTACAACTTCACCTCAAACAGTAACGGCGCTTCTAATGTACAGCCCCTCAATATGGTGGTGAACGAACCCTTGGCGGCTGACCCGACGACTAACACACTGGATTCAAATTTTGTTAACAACGTGAATAACATGGGAACAGTCACCTATTCTCCTCTGGCCGAAGGGCTCGCAACTCTTGCGGGGTATTTTAACTCGCCTTCTTCATCCCTTCCTGTAGGCATTGAAGAAGCCGTAGATGAATATTGTCAGAAACTTTTTGCTATTGTCGTTTCACCGGGCTATTCCTCTGAAGACTTGGATGGAAATTCATCGAGCTATTTTCCGAAAACACGAAATTTTGTGGACGACGACGGGGATAACGATGCTGGCGGTATTGGCGAGGGAAATATCAGAGAGAATGATGGTCTAGATAATGACGGTGACGGATCAATAGATGAAGCTGATGAGGCAGTGCATATCATTCCGACGAACCAAAACGGCTCAACCTATCTTGACGATATTGCCTATTACCTGCGTACACATGATTGTACGAGCTATAGGGATGGCGTGCAGACCACGGCAACCTATACCGTGGGATTTATGGGCGATCGAGAGAGTAACCTCTTCTTGATCAATACCTCAAATAACGGCAACGGCAACGTAAATCTATACGACAGCAACCATCCCGAATACGGTAAGTACCACTTTACCGCTCAATCTCCAGACGCCCTCTCGGAGAAACTCTTGGCGGCGGTTAACGACATCCTTGCGAAAACCAGCACCTTTACCGCACCGGTTGTACCTGTGACACGGACGATGAGCGGAAACAGAATTTACATGGCCTTCTTCAAACCTGCTGAAGGCAATTTCTGGGAAGGAAATCTCACCAAGTTTGGACTCTCCGCCAGTACCGAGATTGTGGACGCCAACGGAAACCCGGCCACTTATCCCAATGGGAGCATGAAAGAAGACGCGGAACCCTACTGGGAGACGAAAGATTGGGCAGATGCCACCAAGAGTAACTATATGCACAACTCGGGCAGGAACATCTATACGTACTTGGGCTCCTCTACTGATTTGACTGACCTGAGCAACGAATTTGTATCAACCAATGCCGGCTTGAGTCCGGCAGTCCTCGGCGGTCCAAGCCACACCACTGCTGAGATTATTAACTATCTTAGAGGTGCGGATGTGTTCGATGAGGATGGAGACGCAAATATTACGGAGAACAGAGAGATTATCACTGGAGACATTCTGCACAGTGAACCCATGATTGTTCAGTACAACAATTCCACTACAATGGTCTACTTCGGGGCAAATGACGGGATGCTTCACGCTGTCTCAGATGCAAACGGCCTAGAAGAGTGGGCGTTCATTCCCCCTGACCTGCTCCATCGTCTCAAGGATATTGTAGAAGGCGTGGGCCATCAATATTTTGTTGATTCCAGCCCTAAAGCATACATAAAGGATGTAAACGGAAAT
>PVMK01128165.1_pt1 | contig 11616 bp, 13 predicted proteins | sample 1853481 | NCBI WGS metagenome assembly PVMK01 (sample SAMN08533507, study PRJNA380276) | Marine sediment metagenome, whole genome shotgun sequencing project. | reverse complement strand
AATGCGCCTGTATCTTCAGGGCGCATTTAAAACCCCCACGCTTCGGAGCATTATTGAGACCGCACCTTATATGCATGATGGTGCTTTCAAGACGTTAGCCGAAGTCGTTGATTTTTTTGATCGGGGTGGTGGCAAGAATCCTAACTTGAGTCCAATGATGAAGCCTTTGGGTTTAACCAAAGAAGAAAAAACACATCTCGTTGCTTTTTTAAAGGCCTTGAAAGGGGAAGAAATTCCTTTCGAATTTCCCACGTTGCCAGAGTAAAAAGGGTAAAAGTAATAACGCCCTTGCATGAAGGGAAGTATAATGAATAGATTTCCGGTCTTGTTCATACTGGCATGTGTCGGGTTTGCACCAGTGACGTATGGGCAGGATGCTCCTGAAGGGATTCGGCCATTAATCGTGTTGGAGAAGCCAATTCACACGGTTATCCCTTCAGGGGTGATGTTTCTCAACGAGCCCAACACCACAGAACAATTCCTGACAAAGCTAGAAAAGCATCCCCCAGATTGGAAGTATTTGTTTGGGAAGAACGTGGATGAACGTTACGATCGGCTGTTTGATGAGTCAGAAAAACGTGATGCACTTCGAATAGGCAACCCGAATCTCACGCAACCCATCGCCTTTCTCTGGGATGGTTTCCTGACCAGTTTGCGTGAAGATAAGGCGGGGTTTGGGGTGTCCATTGGTCCAAGGCAGATTCAAACGTCATGGGGGATTGTCCGTTTCAAACTAGCCAATGAGCCTTTTGAAATGACAGCCATACCTTCTCCTGAAGTAATGGAGGAAATAGAAAAGAAACGCTCACGAAAAGAGGAGGTCGAGATCATAATCCTATACCGTGGGAAGCTGGTCCCTGAAGAGTCTCTCATGTATGATTTTTCGACAAAAAAAGAAGGGGAGGGCATGATTCTTCCCATCGTCGAACTGACCCAAGTTGACTATTTTCTCCCCAAGATTAAGGTGCCCTAACCATAATGACCAAAATCCCTTTCCTTCATGGAGGATGGGTGCAGTAAAAATACAATGATCTAACCGTATTGGGGGCCCACAGTTTGTGGAAAACAAGGAGTAGCCGATGTGATGGCTTATTTGAATGCCAGGAAAGTTTTGGAAACTGAAGACGAATTCTAGTGAAAGACCCCACATGAGGAAATCGATGAACAACGTACATTCCGGACTGAGTCGCCGAGGTTTTTTGACTGCGAGTTTAGCTCTTGGGGCTGCAGGGCTTATTGGTCCCAGGACGCTCCGGGCTGACGCCTTGCCATCTGTGGATTTGCCATTCGAGCGAGGTCGCCGCCCATTGGTGGCCTTTCCACAGAAGCGGCCACTGATGGTGATGACTACGAGACCTCCACAATTGGAAACACCATTTCATATATTTAATGAGGGGATTTTTACTCCCAACGATGCCTTCTTTGTCCGGTGGCATCTGGCCAATATTCCCAATCAGGTAGATTTGAATACGTTTCGCCTGATGATTCGTGGAAGAGTGAAACAACCATTGTCCTTGAGCCTGGAGGAACTGAAGCGAGATTTCGAACAAGTGGAGATTGCTGCAGTATGCCAGTGTGGAGGAAATAGTCGGGGGTTCTTTGAGCCGCGGGTTCCTGGCGGCCAATGGGGAAATGGCGCAATGGGGAATGCCAAATGGATTGGAGTCAGACTCCGGGATCTGCTGAACAAAGCCGGGCTAGAAGAGGATGGGGTGCAGGTTCGTTTTGATGGCCTCGATCGTCCGGTAGCGGATGCCACCCCTGACTTTCAAAAGTCTCTCAATCTTAATGATGCCATTCAAGAAGAGGTGTTAGTCGCACATTCCATGAATGGTGAGCCTCTTCCCTGGTTGAATGGTTTTCCACTTCGGCTGGTCGTGCCAGGCTGGTATGCGACCTATTGGGTTAAAATGTTAAGCGATGTTGAAGTGCTCAACGAGCGTGATCATAACTTTTGGATGGAGAAGGCCTATCGGTTGCCAGCAGATCCTTGCGGGTGCATTCAACCTGGCGAGGAAACCACACGATCGGTCCCGATTGGGAAAATGACCGTCCGCTCGTTTATCACAAACGTAGAAAATAATGGAACAGTATCAGGCGGAGCGCCCATGACTATTAAAGGCATTGCCTTTGATCAGGGATACGGCATTGATCGGGTGTTATTTTCAGTGGATGGTGGCCAACATTGGCAAACTGCCCGATTGGGGCAAGATTATGGAGACTTTAGCTTTCGCCCCTGGGAAGCGCAATTTACTCCTACCCGTGGTCGTACCTATGCAGTGCAAACACTCGCTGTGAACAGAATTGGCGAATCCCAACGCTTCAGTGCTCGATGGAATCCAAGTGGCTATCTTCGCAATGCGGTCGAAACGGTGAACTTTCATGCAATATAAAGGAAACAAGATGCAGCGATGGGGTGTGTGGGTCAGTGCGGGGGTTTGTGCGAGCATGTTGTTTGTGGGGCAGCAGTCCGGAGCCCAAGCGATGGACGCAGCGTCTCCGTTGAGCCTGCCTCACGATCCGATCTCCTTTCAACAGGGCCCAGGAAGCAACATTGCAAGTAGTTATTGTCTCATTTGTCATTCTGCTGAATATGTCTACACACAGCCTCCGCATTCTCAGGAACGATGGATGGAAATCATTAAGAAAATGAAGCATACGTTTGGGTGTCCAATCCCAGATGAACAAATATCTCCTCTCGCCCAGTATTTGTTTGTCCAAAATACCGTTCAACCATTTCCAGCGGTAAAAAAAATGAAACTCCAGCTACAATGTCCGATGAAAATAGTGGGAATCCTGAGCGTGGTGAGGCGGTCTATCGCACACACTGCCTCCACTGTCATGGCCGAACTGGAAAAGGAGACGGACCAATCGGCAAGTCGCTGGTTCCGCCAGCAGCAGATCTTACAAAGACTCACGAGAAATCAGACAAGGACCTACTCCAAACTATTAGAAATGGCCGTCCTGGAACGGCAATGCCATCTTTGAAGCAAGATCTTTCTGTACAGGAAATCTTGGATGTCCTTTCCTATATTCGCAGTCTGAGTAAATAACTCAAACTATCAAAGCTAGCGCGGAGGACCACGGGTGTGAGCCCGTGGGTATCTACGAGTAAGTTTTTCAATCCTTGTCAGCCTTTTTTGGGATCAATGTCCCGCCCGAGGAATTGTTCACCGATGTAATCAATGCCTTTTTCCAAGGCACTGTCAAAGTCCTCGGTAATGTTCTCCTCACCGATATTTGAGATGACATTCAACTCGGTGAGTGTGCGGCGAACAGCGGGATTCATGCCCTTAATGAGCACCTTGGTTCCTCGTTTGTACGCCAAGTTCACCATGTCTTCAAGGGCAAAGGCGCCCGACAGATCAATCATGGGCACATCACGTAAGGAAACTATAAGCACTGTGTAATTCGCCAGGTTATCAATTTGCCGATACATCGTGTCGGCAATACCGAAAAACATGGGCCCTTGCGGTTCAAGCACCGCGATTTGCTTTCTCAGATGATCCGGCAGAAGTGTCTTGGTGGGTTGTTTCGAGTCATCCAATCCTTGCACTTCCGGTTTTCCCATTTCGCTCATATCGCGGACAAATAAAAAGAAGGCAATAGCCAGCCCCACCCCCACTGCAACCAGCAAATCTTCCCATACCGTCAGAAGGAACACGGTCCAGAAGGTAATTTTGGAAGGGGTGGGAATGCGATGCAGAATGGGAAATACACGGAAGTCCAAGATGTCGTAGCCCACCTTAAAAAGAATGGCGGCGAGACAGCCCATGGGAATATATGAAGCCAACGGAGCCAGGCCGAGCACCAGCGCGAGCAAGACTCCTCCATGGACAATGGTGGAAAGGATCGTCCGCGCCCCACATTGAATATTGGCGATGCTCCGCATGGTTGCCGTTGCGGTGGTGAGTCCCCCAATCAAACCAGCAGCAATATTTGCCCACCCTTGGCCCCAGATCTCCTGGTCGCTGTTGTGGCGCTCATCGTTACTCATTTGATCAATCACGACGCAGGTCAGAAGGGAGTCATAGACGGCCAGACCGGCAAGGGCAGCAGAGACAGGGAGCATCTCATAGAATCGATCAAGGGGAGGAAGATAGATATCGGGAAGACCGGTCGGGACTTCAGGAATGTAGTCAATGTCCAGCCCTAAGATGTTGGCGATAGCGGTCCCGACGGCCAAGCCGATTAACGGAGAGGGTAACCAGATAATCTTGGTGATTTTCGGCCAAATGAGAATGACGCCCAGTGTGATGAGTGAAATCATCACGGCATCAAGGTGTGCGTTCATCATAGAGCTAGGAATGGAGAGTAATGCTTCCCGTACTGAGGATAAGGTGGGAAGGCCGACAAACGGGTTGAACTCAATGATCATGACGATAGCACCGATACCGCACATGAACCCGGAAATGACGGAATAGGGCGTCAGATAAATAAATTTTCCCACTCGCATGGCTGCCAGGACGAGCATGATGATCCCGCTGAAAAACACGCATCCGAAGGCAAACACAAGGTCCGGTTGTCCGGTCGTCAACATGTGATCGTGCATGACTACGGCGAGTTGGACGGTTTTTGGACCGGTTGGTCCGCTCACGCCGACATTGGATCCTCCGAACAATCCGCCGACAAACCCACCTGCAATTGCCCCCCACATCCCTGTGATGGCGCCAAGGCCGGATGCCACACCAAACCCTAAGGCCAGCGGCAGAGCGATGAAGGCCACGGTGATCCCTGCAAGCGTATCCTGGGCAATATTATTCCCCATGGCGCGGATGCGCGGCCAGGGATTCATGTCCGCAAGGAACCCTTTGATTTTATTCCCAAGGAAATTCAACGACGATTTTTACTCCTACTCCAAAATTTTTTAAAGCGCTAAAAGCAAGGGAGGGGATTAGAAGGTTCTGCTCAATTGCTTGAAACTCTGGATCATGCAGGTTTTATGGTTCTGACCTTACAGTAATAAAATGGTTAACAGTGATTTTCTGTGTTGCCGGGTTTCGGCCCGGCAGCCGAGCCCCTTTTGTTTCGGCAAAAGGAGCCAAAACCATTGACGCCCCGTCCGGCCTTCTTCCAGGAGATGGACGCAAGAGAGAGGAGGGCGCGCCAACTCACTGCGCTCAAACAAGGCTCGCCGAGTCATAAGAGCGTCCATCCAGAGGGCCGGGCGGCAGGCGTCGGCCCTTGGGAGACGAACATGGCAGGGATCCAGATGATAGAGCGCGGAACCATCCATTCCATATGATCCGAAACTCTTAGAAGTTACAGCAAATCCTGTACCTGCCCTTTGTTCAATATGAGCTAAACAAGGAAATGGTAAGCTATTGATTCTATGTGTTTTTCATGAAGATAGGGAAGGTGATTTTAGATGAAATTTCGTTCTTGAACGAAATCGCTCTGGGAGTGATGTGCGAAAACGCACATATTGATGTGATACGTTAAAATGTAAAATTCTATTTTTTTATCCCTCAAAAAAGTCCGTGAAATACCGGATGAGGTCACTGATCGTGACAATCCCTACGATTTTTCCAGCTTCCGTCACGACAAGATGACGAACCCCATTCTTTTTCATCATGGCCTGTGCTTCACGAACAGGTTGATCACTTTCTATGAGAAGCATCTCTGATCTCATGATGGCTCTCACTGTGGTGGTCTCCATATTGAGGCCTTTAGCAACACCTTCTCTAGCCAGTCGTTTGTCGGAAACGATCCCCACGTAATCGTCTCCATCGGTAACCAACAAGGCGCTCACCCCTTGATCAATAAACGATTGGCTCAGTTCTTTAAGTGTGGCATCTACCGAAATGGTTTTGACATTTCTGGCCATGTACTCACTAATGGTTGGTGGCGTTTTCCCAGCATTATCCTGTTCAGCCATGGCCTATTCTCCTTGTGTTGAGGTTGTATGGGTGCGGAAGGAGGTACGTGGCACGTTCACCGGCATTCCTTAGTTTTCACCAGTTTGATGGTAAGCCAGATTTTTCACCAACGGTTTGGGGTTGGTTCTTGTGGAATAGGATATAACAAATTGGCTTGAATATTACAAAAACCGATCGACTATATGCCGAAGCGTCGCCGTACAAATTTTCCGTTATTGGAATGTTGAAAAAAGCCGCCAGCGGCGTTCTCGCCCTTTTGGCGTGCTCACGTACTGGAAGTACGCTCCGCGCGCCAAAAGGGCTGCGGCCTTGCTGGACGGACTTTTTTGACCATTCCCGTCGGCTGCTGATATCGATTTCTCCAAGGGCATGTATGTGCCATGGGGTAGAGATATTCAACAGTCCCGTTATGGCCAAAGAAGGATTTGCAGTAAATGAGAGGAGGAAGATTATAGCAGACTACTACATACGGACTTACTGTTATGGGGAAACCGATTTCCCCATTTCCGTACTGACAAAAGCGAGGATTTTTTCGGTATCTTCCACGATGCCATCGGTGACGTTGAGACCAAGCGCTTTATCTTCTTCGTCTAGAGTATCGACCAAGCCTCGTTCTTGGAGTAGGTTTACGTCCCAAAATACGATTCCATGGCTCACCCGTTGCCCGTTGATGTTGGCCATCACGTTAATGTTGTCCCCATGTTCGGTGGGAGTACTCAAAAAAGACAGTTCGATCTTGTCTTGTTTGGCTTGTTGGATAAACTCGATAAAGGTCTTAATTCTTTCTAGGCTATTCGGGTCAATTTCCATAAGGAGCGGTTCTTTCTGTGTTGAGTTAAGGAATTTTTGACGGGTCAAGACTAGGAGTTTTGGGTTACTCTCCCTTACGCCCCTGACACGCAAGGCTTAAGGACTATGGCGGTTTAATGATTGTTTCGATTGCTGAAATCTTCTTATTCCCCATTCCAGGTAATGGCTCAAAAGAAATAACGCCAAGCTTTTAGTTTTGGCGAAACATCCGTTTGGCTGCAGCCAAGCGGTATCCGGCATACATCAGAAGGGACAAAGCGACCAACATTTCTCGATATTCATTCATGCCCCAGATAAATTCTTGATAGAATTGATCGTGAGGTTCTATCCAGGGAATTTCAACCTCTCTGTACCATAGTGGGGCAAACTCGCGATAGATCCCTTTTAGTTCACGGAAAATAAAAGCGATGCTTATGGCCGAAATAACGGGACCTTCTGGAATGGCGGGCTCCAACGCTAAGGGAAGATTAAGATAGTGTCGAAATTTCCAGGAAAGAGGTAATAGAAAAAAAATACCGAGGATGAACAAGGCAGATAATTGATGAACGGGGAAGCGAGAATTATGTAAATTCGTTTCGCTGGAAAAATTTTCTTGCCACCATGTTGGTGTGGTCCATTGGAGATAGCTCTGGCCCCAACTGATTTCCTCTCCGGCAAAGAATAGGGCTGCCATGGCAACAAGACCAACAAGGCCCGCTGCCCAATAATTCGGCCCTTTCAAAAATTCCCATGTTGAAATGAGCAAAAGACCGCCTGCCATACTTGCAGCGAGGAATGTCAAAATTTCGACAAATTGTAATTCTCTCTGCTCAATTTGAAAGATGTATGACACAAAAAAATGCGGCGCGGTGACATACGTGAATACCAAAGTAAAAATCACTAAAAGAGGCCAGGCATAGGCTAGAATTTTCCTGAGACTCAACAAGGCATTTTCCTCTGTAATTGATCGTTTGGATGACCCTAGGACGTGGAAGGAATGGGGTGATGTGAAAATATACCTGATTGGGTCATTGGAACCCAAAGGAATTTCCTTGACTCGAAGGGGTGTACGCTAGGCTGTTCCTTGATGGCCGGAAGTTGGAGGATTCCCTTGCTCCTTGCGTTGAGCGCGCTCGGCGATGTTTGCCATAAGGCCCGTGAATTTTTTGTATTGCGGGTGGTCTGGTGACAAAGGGTTGCCATCTTCGTCGCACATCAACTCTTGCATCCCTTCTAAAATTTCACTCATTTCCGGGAAAAATTCTTCATTTGCTTTTTTACGTCCCATGGGATTTCTCCTAAAATTTTTAAAAAGTCAGTAAGGTAAAGGGCTATATCAAGTTTTTTTGTCTTGGTCGAGAATGCTTTGAATGACAACTTTGAGATTGTCGAAGTTGAGGTTTTTGATTCGAATATTGCCATCGAGGACCACGGTAGGGGTGTGTGTGACTTTGATCCGCTCTCCCCATTCTTTCCCTTTCCCCAGGGTTTGAAACGGCTTCCCGCTAGCCAGGCCTGCTTCAAACTCAGTCCTGTCCAACCCTACTTCTTTGAGAATCAACGACCGCATGGTTTTATCAAACATCTGAATGTCATTATCGTGAATAGATTGAAAAAGGACTTCCTTCATTTTCTGGCCTTTGCCCATGGTTACGGCCTGATTATACATTTCAAAGACGGTGGGTAATTTACCGGGCATGACAGGAAACCCTATCATTCGAGATTCAAATTTATCCCCGAATTCTTTTTGTAGCTTTGTCACCACGACACGTTCAAACATGTGACAATGAGGACAATAGAAATCAGCGAATTCAAATAAAATAACCTTTCCGGATTCGTGCAGGGAGGGTTCCCCTTCCATCATCTCGTATTCGCCGTCGAGTGAGCTGAACGCCAAATTAGCCGAACCAAAAATGGTAACCAGTAGGGCAAGTCCTATCGTCAGTCCTACCCGGGTCTGTCGTGCTTTCATGGGGATCCTTTCATCATTTCTAGTTTCTGGGAGATTAGGTCTCGAATCGAAGTAGCATGATACGGTAACATCTCAAATTCTTTTAGGCTTGCAATAATCCTTCATCATATCAGACTAGGCCTAGTCTGCTTCAAGGTTAAATCTGATTGGAAAGAAGATTGCGAGTCATTTTCTTCTAATTTATGGGCTTTTGAATATTGTCGGATTGACGGATGAAAGGAGGAAAGTTGATGAACATTGTACAGTTGAAGGATTATCAGACTTTTGCTGGTGAGAAAATGAAGAAGTTAAATGTGTTTGAATCCCCAAGGTTCTTTTGCGATGTCTATTGCTTTGAGCCGGGGCAAGTTCAAAAGGCGCATGCCCATGGAGACCAGGATAAATTATATTTTGTGTTAGAAGGGCAGGGGACCTTCCAAGTCGGGTCGGAAAGTCAAATTTTAGGAGAAGGGCAGGGGACCATGGCTCCTGCGGGGGAGGAGCATGGTGTCGTCAATCACACAGAACAGCGGCTTCGGGTGTTGGTGTTTATGGCTCCCAATCCCGGGTGAAGACTGGTTTGTCAGGCAGAACAAATTGGAGGGGAAAGATGAAACGGGCGGAGAGGCAAGAAGGCCTTTCCGCCCGTTTCCTTTGAGTATTGGATCTTAGAAAGTTGGATTCATGGGATTGAAAATTTTGGTGTTGTCATCTCCAGATACTGAGAGAATCCCTATTGCCCCCTTCGCCACACGGAATATACTATGGTCCACTAACAGATATCCTCCGGGCACATCTACTTTGAATTCCACAATCGCAGCTCCCGCTGAAGGTATGAGAGTGGTTTGCACGTTTTTATTCACTGTCCCGCCAATCGCTCCCTCCAGATATACTTTGTCAAAAATTTCACCGATAATGTGAAATGAGGATGTGCTATTCGGTCCGATATTGCCCACATAGAGTCGGACCGTATCTCCGACCTTGGCCTTAAGTTCTCCTTCTCCCATTAATGCCCCGGCTTTGCCGTTAAACACCACATGGTCCGGGTGTTCTGCCAACCCTTTTTCCATTGACAGTTCCATAATGCCCTTTTCAGAGCTTGGCATCGTGAAGAATTCGCTTTGCATGACGGCATATTCACGATCTACCGCCGGCAGGCCTTCCGCCGGGTCGATAAGAATCATCCCATACATCCCATTGGCAATGTGTGCGGGGATGTTCGGCACCGGTGAGGCACAATGGTAGATAAACAATCCGGGGCTTAAGGCCTGAAAGGAAAAGACCCCTTCCTGCCCGGGGGCAGCTAAATTTGATCCGGCTCCACCGCCAGGACCATTTACGGCATGCAAATCCATATTGTGTGGGAATTTACTGCTGCTATGATTTTTCAAATGCAGTTCTACTGTATCCCCCACGCGGGCTCGAATCATGGGACCGGGCACCGTCCCGTTAAAACTCCAAAATTTATATTGTACCCCGTCGGCTAAGGTCCCGACATATTCTTTGGCTTCAACATTGACCACCACTTTCGCAGCCTGTTTTCTGGTAATGGGGGCGGGAACTTCCGGCAATGTTGTGAGTGTGGCTTGCACGGTTGGCATGGCCCATGCCGCAGAAGCAGGTCCAAGGCACGTGACGGTCAGGAACAAGGCTGCGATGAGTGTTCCCCTGAATTCGATCTTGGTTATCATGAACGGGTTTTCTCCTTTTCTGTATGTGTGCTGTTAAAAAACATAACTTACCTACTGATGCTACATCATAGGGAAATGTATTGAAGAAACAATGATATAGATCATCAAATGGAAAAAAGACGAGGAGATTAGCTGTGAAAGGAATGAAGAAAAGGTGGGTGTGACTGACGTAAGGCGCGTTCAAAGATGGCCCGAAGATTGGCTGCGAATGCACAAGTTATTTTCACGTAAGTCCTTAGGGTATGGCGTGAGGGGCCATTCCTTGGAGGCGTGGGAGATGAAGAATGAAGAGTTGTTTCCCATGACCTGCAATGAGCTGATCTTTTTTGAACCGGCTCAGAATACGACTGGTTGTCTCTTTGGTCAATCCTGCCATATCGGCCAAGTCTTGGTGGGTGAGACGAACGGAAATGCGGATACCTTGGGTTTCCTGAATGCCGGAACGCTCGGCCAAGTTCACAAGGAGGGCCGCCACGCGTTGCTCGGCGCGGTCTAAGGCAAAGGCTTTGGCATTGTCTTGTGATTCTCGAAGCCGATGACTCAAATAATTGATAATGTTGACGGCTGCTTCAGGATTTCGTTGGATAACCTCCATCATTGCCGTGCGGTGGATTTTGATGACCGTTCCCTCTCCCATGGATTGCGCACAGCCTGGATGGGAGTCACCGGAAAAGGCTGAGGCTTCACAACAAAAGAGATCGCCCGGCATAAGGACTTTGAGGGTTACTTCACGTCCTTCGGGGTTGGATTTGACGCATTTCACATTGCCCTGTGTGACAATATGAAACCAGTCGGCAGGATCGCCTTCTTTAAAGATGAATTGCCCTTTTTTAATAGGAACTTCTACGGCGAGTTTGGCCAATTCCTGTCGATCTGTTTCGGACAGGCAGGCAAACAGCGGGAGCGAGTCAAGGGAGGTTTGGAAGCCATTGAAGGTCATTATGAAACCAGTTGTTTCGCTTTTTCAACGATAGCGCGCGCGCTAATGCCATAATGATCGAGTAATTGGGCAGGTTTTCCGCTATGCGGAATTTGCTGGATCCCCATTTTATGGAGGCATACGCCTACGGTGGACAGAGCGCTCAGAACCGCATCACCAAGCCCTCCATGGAGATAATGATCTTCAACGGTCAAGGCCAGATTATTTGTGGCTTTTGCGGCTTGTTGGAGCGTGGCCACATCGATGGGAACAATGCTGTAAAGATCAATAATGCGAACAGTAATGCCGGATTTTTGTAATTCGTCATAGGCTTTGAGGGCTTCAAACAACGTGACGCCTGCTGCAACAATCGTGAGTGGTCGTTGT
>PVMK01123777.1_pt1 | contig 11617 bp, 11 predicted proteins | sample 1853481 | NCBI WGS metagenome assembly PVMK01 (sample SAMN08533507, study PRJNA380276) | Marine sediment metagenome, whole genome shotgun sequencing project. | reverse complement strand
TGGCAGTTGCAGTACGAATACAAGGATCTGGAAGCGAATGCTACACTTGGGCTTGTCACAGATTCCGACTTCGCTGGTGGTGGCACGGATGGCAAGGGCCACAGGTTCTCCGGCAAATACGCGATCAACAAGAAATGGGCCCTGGGCGTGACTTACTTTGATAATACCAGAGGTGTGGACCTGGGCGACGATGCGGATTACAAACGCCTGCAGGTGGACACTATCTTCAAGTACTAGACATTATGTAGTGTGGCGTGGAGGCGCGGTGTAAAGCCCGCCTCCACAGCACCATGTCGTCGCCGCGACAGTGCCGCGACAGTGCCGCGATAGTTGCATCGAAGCTCAGCTTCGGTAAAATAACGCGGCTTTTTTATGTAAATTGAAAAGCCACACGTCCCCTTCGTCTAGTGGCCCAGGACACTGCCCTTTCACGGCGGTAACAGGGGTTCGAACCCCCTAGGGGACGCCATTATCCTTAGAGCCCGGTATTGTTCCGGGTTTTTTGCTACATATGCTGTCTAAACCGGCCAGGGGCTGGAGGTAGAGCGCGTTATGAGTCGTTACTGGAGTGATTTGGTCAATCAACTGACACCCTATGTGCCGGGAGAGCAACCGCAGGGCGATAGGCTGATTAAGCTCAATACCAATGAGAGCCCCTACCAACCTTCCCCCGCTGTGTTGACGGCCATTGCCGCGGTCAGTGGCGACAGTCTGCGACTTTATCCAGACCCTGAATCTACGGCGCTTAAACGGGCTTTTGCCCAGCGCAATGGGCTACTGCCGGAGCAGGTGTTCATCGGTAACGGTTCGGACGAGGTGCTGGCACATGTTTTCCAGGCACTGCTCAAGCATGATCAGCCGGTTTGTTTTCCCGACATCAGCTACAGCTTTTATCCCGTGTGGTGCGAGCTCTATGGCATCAGCCATCGCGACGTTCCTGTGGCAAACGATTTCACGATCGACCCGACAGCTTACCCTACGGATAACGGCGGCATAATAATCCCCAATCCCAATGCCCCCACAGGTGTGCTGATGGGTCTGGATGTGATTCGCTCCCTGTTGCGGGCGAGCTGTGACTCGGTGGTGGTTATCGACGAGGCCTATATCGATTTTGGTGGTGAGTCGGCGGTACAGTTGATAGACCAATTCGACAATCTGCTGGTAGTGCAGACCTTGTCCAAGTCCCGGGCACTGGCGGGCTTGCGTGTGGGTGTTGCGATGGGGAGTGTAGAGCTCATTGAGGGCCTGGAGCGGGTAAAGAACTCCTTCAACTCCTACCCACTGGATATTGTTGCCCAGCGGGCGGCGTTGGCCTCTTTAGCTGATGAGGAATATTTCCAGCAGAGCTGTCAGCGGGTTGTCGCCAGTCGTGAGTTTGTGTGCCGGGAACTGACCACCATGGGCTTCGATGTGCTGCCCTCGGCGGCAAATTTTGTTTTTGCCAGCCACTCACGGCGCGCGGCCAGGGGCTTGTTTGCCGAGTTGCGCGAGCGGGGGATTATTGTGCGCTATTTCGATAAGCCGCGTATAGATAACTACCTGCGTATCAGTATCGGCACAGAAGCGCAGTGTGATGCGTTGTTATTGGCTTTGCGAGCCCTGCTAAAACTAAAAAGGTGAGTCAACGTTGCGCGGATTTGCTTGATGGTCTGTAGTAGCGGCCTCCGGCCGCGACTTTCGCCCTCAGAGAGGGCTGCTACAGGTGCGGCGCTAAACTTTCTTGAGCACCACACTGCCGATACTGTAGCCGGCGCCAAAGGAGCACAGTATGCCCAGGTCGCCGCTCTTGAAGTCGTCACGGTGCTTGTGAAAGGCGATAACAGAGCCTGCGGAACTGGTATTGGCATACTCATCGAGAATGGTGGGCGCCTCATCTGCGGTAGCGTCCCGGCCCAGCACGCGCCGGGAAATCAATTGGTTCATGCTCAGGTTGGCCTGGTGCAACCACATACGTTTCAACTGCTCCGGCGCGATCTCGAGCTTCTCCAGCTGTGCGGAAATTTGCGTGGCCACCGCCGGGCACACTTCCTTGAATACCTTGCGCCCCTCCTGCACAAACAACTTGTCGACATTGCCAATGCCTGACTCGTCCCCGCGATTGAGGAAACCGAAATTATTGCGGATGTTGTTCGAGTAGATGGTTTGCAGTTTGGTGTCGACGATCAGGTACTGCTCACTGGACGTGGCGGTTTCGGCACGCTCCACGATGACCGCGGTACAGACGTCGCCGAAGATAAAATGGGAATCCCGGTCGCGGAAGTTGAGGTGGCCGCTACAGATTTCCGGGTTGAGCATCAGCACACAGTTGGCGCTGCCGGTCGTCACCGCATCACGGGCCTGTTGAATGCCGAATGTGGCGGAAGAGCACGCCACGTTCATATCGAAGCCGTAGCCCTTGATACCCAGGGCATCCTGGATTTCCACAGCCATGGCGGGGTAAGCCCGTTGCATGTTGGACGCCGCCACAATCACCGCATCGATGTCATCTGCTGATTTCCCGGCCTGGGCCATGGCCTGCCGCGCCGCCGCAACGCCCATCTCACATTGGATGGACTGGGCGTCATTGGGGCGCTCGGGCAGGCGCGGTGTCAGACGGTTTGGGTCGAGTATGCCGTCCTTGTTCATCACATAGCGGGACTTGATACCGGAGGCCTTTTCGACGAATTCGGCAGAGGAGGGCTGCAGTGCGGCTAATTCCCCGGCGGCGATCTCGTCGGTGTGAGCGGCGTTGTAGATTTCCACATAGGCGTTGAAGGAATCAACAAGTTCTTCATTGCTGATGGACTCCGCGGGTGTATAGAGGCCGGTGCCACTGATGACAATATCTGGTGTGGGGTCTGGCATGGGATTACTAGCGCTCGTCCAGGGGCACGAAATCCCGTTGTGGGTAGCCGGTGTACAGCTGGCGCGGGCGGCCGATACGGTAGCTGCCGCTAATCATCTCGTTCCAGTGCGCGATCCACCCCACGGTGCGGCCAACTGCAAATATAACAGTGAACATGCTGGTGGGGATGCCGATAGCCTTGAGGATGATGCCGGAGTAGAAATCCACATTGGGGTAGAGTTTTTTCTCGATAAAGTACTCGTCGTGCAGAGCGATCTCCTCCAGGCGCTTGGCAATTTCCAGCATCGGGTCGTTTTCTATGCCCAGTTCCGCCAGTACTTCATCCGCTGCCTGCTTCATCACTTTGGCGCGAGGGTCGAAATTCTTGTAGACCCTGTGGCCGAAGCCCATCAGGCGGAAGGGGTCATCCTTGTCCTTGGCGCGCGCGACGAAACCGTCAATATGGGATACGTCGCCAATCTCCTCCAGCATCTTCAGTACCGCTTCGTTGGCGCCACCGTGGGACGGACCCCACAGGGCGGCAATGCCGGCCGCGATGCAGGCGAAAGGGTTGGCGCCAGAGGAACCCGCCAGGCGCACGGTGGAGGTGGAGGCGTTTTGTTCATGGTCGGCGTGCAGCAGGAATACGCGGTCCATGGCCTTGGCCAGTACCGGGCTTATATTGCTCGGCTCGCAGGGGTTGCCGAACATCATGTGCAGGAAGTTTTCCGCATAGTTCAGACTGTTATCCGGGTACATGAAGGGTTGGCCGGTGGAGAATTTGTAGCTCATGGCCGCCAGGGTGGGCATTTTGGCGATCAGGCGAAAGGCGGCGACCTGCCGGTGTTGCTCGTCAGCAATTTCAAGCGAGTCGTGGTAAAAGGCGGACAGGGCGCCGACCACGCCACACATGATGGCCATGGGGTGGGCGTCCCGTCGAAAGCCGTTAAAAAAGGTGCGTATCTGCTCATGGACCATGGTGTGGTTGTGAACCGTGTCGACAAACTGCTTTTTCTCTTCTTTGGTGGGCAGCTCTCCGTAGAGCAGCAGGTAGCAGGTTTCCAGATAGTCGGATTCCTCGGCCAATTGGTCGATGGGATAGCCCCGGTGTAGCAATATACCCTTGCCACCGTCGATAAAGGTGATCTGGGATTCACAGGCGGCTGTGGATACAAAGCCAGGGTCGTAGGTAAACATCCCCTTGCCGGTCAAACCACCGACATCCACGACATCAGGACCCAGGGTGCCTGAGTAAATCGGCAGTTCAATCGCCTCGTCAATTCCGTCTATCTTGAGGGTGGCTTTCTTATCGCTCATATGAGGTCCTGGGCTGTGAATCTGTGGGGGAGTACACTATAAAGTCTGGAGAGGTTTTGTCAATTGACCTAGGTCTAATTGCGCCCATGTGCCCGTATATGTGTAGATATCCCGGCATCACGATAATGGGAGATCGGCACATATTGCGGTAAATCAATCGTTGGCCCCCCATTGTGAGGAACGGATTGTAATTGCCGGCGTATCTGCCTATAATTTCGCGCGTTTTGGTTAGCAGGCGGCAGTTGTGCCTGGCGACACCTGTGGCATCGAGCCAACCCTATGAACCGCCCTGAGGGGCGTCGCAACGGTGGAACCCAAAAGTGAAAGACAAGCGCCCTGTAAACCTGGATATCGGTACCATGCGGCTTCCTATCACCGCATGGGTGTCCATTGCCCACCGCGCCTCTGGCGTATTCCTGTTTGCCGGTATGGCGGTGCTCATCTGGGCACTGGATGCCAGCCTGGCCAGCCCTGAAAGTTTCGCCTCGCTGCAGGAATGCCTGGGCAGTCCCCTGGTCAAGTTGGTGATATGGGCGGTCGTAGCCGGCCTGATTTACCACTCCGTGGCGGGCGTAAAGCATTTGATCGCGGACCTGGGTATCGGTGAGACGATGGAGGGGGGCGTACTCGGCGCCCGTATCGTGATCGCCTTATCGATTGTACTTATTCTGCTGGCGGGAGTCTGGATATGGTAACTGCAGTAACAAGTTTTGGGCGCTCTGGCCTCTATGACTGGCTAATGCAGCGCGTGACCGCTGTTATCCTGCTGGCTTATTTTCTTTACGTGGGCTGTGTGCTGCTGGGCGGCGTCGATTACGCGGCCTGGAAAGATTTGTATGCCCAGACCTGGATGCGAGTATTCAGTTTACTGGCTCTGCTGTCGCTGGGCGTTCATGCATGGGATTGGCCTGTGGGCTGTTTTTACCGACTACCTGACCGAGCGACTGATGGGCACCACGGGCAATGTTCTGCGCTTTGCCGCGCAGGCACTTTGCGCACTCATTATGTTTACGTATGTTGTCTGGGGCATCCAGATTTTGTGGGAGTTATTAGACTATGGCGGCTCTTCGCACAATTTCATTTGATGGTGTTATCGTTGGTGGCGGTGGTGCGGGTATGCGTGCCGCACTGCAACTGGCCCAGTCCGGTTATAAGACAGCGGTGATCTCCAAGGTCTTTCCCACCCGATCACACACGGTTTCAGCCCAGGGCGGTATCACCTGTGCCATCGCCAGTGCCGACCCGGACGACGATTGGCGTTGGCATATGTACGATACGGTCAAGGGCTCCGATTACATCGGTGACCAGGATGCTATCGAATATATGTGTAGCGTCGGTCCCGGAAGCGGTGTATGAACTGGAACACATGGGCCTGCCTTTCTCCCGCACGGAAGAGGGGCGTATCTACCAGCGCCCCTTTGGCGGGCCAATCCAAGAACTTCGGTGAGGGCGGCCAGGCCGCCAGGACCTGCGCCGCGGCGGACCGCACCGGTCACGCCCTGCTGCATACCCTGTACCAGGGCAATATGAAGGCCAAAACAGTATTCTTCAATGAGTGGTACGCCACCGACCTGGTCAAGAACCAGAGCGGTGCGGTAGTCGGTGTTATCGCCATTTGCATGGAAACCGGTGAGACGGTCTATATGAAGTCCAAGGCCACCGTACTGGCGACCGGGGGAGCGGGGCGTATCTACGCCTCCACCACCAACGCCCACATCAATACCGGTGACGGTATTGGTATGGCCCTGCGCGCGGGCTTCCCGGTGCAGGATATCGAGATGTGGCAGTTTCATCCCCACTGGCATTGCCGGGCGCCGGCGTACTGGTCACGGAGGGCTGCCGTGGAGAGGGTGGCTACCTGATCAATAAAGACGGCGAGCGTTTTATGGAGCGCTACGCCCCCAATACCAAGGACCTGGCGGGTCGTGATGTTGTCGCGCGTTCCATGGTGCTGGAAATTCTGGATGGCAAGGGGCTGTGGCCCCAATGGCGACTATGTGTACCTGAAGCTGGATCACCTGGGTGAGGATGTTCTGGAGAGCCGCCTGCCGGGCATCTGTGAACTGTCTCGCACCTTCGCACACGTCGACCCGGTGAAAGAACCGGTTCCCGTGGTACCTACCTGCCATTACATGATGGGCGGAGTCCCAACCAACGTTGATGGCCAGGCACTGACCATCGATGAGCATGGCCACGATACGAGTTATTCCCCGGCCTCTACGCCTGTGGCGAGGTAGCCTGCGTATCCGTGCACGGGGCCAACCGGCTGGGTGGCAACTCCCTGCTGGACCTGGTGGTTTTTGGTCGTGCGTCAGGCCTGCACATCGAGCGCTCCCTACGTGAGGGTATCGATCTGAGTGATGCTTCCGACAGCGATATAGAGCAGGCGATGTCCCGCCTGGACAAGTTGAACAACTCAACCGGTGGCGAGAACGTGGCCGACCTGCGCACGGAGTTGCAAGACACCATGCAGAAGCACTTCGGTGTATTTCGCAACGGCGAATTCATGCAGGAGGGCATCGGTAAACTCGCCGATTTGCGCGGCCGAATAGAAAACGCCAGCCTTGCTGACAAGAGCATGGTTTACAATACGGCCCGTATCGAAGCGCTGGAACTACACAACCTGTTCGAGGTGGCGGAGGCTACCGCCATCGCGGCGGAGGAGCGCAAGGAGAGCCGCGGCGCCCACGCCCGGGAGGACTTCGACTCCCGTGATGATGAAAACTGGCTGTGCCATTCTGTGTATTTTCCCGACTGACAAGAGAGTGGGCAAGCGCGCGGTGAATTTTGAGCCAAAAACGGTGGATACTTTCCAACCGAAAGCGCGTGTTTATTAAGGGGCAGGAAATATGTTGCAAGTAAGTATTTATCGCTATAACCCTGAAACTGACAGCGAACCGTACATGCAGGATGTACAGGTCGATACCGGCGGCAAGGACCTGATGGTGCTGGACGTGATGGAACTGATCAAGTCCCGGGATACCACGTTTGCCTATCGCCGTTCCTGTCGTGAGGGCGTGTGCGGTTCTGATGGTGTAAACATGAACGGCGTGAATGGCCTGGCTTGTATTACACCCCTGTCTGCAACCGTGAAGAACAACACCCTGGTTTTACGGCCGCTGCCCGGCTTGCCGGTGGTGCGCGACCTGGTGGTCGACATGAGCATGTTCTATGCGCAGTATGAGAAAGTGCAGCCTTATTTGCAGAACGATACGCCGCCACCCGCCATCGAGCGTCTGCAGTCACCGGAGGATCGGGAGAAGCTCGACGGTCTGTACGAATGCATCCTGTGCGCCTGTTGCTCCACCGCCTGCCCCTCTTTCTGGTGGAACCCGGATCGTTTTATCGGACCGGCAGGCCTGCTGCAGGCCTATCGCTTCCTGGCGGATACCCGTGACACCGCCACTGAAGAGCGGCTGGCCAGGCTGGATGACCCCTTCAGCGTCTTTCGCTGCCACGGTATCATGAATTGTGTGAGCGTTTGCCCCAAGGGTTTGAACCCGACGAAGGCGATTGGCCATATTCGCAACATGCTTCTCGCGCGTGCGATATGACATTAAGAATTGGCGATAACATATTGAATATATAGCATTAAGCTTTGTTTCTCTGCCGCTGCTTATCAGCGGCAGAGTTGTATTTGCCGGGACGACAAAAGCTTATCGGCAGAGTGGCGCTGGCGCTGCTACACTCAGCTGTAAGCTGCCGGGAAACGGACCGTATTCGAACCGGTGAGTGTTTAACAGTGATTTAATCCCCTGGAAGGGTAGAGATGCAAGAAAGCTCAATGGAGCACCTGTGGCGGAGCTCGCACATCGCTGGTGGCAATGCCACCTATGTGGAGAACCTGTACGAGTCCTATCTAGCGGATCCCAATGGGGTGCCCGAACAGTGGCGCGACTATTTTGACGGACTGCCCCGGGTTGAGTCGGATACCGTCCAGATAGACGACGTTCCCCACTCGGTCATCCGGGAGCGCTTGCCCGCATCAGCAAGATGCGTGTGCGCACCGAAGCCACGGTGCAGCACGATTCCCGTGCTACCGAATATGAACGCAAGCAGGTGCAGACGCTGCAGTTGATTTCCGCCTATCGGCAGCGCGGCCACCAGAAGGCACACCTGGACCCGCTGGGCCTGGCCGAGCGTGAGCATGTACCCGATCTTGAGTTGAGTTTTCACCAACTCTCCACGGCGGATTTCGACACGGTGTTCCAGACCGGCAGTCTGCACATCGGCAAGGCCGACGCGACCCTGGGCGATATCTATAACGCCATTGAGCGCACCTATTGCAACAGCATCGGCGCCGAGTTCATGCATATCGTTGACACCGAGCAGCGCCACTGGATTATGCAGCGCATGGAGTCCGTGCGTTCGGCGCCGGAATATGGCAGGGACGTGCGACTTGGGTTGTTACGTAGCCTGACCCATGCCGAGGGGCTGGAAAAATCACTGGGCTCCAAATACCCGGGAACCAAACGTTTCGGACTGGAAGGCGGTGAAAGCCTCATCCCCATGCTGACCGAGATGGTCCAGCGCGGCGGCTCTTATGGCGCGCAGGAGATCGTGCTGGGTATGGCCCATCGCGGTCGCCTCAACGTGCTGATCAATATCCTGGGCAAAAACCCCTCTGAGCTGTTTGCCGAATTCGAGGGCCGGGTAGAATATGAAACTTCCGGCGATGTGAAATACCACCAGGGGTTCTCGTCCAACGTGATGACCCCCGGCGGCGAAGTGCACCTGGCTCTGTCGTTCAACCCTTCACACCTGGAAATTGTTTCGCCTGTGGTTGAGGGTTCGGTGCGCGCCAGGCAGGAGCGGCGCAACGACGATATCGGGAATCGGGTTGTACCCATCGTGATTCACGGTGATGCGGCCTTTGCCGGGCAGGGCGTGGTAATGGAAACATTCCAGATGTCCCAGACGCGCGCTTATAAAACCGGTGGCACTATTCATATCATTATTAACAATCAGGTCGGTTTTACCACCAACAAGCGTGAGGATATGCGCTCTACCGAGTATTGCACCGATATCGCCAAGATGGTGCAGGCGCCCATATTTCACGTGAATGCCGACGACCCTGAGGCGGTGCTGTTTGTCACCCAGATGGCAGTGGACTACCGCACCGAGTTCAACCGGGACGTGGTGGTAGACCTGATTTGCTATCGCCGCCGGGGCCACAACGAGGCCGATGAGCCCTCGGTGACCCAGCCATTGATGTATCATGCCATACGCCAACACAAGACTACCCGGGACTTGTATGCCGCTAAACTTGTCGACGAGGGTGTGATTACCGATAGCGAAGACCAGTTCCTGATGGATCGCTACCGGGACTCCCTGGATCGCGGTGAGCCCCTGGTGGAAAGCCTGGTGTCCCAACCCAATAAATCCCTGTTTGTTGACTGGTCGCCCTACCTGGGACATAAGTGGACGCTGCCGGCTGACACCAGCATGGATATTCACGTGCTGCAGAATCTGGCGCACGACATCAACGTGGCGCCGGACAACTTCCCGCTACAACGCCAGGTATCCAAAATTCTTGAAGATCGCCGCAAGATGGCGGCAGGGGGCATGCCGATAAACTGGGGTTTTGCCGAAAACCTGGCCTATGCTTCCCTGCTCAATGAGGGTTACCCGATACGGCTGACCGGGCAGGACGTGGGCCGCGGAACCTTTTCCCATCGCCACGCTGTGCTGCACAACCAGAAAGACGGCAGTGCTTACGTGCCCCTGCAGCACATTGGGGAGGATCAGGGTACTTTCGTCATCTATGACTCCCTGTTGTCGGAAGAGGCGGTGTTGGCCTTCGAGTATGGCTATTCCACCACCATGCCCAAGGGCCTGGTTATCTGGGAGGCCCAGTTCGGTGATTTCGCCAATGGCGCCCAGGTTGTGATCGACCAGTTCATCACCAGCGGTGAGCACAAGTGGCAGCGTCTCAGTGGCTTGACCTTGCTGTTGCCCCACGGTTACGAGGGGCAGGGTCCGGAGCACTCATCGGCCAGGCTGGAGCGTTTCATGCAGTTGTGCGCCGAGCACAATATCCAGGTGTGCGCACCGACCACGCCGGCACAGGTTTATCACATGCTGCGGCGCCAGACAATACGCCCGATGCGCAAGCCGTTGATCGTGATGTCGCCCAAAAGCCTGCTGCGCCATAAGGAGGCTGTTTCCACCCTGGAAGAACTGGCGCACGGGAAGTTTCACAACATACTGGACGAGACGGATGACCTGGACAAATCCAGGGTGCAACGCATTGTTATTTGCAGTGGCAAGGTATTTTACGATTTGCGCGCGACGCGCCGTGAGCGCGGTCTGGATCATGTCGCCATCCTGCGATTAGAGCAGCTTTACCCGTTTCCCGAGGCGGAGCTGCTGGAGATACTGTCCAGTTATCCCAATGTCGCCGATGCGATATGGTGCCAGGAAGAACCCATGAACCAGGGCTCCTGGTATGCCAGCCAGCATCATATACGCCGTGTAATCCATCGCCACAAAGTGGAGGTGTATCTGCGCTACGTCGGTCGTGACGGCTCTGCGGCACCGGCTGCCGGCTATATGGCATTGCATGTGGCGCAACAGGAAGAATTCATTAACGCAGCTCTGGGCGAAATGCCCTGGGGTTCATAGCCGCAACTGGCATTTCACAAAGGAAACGAAATGGCTATTGAAATCAAGGCACCAGCTTTTCCCGAATCGATCGCAGATGGCGAGGTCGCCGCCTGGCATAAGGCGGAAGGTGACACCGTCTCCCGCGATGAGCTTATCGTCGAGATAGAGACCGACAAGGTCGTGATGGAGGTGGTGGCGCCGGAAAGCGGCGTACTTACCAAAATCCACGTATTGGAAGGCGATACAATCGAGGGTGAGCAGTTGCTGGCGACCCTGGAGCCCGGTGCGGTGACATCCTCTGCCGATGCTTCCGCAACCGCCACGGAAGCGCCGGCCGCCTCCGCAGCAACAACGCCTGGCGACAATACAGATCTGGCCGCATTACTGGGCCCCGCCGCGCGACAACTGGTGGATGAGCACAAACTGGATATCAGCCAGATATCGGGTAGCGGCAAGAATGGACGGATCACCAAGGAAGATATCGTCAAGTACATGAAGACGCACGATACGGCGGCACCGGCCAAAGCCCCGCCCGCTCCGGCACCGGCTGTCAGCGAGCCCGGCGCAACTGAGGGGCCGTCCAGTGAGCGCGTTGAAAAGCGCGTACCCATGACCCGTATGCGCGCAAAGATCGCCGAGCGTCTGCTCACCGCGACCCAGGAAACCGCCATGCTCACCACCTTTAACGAGGTGAACATGGCGCCAGTGATGGCGCTGCGCAGCAAGTATAAAGATCAGTTTGAGAAGGTTCACAACGGTACGCGCCTGGGTTTTATGGGCTTTTTCGTCAAGGCCGCCTGTGAGGCTCTGAAGCGTTTCCCCGCCGTGAATGCATCGGTAGACGGTAGCGATATTGTCTATCACGGCTAT
>PVMK01115551.1_pt1 | contig 11621 bp, 13 predicted proteins | sample 1853481 | NCBI WGS metagenome assembly PVMK01 (sample SAMN08533507, study PRJNA380276) | Marine sediment metagenome, whole genome shotgun sequencing project. | reverse complement strand
CGCGCGGCAGCTCGACCTGCGGTTCACCAGCGGCTCGGCTTGACGCACAAACGGCTCATCGGCCTGTTCACCTTGCTCGGGGCCGGAATGACGCCGCGCCGGCTCGCCAAGCGTTACCCCCATGGCCGTCTCCTCAAGCCGAACCGGCCGGGGTGGTTTCTGAAACGCGGCCTTCTCACCAAGGACAGGCGAGTCGAGCTTGCGCCGGTAGACTTTCTCGAAGGCGCAGAGGCAGAGCTGGAGATTGCATACGAGCGAGAGCTCCGCTCGAAGACGACCTTGAAGCTGATCGGCAAACGCGAGAAGCGCGGCCACAATTCGTGGATGCACAACGCGCCTGCGTTGGGCGGCCAGGCTCACCAGACCAACCGGCTCTACATGCATCCGGACGATGCATCGGAGGCGGGCTTAGGGGACGGTGACCTTGCAGAGCTCGGGACGGATCACGGCAGTCTTCAGGTGCCCGTCCAGATCACCGACGAAGTCATGCGATACGTCGTCGCGCTGCCCCACGGCTGGGGGCATCGAGACTCGGGGCTCGCGTACGCAAGGGCACATCGCGCAGGGGTCAACGTCAACGCGTTGGCTGGAGATGGTGCAAGCAACACAGAACGACTATCGGGAATGGCGCATCTCACGGCGTTCCCGGTTCGAGTGAAACCGGTCGGCACACCCAAGCGTTCAGAGGAGCAATAGAAATGGAAACCGCGGCACAAGACGCAGCAACGATCACATACGATCCCATTTACGATCCGTTCAACCCCGAGCTGATCGCCGACCCCTATCCGTTCTACGAACGCCTCCGGGACGAACATCCGCTCCACTACAACGAACGGATGGATTTTTACGTGCTGTCCCGGTACGACGACATCTTTCATGCGCTCCGCAAGCCGCAGATATTTTCGTCCGCGCAGGGGCTCACGCCCGTCAAGGACGAGATCGCCCAGCTCGGTCTTCCGCCGACGTTCATCATGATGGATCCACCGGACCACACACGGCTTCGGCGGTTGATCACGAAAGCATTCACCCCCGATACGGTGAAAGAGCTCGAGCCAACGATCAGACAGTTCGTGGTCGACCACGTCGAGGCCATGAAGCGAAAGTCCGCCGATGGAGAAGAGGTCGATCTGATCGAAGCGATCGCGTCACCACTTCCCACGATGGTGGTCGCGGATATCCTCGGCGTGCCTCCGGAGGACCGCGAGAAGTTCGACCCATGGTCGGATGCGATCACCTCAGCCTCCGCAGACTTCACGCTCGACGTTCAAGAGGCGATGGGCGCGGTGCAGGGCTTGGTCACGTACTTCAGCGGCATGTGCCAAGCGCGCCGTGCCAACCCGACCGGCGACATGATCACCAAGCTCACGCAGGCTGAGGTCGACGGCGACAAGCTGACCGATTGGGACATCGTGGGCTTTTCCTTCGTGATGATCGCCGGTGGTAACGACACCACTACGAACCTGATTGGCAACTCGATGAAGTTTCTCCACGATTACCCCGACCAGCACCGGGAAATCATCAAAGACCCCTCACTCATTCCAAACGCGATCGAAGAGTTCCTTCGCATCGAGTCGGTCGTGCAGGGCCTGTCGCGAACCACGCTCGAGGACGTGGAGTACTACGGCAAGACGATTCCGGCGGGCAGCAAAGTGCACAATCTTTATGCGTCTGGTAACCGTGACCCGCGGCACTGGGGTGACAACGCGGACGAGCTAGACATTCACCGCGAGATCGACCGGCACCTTTCGTTCGCGCAGGGGCCGCATTTTTGTATCGGGGCGCACGTGGCACGCTTGATGGTGCGCACCTATTTCGAAGAGATGGGCTCGCGCATCGGCGAGAACTTCGAGATCAACTGGGACAATGCCGAGCGGCGGAACTCCGCGTTTACGCGTGGCTTCACCAAGATTCCGATTCACATCAAAGTATGAGTACGATCCGAGTACGATTCGAGCCTGCCGGTTTCGAGATCGACGCTCAGCCGGGCGAGGCGATCATGGATATCACCGACGCAAACCCCGCGGCGGAGGTCCCATACTCCTGCCGCGCCGCCACCTGCGGCACCTGCAGAGTCGAGGTGCTGGAGGGTGGTGACTCGCTCTCGGCGCCCGACGAGTTCGAGCTCGAGGTCCTCGACATCTTCGGCGACACCCCAGACAAAGTCCGCCTCTGCTGCCAAAGCAAACTAGTCGGCGGCAACGGAACCCAAGTCACCCTAAAAGTCTGCGACGACTAAAAGGCGGCTTTTACCGCTAGGTTGATGCCGAACTCGTTGATCTTGATTCCCACCATGTTGAGTTGGCCTGGTTGGCTCGCTGGGTTCGGGAAGGTTGATGGGAAGACGATGCCCGCCAGGGTGCCGCTGCCGTGGGAGTACCGCAGCGCCACGGCGAAGGCGAGGTAGAAGCCGTCCTCTTCCTGCTTGGGAGGCGCGACGCGGTTGGCGAAGTCGACGCCCAGCGTGAAGCCGTAGAAGTTGAGCTTGCTGTCCGCGAACTCGCTCGGCTCACGTTCGGGGCTGAAGTCGGTAAAGAAACCGGCACCGAGCTTGAGTTTGTCCGTGAGCCTGAAGATTCCGCCTACTCGGACATCGGCAGTGGTCTTCAAGTCGATGCCGAGCTCGGGCGTTTGGAGAGGGAAGTGCACGACGAGATCGGCCTCGATCCAACCCCAGGGGCGCAAGTACGCCACCCCCAATCGCGTGAGACCTGTTTCAACGCCCGCCCATGCGCCGCTGAGCTCGTCGATTTGAGTCCCACGAAACGCGGGGGGCCCGCCGGGCGGCGACAAGCTCTGCGTCGCTGTGGTTTCGTTGTCGAGGTAGACCAGGTAGCTCGGGGTGGCGACGGACCAGCCGATCCGGACTTCCTCGATCGGAGCCCACTGAATCCCGGCTTTCAGCTGCAAGCCTCCACCCGCGGCGGCCTGGTTGAAATTCCGATCGAAGGTGCCTCCTTGTCCTTCGTCGTACGCCCCGGTGATAATCTGGGTGGACCGCCTAGAGGCGATGACGATGTCGAGCCCCCCACCCAAGAGAAACTTCTCGCTCTTCTTCCAAGCAACCACCCCGCTCAGGTGATACAGCGAGTTCGTCTCGTCAGCGCTTGCAAAGAACTCCGAAGGTTCGGTGGAGTCGGTCTCCGTCGCGACGGTATCCTGCAAGAACCGGCTGAGCGATCGCGAAAAGAAGAAGCCGATTCCCCAGCGTAGCTCCGGTCGCGGCGACGCGACGAACGTGAGGGCGCGTGGGATCGCCTGAAGCGCGGAGTAGTCGCCTTCGCTTTGCTCTCCGCTCTCGATTGACAGCGAGCCCGGGGCGCTCACGAGGCTGTACGAGAGAATCGCACCCGTCAGATCGACCGAGCGGGCGTCGAGCCGTGCCACGCCCGCCGGGTTGAACCACATCGCCCCCCCGGTGTGCACGTTGGCCACCACCGCCCCGCCGGTCAGCGCGACGTCGTTTCCAGCGATCACCTCATCGCTGTTCCCCGCCTCTGCCAGAGCCGGGATCGTTAGAAGCGCAACGACGAGGATCCCAGAAGCGCGAAGCATTGCGCGGATAGTAGCGCAAAAAGTCTCAGATGGTCGGCTCGAGAATCACGATCGGAATTACGCGGTCCATCCACGTCTCATAGCTTGCGAAGTCAGGGTAGTGGTCGACAAGCTTCGGCCAAAGCACCTCACGCTCCTCCGGCGATGCCGTGCGCGCCGTCATGTTCATCCTACGTCGCTTGATTTGAACCTGGCACTCGGGGTTGGCTTGCAGGTTCCTGTACCAGAGCGGGTCCTTCGGCAGTCCGCCTTGAGAGCCCGCCACGATCACCTTGCTGCCGTCTTCGATGAACAAGAGCGGCGCGATCCTAGGCTGCCCGCTCTTGCGCCCGATCGTCGTCAGCAGGAGCACCGGAACGCCCCACGGAAACGCGCTTCCCACCCGCCACGTCGAGCCGAGCAGCCCCCCTGTCCATCGGTAAATCGCCACGTTCACCTTGGACATGGTCTTGATGATCTTGACCACATAGGGCTTGTCGAGGCCGTCCGGCTTGGGCCTGATCTTCACGACGTTCGTAGTCATGGCCGGCTCACTCCTTGTTCGCTCGTCGCAGGACGGTCAGATACACCTGATCGGTTGCCCGAAGCGGCAATCTTTCGAGCGATGATCGCAACCGGTCTGCTTTCACCGAATAGACCGGTTTCGGTCGTTTGACGGTGAGCGCATTCTCGATGACTTGAGCCAGGATGTCTGGGTCGTGCGCGGAGTTGATCTGCTTGGCGGCAAGCCTCTTGAGCTTGCGAATTACTCGATCGAACTTCGTCGTTTCGCTCTCCGCCTGGCTGAACGCCCGTTCGATGCCTGCGACCATGTCTGTGCGAAACGGCCCGGGCTGAATCGTGATCACTTTGATTCCGAGAAGCGCGAGCTCCCTCCGCAACGCGGTCGAGTACGCCTCGATGGCGTGCTTGCTCATCGCGTACGGCCCGTTGAACGGCGCCGCGCTTTGCCACCCGGTCTCCGAGCTGATGTTGACGATGCGTCCTCGAGCAGCCTCCACCAGCGGAAGGAACTTCTTGTTGATCCGATAGGTACCCATCACGTTGACGTCGAGGATGCGTGCGAGGCGCTCTTCGGGAATGTCGGTGAGCGAGCCGAGGCCCATGATCCCAGCGAAGTTCACGACGGCATCCAACCGGTCCGTGTTGCTGGCGACCGCGTCGTAGGCGCTCTTGATGCTCTCGCGGTCCGTGACATCGACCACGACCGGCAGAACGTCCGGGTCGTGCATCGAGCTCCGGAGCGACTCCTTGTTGATGTCCGCGGCGAACACCTTCCAGCCGTTCGCAACGAGGCGTTCCACCATCGCGTGGCCAAGGCCCCCGCCGGCACCGGTAACGAGCGCTGTCCGTTTGGTCATGTGTTCTGTATAGACTGCGCTCGCGGTGGTTCAATGGGCCATTGACGCCCGGAATTCTGGATGACAATCATAGACGCATGACGGGTCGAGCGGCGTCCGGAGCAATGGTGGGGTTTCCGAGAGGTTGGTTCGTCGTCGGCTTCAGCGAAGACCTAGAGCCGGGAACGGTTCGGCCGGCTCGCTACTTCGAGAGGGACTTCGTGATTTGGCGCGCGAGCACCGGGGAGGCGCATGTGTTCGACGCGCACTGCCCCCATCTCGGTGCGCATCTGGGCCACGGCGGCAAGGTCGAAGGCGATTCGATTCGGTGTCCGTTTCATGCCTGGGGTTTCGACGCGACCGGAAAGTGCACCGACGTGCCTTACGCGCGGAAGATCCCTCCGAAGGCGCGCGTTCGCAGCTGGCCTGTCATCGAACGCAACGGAATGGTGATGATGTGGCACGACTCCGCGGGCGGGCCCCCCGAGGATTACGTTCCCACAGTCGAACAGTTTGGAGCCGAAGGCTGGACCCCGTGGATGCATCGCACGGCCCACATCAAGACCCATCCGCGAGAGGTCGTGGAGAACGTCGCCGACATTGCGCACTTCGGTCCGATCCACGGTAACGAAGTCCTGAGCTTCGATGCGAGCTTCGACGGCCCCACCGCGACGCAAACCACCGACACCAGCGGGTTCGACAAAAGGGGAGTGCTGAACCATCAGCATACGGTGGCGACGTACTACGGACCCGCAATCCAGTTCAGTGAAATGTCCGCAGAGTTCAACACCGTCATTCTAAATGCGCACACCCCGATCGACGAGCACACACTCGAGCTCCGGATGGGCCTCCTCGTGCAAGGCATCGACTACGACACCAAGCTCGGACGAACTCTCGGGGAGATGTGGATCGACGCGCTTCAGACGGGCTATTTTCAAGACGTCGCGATATGGGAGCACAAGCGCTGGCAGGACGAGCCCATGCTCTGCGACGGCGACGGCCCGATCGGCGACTTACGCAACTGGTACGCGCAGTTTTACGAGGACGAGGCCGCGGGAGGCTGACCAGCGACCAAACCTGATTCGCTCAGTTTACGCCGCGCTCTTGGTCGCCCCAGAACTGTTTGCGCAGCGCCTTCTTGTCGGGCTTTCCGAGTGCGGAGAGCGGGATTGACGTCACGAAGTCCACCGACTTGGGTGACTGCACCGCTCCTTTGGCCTCCTTGACGGCGGCCTTGAGCTCTGTTGCGAGCTCCTCAGTGCCTTCATGCCCGGGCCGCAAAATGACGACTGCTTTGACGGCTTCGCCCCACTTTTCTTCGGGCACGCCAACGACCGCGACCTGTGCCACGGCTGGATGCGCGGAGATCACATCCTCGATCTCGCGCGGGAACACATTGAACCCCCCGGTGACGATCATGTCCTTTTTGCGGTCGACGATGTGAAGGAAGCCCTCGTCGTCGAAGCGACCGATGTCGCCTGTGTGAAGCCAGCCGCCCGCAAAAGCCTCCTCAGTTTGTTCGGGAAGTCCGTTGTATCCCTCCATGACCAGCGGTGCGCGTACGCAGATCTCGCCGGCTTCTCCTTCGGCGACGGGCTGGTTGTCGTCGTCGAGCAGAGTCAAGTGCACCCAGGGGCTCGGGCGCCCGCACGAAGCAAATCGCTCCGGCTTCGATAGATCGTGGTCGGCTCTTTTCAGGTGAGTAAGCGCCATCGGGGCCTCGGACTGACCGAAGCATTGGAAGAAGATCTGCCCCCACTTCTTCACACCCTCCTCGAGGCGGGCCGGGCTCATCGGAGACGCACCGTAGAACAGCGTTTCGAGGCTCGACAGGTCCGCAGTCGCAGCGCGTGGGTGATCGAGCAGCGGGTAGATCATCACAGGCACCAGGAACGTCGACGTGATCTTGTGCTTCTCGATCGCGTCGAAGAACAGATCCGGAGTGAACCCCTGCAAGGCCACGAATGCGCCGCCGCGTTGCAGCGTCGGCACGAAAAACGCAGCCGCCGCATGGGAAAGTGGCGTCGCGATCAAGAATCGAATCTCTTGCGGCCACTCCCACTCGGCCATTTGTACCATCGTCATGTAGGCCGCGGAGCGGTAGGGCTGACGCACGCCCTTGGGACGCCCCGTGGTGCCGCCGGTGTAGATGATCGTGTTGAGGTCGTTGGGCGCAATGTCGGGCGCTACGAGCGGTTTCGGGTCGAAGGTCGCGGCAAGCGCGTTCAGGTCCTCGCCGACTTCGGTCGGACCAAAGGCGAGCAGATGCTTCAGTCCGGGAACCCGCTCCTTGAGCTCCGCGGCCCGTGGCGCAAACACGCTCGGGTCGTAGACCAGGGTTTCGATTTGTGCGTCTTCGAGCACAAACGCCTGGTCCTCCGCGGAACCGAGCGGGTGGAGCGGCGTGTTGCACGACCCAACCAACAGGTTGGCGCAGAGGTTGTAGAGAACCTCCGGGCGGTTCGTCGACAGGACCGCCGTGCGCGACCCCTTTGCGATGCCCTTGGCCTCATACGCCTGCGCAAACCGGCTCGCGTCCGCACGGACGTTGGCGTACGTGATCGTCTGGTCACCGAGAAACAAAAAGGGGCGGTCGTCGTAACGATTGAGCCCATCGATGATCAGATGGGGCAGCAAGGGCATATCGAAGAGGCGTTCGTTCGTCATTGCGAGGTCCTTTGTACTCGAGCTTCTTTTGTCGTGTCCTTGGGCGGGAAACGCCGAAGGAGAAATTCTTTGACGGTGTCTGTGAACACGTCGTTGCGGTCGCCCGCGACCATGTGATGGGCGTCCGCGAGGTTCACGTACTCGGCGTGCGGCACCATCTCGAGGAACTCCGCCGCAGTTTCCGCCGACACCAAGTCACTCAATCGGCCGCGGATCAGCAGGGTCGGAATGTCGAGGCTGCTGAGGTCCTCCAGCCGCTCTTTGAGCCGGCGGTCGTCCTCTTGGGTGTACGGACTCGGTCCGAAGGTCTTCAGCATCTTGGGGTCCCAGTGCCAGTAGTACCGACCGTCCTCCCTGCGCCTCAGGTTCTTCGCCAACCCCGAGAGGTCTTTCGGGCGTTTCCTGTGGGGTAGGTACTGCGAGATCGAATCTGCGGCCTCGTCCAGCGAGGCGAATCCGGATGTGCCGCCCCTCATGAACCCAATGATGCGGTCCACGCCAACGGTCTCGAGTCGGGGAGTCACGTCCACCAGAATCACGCCCATTGCGACCGACTCCTCTTGCTCGGTTTCGGCGAGGAGCGATGCGATGCCCCCGAGGGATGCGCCGACCAGGATCGGTTTCTGATCGAGCTGTGTGAGGAGGTACTGCAAGTCCTCGACGAAGTGGAAGACGTGATACTCCAACTCGCCGGCCCAGCTGCTCTCGCCGTGTCCACGATGGTCCGTGCAGATTGTGTAGAACCCGTGTTGCGCCAGCGTCTCGGCAGTGTTGCCCCAAGCGTGTCGCGTTTGCCCTCCGCCGTGAAGGAACAGCACGGGTTGGTGGCTGGGGTCGCCGTGTACATCGGCAGCGATCGACATCCCGTTTGGCAAGTCGAAGCGGAGCGAGGGGGCAGGGGGTGCGAAGGAGCTGGTCATCATCATCTCAGGAAATGGGTTCTACACCGGGCCAGGCGCAAATAGGGTGCGCGTCGGTCAACATGTCGACGACGCGGTGCGCGATGCAGCCTGGCAGCTTCGGCGAAAACGATTGAACGCCGGACGTGAGAAAGAGCAGGATTGCAGGTGTCACCATCCCGAGCAGCATCATGCGCGCGAACACAACCCGAGACTCCGACGCGCTGTCGGCCACTGCACGAAGCCGCACTTGAATGATGCCCTGAGGGCGCGCGAGCGTTTCACCCACGACGTCCCCGGGAATGTTCTGGCGGGGTCCGAACATGATTCCCAGCAAGAACTTCGCAGTCGTCGGCCGCTTGGTCATGTTGGTCAACACGAACTTCACGAAACGCTGGCAGACGTCGAATGGGGTTTTCGCCAGTGCCAAGTCCGCCTCGAGGTCGTCGCAATACGCGGTGTGCCGGTCGTTGATCAGCTCGACCAGGAGATTCTCCTTGCTCCCGAAGAAGTGATAGAGGCTTGGCGCCGAGGTGTCCGCTTCCCCCACGATGTCGCGCACGCTGGTCGCCGCAAACCCACGCTCCGCAAACAGACGCTCCGCGGCCTCGAGGATGATCTCCCGCGTACCTGTGTTGCGCTGCTCTGGTTCGGCTCGCGACATCAGGAACCTTGGAAAACCGGCTTCCGCTTTTCCATGAAAGCCGTCGGCCCCTCGATCGCATCCTTGGTCTTGAACACCGGCTGCCCGATCTCCAACGACCGCGCGAGAGCCTCCTTCGCCGGCACCCCGTCGTTCTCGATGAGGGATTGCTTGACCGCGCGGACCGCAACAGGCCCGTTCGCTGCGACGCGCTCCCCGATCTCGATGGCCTTGTCGAGCGCCTGCCCCTTCGGCACGACGTGCCCAATCAGTCCGTAGTGGAGCGCCTCTTCCGCCGAGAGCCGTCGACCTGCGAGCAACATCTCCGCTGCAATGGTGTACGGGATCTGCCGACGAAGCCGCACGCTCGAGCCACCCAAGGGGAACAAGCCGAGCTGCACTTCGGTCACACCAAACACCGCGCCTTCACCGGCGACGCGAATGTCCGTGCCTTGCAGGATCTCCGTTCCGCCCGCCAGCGCGTATCCTTCTATCGCGGCGATCAAGGGCTTCTTGGTCAGATAGTGGCGGAGGAGCGCCTTCCAATGGAGGTCGGGGTTCTCCTTCATGCGGTTCAGCCACTCATCATCGGCGTCCCACTTCCGGACTTCATCGAGCCAAGGTCGCTCCCGGCACAGAACACGCCGCCCGTGCCCGTAAGGATGATCGCCCGGACATCGGGGTCGCCGTCGGCTTCGTCCCATGCGTCCGCCATGCGCACGAGCATCTCGACGCTGAGCGCGTTCTTCTTTGCGGGCCGGTTGAACGTGCAAATCGCGAGGTGGCCACGCTTCTCATAGAGGAAATGGGACTCCGGCATCTGGCTTCTCCACTGAGGGTTTCGAGTTGCATAGCTATAACGAACGTTACATATAGCGTCAAGCATGTCTGAGAACGACTCGGCCTCCTAATGCCGCTCACCAAGCCGCTCGATGATCTCGGGACTTGTCTGGTCACCGGGGCCGCTGGTTTCCTTGGCAGCCATTTGGTTCGAGGCCTTCTCGACGAGGGCTACTCGGTTCGGGCGGTCATCCGCAACACGCCCCTAGAGCTCGAGCATCCAAACCTCGAGATCGCCCGAGGTGAGCTCGAAGACGCGCCGCGAATGCTAGAGCTGTGCCAAGGCATCGATACGGTCTTCCACACAGCCGCGCACCTTGCTCTTCTCGGAGGCAGCGCCGCTTCGGCCGCGTATCGCCAGACTGCGTACGACACCAACGTCGGCGGCGTCGAGAACCTCGTTGCCGCGTGTCACGCGCAGGGCGTGAGCCGCTTCGTGCACACCAGCTCGATCGATGTTTGCTTCAACGCCGAAGAGAATGTCGAGATGGACAGCAACACTCCCATACGCTACCAACATGAGCTGCCTCTATACCGAGACCAAGATCGAAGGGGAGAAAGTCGCCCTGGCAGCGAACGGCGAACGGGGTTTATTGACGACCTCTCTGAGACCCGACGGAATCTACGGACCCGGCAACAACCTCATGCTGGACGAGATGTTCGAGCAGGTGACCAAAGGGCCGGCTCGTCGCGACGATTGGGTTCCCGGGCGCGCTGCACGATCACATTTACGTCGATAATTTGGTGCATGCGGAGATCCTCGCCGCCAAGCACTTGATCCCCGGAAGCCCCGTCTGCGGCCAGGCGTATTTTGTTACCGACAATCATCCACTCCATCTGTTCGAGTTCATGCGTCCTTTAATAGAGGGCCTGGGCTACAAGATGCCGAGCTCAACATTCCCGTACCGCCCCGTGATCGCGTTTCTGCGATTGTGGCAGTTCCTTCACTTCCGCATCGGTCTTCCGGCGCCCCTTTTCAGCCCACATGAGGTCCGAAAGCTGGCTATTTCCCACTGTGCGAGCAGCGCGGAGGCCGAGCGCGACTTTGGCTATCAGCCCATCGCAAGCCCGGACGATGCGATGGAGCCTCTGCTTGACCCATTATCGGGAACGATTAGCCGTGGTTCGGGCCCTCCCGGCGCCCAAGTAGCCACACCTAGCATTGGCCGGCCTAGCCGATACGGTTAACGCCGAGCGACCACTTGTCCCCGTTCGTGGATTGAAGGAGACGACCCATGCGCCGCCTGTTCGCACTCGCTTATTTATTGCCCGTCGCTCTTCTCGCCGCTTGTGGCAGCGACAGCTCTACAAACACAAAGTGCGACGGAGAGAGCATACGCAAGCCTGATCAACATCCGCGGAACCTCGGCCGATCTGCCACTCGTTTTCCCAGGCGAGCAAGATCTGAGCCTCCTCTACCTCAAGGTTGCTGCGAAAACGCTCGGCACCGAGTTGGCTCCCGCTGGGAGTATCGGGAAGCCCGATGCCTTCGAGCGCGGACGTGCTGACCGAAGGGTGAGTTAAAGCTACTGCGGGAATGGATCCGCGGAGGCGCCCCGGAGACTGGTACCGTAAAGGATGCGGCCGAGGGGCTCGGTTGTGATGCGTCAGACGCCACCGCTTCTCCGAACAAGATCCCGCCGCTGCCGGCGCCCGATCTCGATAAGGGGATTCAGTTCT
>PVMK01123577.1_pt1 | contig 11622 bp, 8 predicted proteins | sample 1853481 | NCBI WGS metagenome assembly PVMK01 (sample SAMN08533507, study PRJNA380276) | Marine sediment metagenome, whole genome shotgun sequencing project. | reverse complement strand
GCGTCTTAATGAAGTTGAACTTCAGTTCGGTCTTGCCCTTGGGTAATGAGGATGATTTCAAGACGTAGTGCACGCCATCGAGGAAGTTATAGTCGAAGTACAGGCGATGATCCTTGATAAACATCGTGTAGCCGCCGGTCATGCCGCCCACCGCAACGATGACACCTTCCTCGTCACCCTCGAGATCAATCTGGGTCTCGATCGAGCGAGCGCCATTCTTGACAGGTGCCGATGACTTTTCTGCAATGCGCACCGCGCCCGGTGAGAAGTAAATGAATTCCTTCTGGTCGCCGAACAAACGATCCTGCTGTGCGCCAAGACGTGCGATCATGTCGTCGTACAGCGGATAGACGTTGTACTTCCAGGCTTCCTCGTCAAACATTGCGATCAATTCATTGAGTTTCTCGGGATTTTCTTCGGCAAGGTTGGTGCTCTCCGAGAAGTCCTCAGCGACGTGGTACAACTCCCACTCGTCGTTTTCGAATGGCAGCACGACGTTGACGTCCCACGGCATGCGATTGGCATGCAGCGTTACGGCCTTCCAGCCGGCAGACCAGATCGCGCGATTACCGAACATCTCGTAGTACTGGCGTTCTTTACGGTTTGCTGCGTCTGCATTGTCGAACGAGTACATCATCGAGACGCCGTCCATCGGTTGCTGCTCGACGCCGTGGTATACATCCGGCACTTCGATATCCGCGGCCTCCATGATCGTCGGTGCGATATCGCTGATGTGATGGTACTGACTGCGGATTTCACCCTTGGCCTTGATGCCGTTCGGCCAATGCACGACGAGGTGGTCCTGCTGGCCGCCGCGATGCTCGCTTTGCTTGAAGTAGCGGAAGGGCGTGTTGCCGGCCATCGCCCAACCCGCGTGATAATGCGGATAGGTGTTCTCGCGGCCCCAGTCGTCCAGGTGACGCAGATTGGTTTCAAGATCTGTCTGCATGCCATTCAGAACGTAGGTCTCGTTGAAGGTGCCCGCCAGGCCGCCTTCGCCACTGGCGCCGTTGTCGGCAGTCACAAAGATCAGGGTGTTGTCGAGTTCGCCGATTCGTTTGAGTTCCGCGACGACGCGGCCGATTTGCAAGTCGACCCACTCCATCTGCGCCGCAAAAACTTCCATCTGCCGTGCATAAAGCACTTTTTCTTCGTCAGTTAACGAATCCCAGGCTGGAATCTCGGGAATACGTTCCGTCAGCTTCGTACTAGCCGGAACGATGCCCAGAGCTTTCTGACGCTCGAGGATTTCCTCGCGTGCCTTGTCCCAGCCCATGTCGAACTTGCCTTTGTATTTGTCGATATGACTATCCGGCGCGTGGTGAGGGGAGTGCATCGAGCCGGATGCCCACAGCATCATGAAAGGCAGGTCAGGTTTGATGGACTTGTGGCCGGTGATCCACTCGATCGCGCGATTTGCGAGATCCTGATCGAGATGCACCGACTTGCGATACGGCTCCGGCATGTGGTCGTTCCACATGACGGGAACGAACTGGTGTACATCTGCGGCCATGAACACATAAGAATGTTCGAATCCCTCGCCACTCGGCCAGCGGTCGAATGGACCGACCTGCGACACTTCGTAAAGCGGAGTGTGATCCCACTTGCCGAGCGCGTAGTTGACATAGCCCTCGGCCTCGAGGTAATTCGCAACCGACTTCGCGGACTCCGGCATGATCGCGTTGTAGCCCGGGAAACCCATGGCCGTCAGCGCATGGCTACCCAGACCGATGGAGTGCGGATTACGTCCGGCCATCAGCGAGGCACGGGACGGCGAGCAAAGCGCTGTTGTGTGGAAGTTGTTGTAGCGCAGGCCATTGTCGGCGAGCGCGTCGATATTCGGTGTCTCTATCAGGCCACCGAAGCTCTCGACCTGCGCGAAACCGACATCATCAAGCAGGAAGATGATGACATTGGGTGAGCCCTCTTTCGGGCGCTCCTCGGCTGCCCACCATTCCTGAGAGTCTTGGTAACTCTCGGCGATGACGCCACCGAAACCCTCAATATTCTTGGTTTTTACACCTGATTCAGATACTGAAAATTCTGGAGTGGCAGGCGATTCGTTATTGCCAGCGCCTGTGGTGGACTCGCCACCGCAAGCGGATAACGCCAGAGCAAGAATGAAAATACTTATATATTTCATAGCTGTTTCCTAAGAAAATGTTGTTTGAAAATTGCCCATACGAGCCTCCGCTGGCCGGTCGTTCTTGTTCTAAAACCGCGGATGTATTGATTCGGGCGAGGGAAGGTAACCAATTTCTTGGAATTAGTCTAATATCTGCCGTGTGCGTTAAATCGGTATAACGCTAAGCAATTGATAACAATACGAATAGGGAAAAAAATGAAACTCATCTACCGTCTGATCATCACTTTTTCATTCGTTGTGGGGCTTCTTGTTGCATCGCTACCGGCGAATGCGCAGATTCCACCACCAAAGGATCCCTCGGACATGCTTTCCGGTTCCTACACCGGCACAAGCTACTCGCCATATGCCGGACGCAGTTTTCCAACGTTTCCGCTGTGGGGTGATACCCATCTGCACACGGGCAACTCGTTCGACGCCGGGGCATTCGGCGCCCGGCTTACTCCTGAGGATGCGTATCGTTTCGCACGGGGAGACGAGGTCATTGCATCCACCGGGATTCCGGTAAGACTGTCGCGACCGCTGGACTGGCTGGTCGTTTCGGACCATTCCGACAATGTGGGCTTTTTCGCGGATCTCTTTGCTGGCAAGCCCAGCATTTTGTCTGATCCACAGGGCAGAGACTGGTATGACCGGATCAAGGCGGGTGACGGACCCGGTGTGGCTTATGAGATGATCGGCCTGTTCGCCAATGGCAATTTTCCGGATTCCCTGATGTACTGGCCAGACACTCCGGAGTTCAAGTCAGTCTGGCAGCGGAATATCGAGGCCGCGGAGGAATACAACGATCCCGGGCAGTTTACGGCCTTCATCGGTTATGAATGGACCTCCCTGGTGACGGGCAACAACATGCATCGCGTCGTCATTTATCGCGACGGAGCAAACAAAGCTTCTCAGATGGTGCCGTACACGACGTATCCGCCGTACGGCAGCCCGAACCCCCGTGATTTGTGGAAATGGCTTGAGTCATACGAAGAAAAAACCGGCGGCGATGTCCTGGCGCTTGCACACAACGGCAATCTCGCGAACGGCATCATGTTCCCGGTTCGGGCGCAATACGACGGTAAGCGGCTCAACAAGGAGTACGTGACCGAGCGCGCCAAGTGGGAGCCCCTCTACGAAGCGACACAAATCAAGGGCGACGGCGAAGCACATCCGTACCTGTCGCCGGATGATGAGTTTGCGGATTACGAAACCTGGGACATCGGCAACCTCGATATAGTGCCCACGGTGAAGACCGATGACATGCTGGCGGGCGAATATGCCCGCGAGGCACTGAAGAATGGTCTGGCGCTGGAGGCGCGCTTAGGCACGAACCCCTACAAATTCGGCATGGTGGGTTCGACGGACAGCCACACTGGTCTGGCCACTGCTCAGGAGGACAATTTTTTCGGCAAGCATACCGGCGCCGAACCGAAGCCGGGGCGCATGGAACATCCGTTCCTGGCGAACGAGAAAGGCACGATCATGGGCTGGGCCATGGTTGCGTCCGGGTTGGCAGCCGTATACGCACAGGACAATACGCGCGAGGCCCTGTTCGATGCGATGACGCGTAAAGAGGTTTATGCAACCACCGGCAGTCGCATGATGGTCAGGTTCTTTGGCGGCTGGGATTACACGGATGCCGATATGGCGAGCCGAAATCCAGCATTTGCCGGCTACCAGAAGGGCGTGCCGATGGGCGGCGATCTTCGCAAACATTCCGGCGGCAAGTCACCGACATTCATGGTCTACGCACTCAAGGATGCATTCGGCGGCAATCTGGATCGAATCCAGATCATCAAAGGCTGGCTGGACAGCCGAGGCAAAACACACGAAAAAGTCTATGACGTAGTGTGGTCCGGAGGCCGCACGCCGGGAGCTGACGGCAAATTGCCGCCGGTAGGGAATACCGTCGATGCGGAGACGGCCAACTTCACGAATACGATTGGCGCATCCGAACTTGCAACGGTATGGACTGATCCCGACTTCGATGCGGCGCAGAGTGCTTTTTACTATGTGCGCGTTTTAGAGATACCGACACCACGCTGGTCGACGATCGAGGCTTTCCGTTTCGGCATTTCAATTCCGGAAGGGGCGCCGGTGTCTACACAGGAGCGGGCGTACACGTCGCCAATCTGGTACACGCCATAGCCAGCACTGTTCCGGATACAGGGACAAGGCAACTCGCGGGACGGCATTACCGTGTTTGACTCCATTCGCACGGTGATGCGCGAGCCCCTGTTGCATTTTTTGCTCGCCGGCGCCGGTTTGTTCCTGCTATTCAATTACGTCTCGGAACCGAAGATGACCGGCGATGATCAGATCATCGTCACATCCGGACAAATCGAGCATCTGGTCACGCTGTTTGTGAAAACCCGAGTGCGGCCACCCAGCGATGCAGAGCTCCGAGGGCTAATCGATAACTTCATTCTCGAAGAGGTGCTTTATCGTGAAGCGACGGCCATCGGACTCGATGAGAACGATACGATTATTCGGCGGCGGCTCAAGCAGAAAATGGAATTTCTGGTGGACGATTTTTCGGCCACAGAGCCAACAGACGAGGATCTGCAGCAATTCCTTGATGCTGATCCTGATCGATTTCAAACTGACGCACGCATTTCCTTTGAACATGTGTATTTAATTGATTCATCTATGGAGGCTGCTGACGCCATGTTGGTAGCACTGCAGAAAGGTGAACCAGTGCAAACTGACAATGCGCTTGCATCGGGTTTGCTGCCAGGCCACTTTGAAGATGCCTCAGAAGCCTCGATCACATCTCAATTTGGCGCGAGCTTCAAAGACAGTCTTTTTGCACTCGAGCCTGGGCAATGGACTGGCCCGGTTGAGTCCCCTTTTGGTCTGCACCTGATTCGAATCGATCGGATTGTCGAAGCCCGGGTGCCGGCGCTTGCCGAGATTCGCAGCGTAGTACAACGCGACTGGCTCGCGGACCGGCGCAACAAGGCCCGACAGGTTCTTTTCGATGAGTTGCGGGCAAAGTACACGATAACGATCGAAGAATATGAGGCGCCGGATCTTTGAAACTGCTCTGTCGGTCCGCCGCTCCGTTTTTCCTGAGCTGTTTACTGGCGGCTTCTGCCAATGCACATGAATCGCGGCCGGGCTACCTGCAATTGACCATGACGGACGCGGAAACCGTCAAATTACTGCTCAAAGTTCCTGCGCGCGGCAACAGTCGGCTCGGGCTTTATCCAAATCTGCCGGACAATTGCGTGATCGTCGGCTCTCCTGCGACGTACATCATCGACAACGCTTATACCGAAAGAGCGACCTTCAAATGCGACGGCGGTCTGTTCGGTAAGAAAGTTAGTATTGATGGTCTGTCGAGTACTCTCACAGACGTCCTCGCGCGCGTCGAGCGACCGGACGGAAGCACTCAGATTGCTCGCCTGACACCATCGAGACCGGCATTCGTTGTCGAAGCAACACCGCGCGCTCTTGCTGTGGCAGGTACCTACCTGGTGCTTGGTATCAATCATATACTACTGGGTATCGATCACCTGTTGTTCGTGCTCGCGCTGCTCATCCTCGTTGCAGACACGCGAAAATTAGTCTGGACGATTACGGCCTTCACCGCTGCGCACAGTTTGACGCTGGCTGTAGCCACGCTCGGTTTTGTTCGTTTTCCGCAGTCGCCGGTCGAAGTGGTCATTACGCTTTCTATCGTGTTTGTCGCCAGTGAAATCATACATGTCAGTCAGGGGCGACCCGGATTGACTCAACGCAGGCCCTGGATTGTGGCGTTTATATTTGGCTTGTTGCATGGTTTTGGATTCGCGGGAGCCCTCAACGAAATCGGACTCCCCGAGCAATCGATCCCGCTCGCACTATTACTGTTCAATGTCGGCGTCGAGCTCGGACAGCTCGGATTCATCGCTGCCGTTCTGCTGTTGTCCTCAATCCTGAGGAAATACATTGTCAGCTGGCCCGGCTGGGCAAACCAGGCGCCCGCCTACCTGATTGGTACGGTGGCCGTCTACTGGACCATCGAACGCACCGTAGGCTTCTGGAGCTGAATGTCGTTGCAAAGAAAATTAAAGATCAAATACGAAACGGTGGGCCTTGCGGCCCTCAGAAGAGCTGACATATTTGTGATAACTCAGACGCGACCGTGCAAACAATGTCATCCATGGGTCAGCCGTTGCACCAGGCGCGAGTAGAACCCTCCGGGTAACCCGGCCCGTGAGCGGAGAGCCGGCTTTTAGAATTCGTACAGGCAGAAACCGACCCGTCGCTGCCATGTGAAATGATGTGTTCTGCCGCAGATTGTTAGTGCTTATGCAGTTTTTCTTGCAGCCATACCTTGATCAGCGATTGATAGGGCACGTCGCGAGCATTAGCCGCAGCCTTTATGGAATCCAAAAGATGCTGAGGGAGACGAAGAGAAATCGTCTTTGTCGTCGGCTTTAGCTTAGGCATGACGACTTGTTGGGCCTGACTCCAGTCAAGGTAGTCTGAGGAATCGTACTGTTCCCAGAAACGCCGTTCGTCGTCCTCGTTGGCAAATTCCGGTACCGCTTTAAGTCGCTTTTTCATAAATTGCTCGCTCCTTCCGATACATATCCCTGGCCGAGATCACTCGAATTTTTTCTCCCGCGTTCCGCAGGGTGAAAGTAATATGCAGCAGACGTCCATCATCTGCTTGCCCCAAAGCGTGGATACGCGGCTCTCGGCTGCTGTGTTTCACATCCTCCAGCAACAATAATGGCGCATTGAAAAAAACCTGCTCCGCCTCCGCCATCGAGACACCGTGTTTCTCGTTCTTTCGAGTATTTCCCTCATCCCAATTAAAGCCCGTGATCTTCGTCAAGGCGATCATATTTGTATATTACCATCATATACAGAATTGGACAAACTACAGCCTATTGAACGTTCTGTTGTGGCCGTATTGAACCGGTCGCGGTGGCGTCCTTCGGATCGAATTGATGACCGGTTCGGGCAAAAGGAGTCTATCGAGCGCAATCTGATCGGCCAGCGTCTTTACGGCCGGGTCTGATCTATTACAGATTTTGCTATCAGCTTGCGGGGGAGAGAGTTTTACTCAGAGGGTTCCTGCGCGTTTGCCAATAGCGCGGATACGCTCGTTGTAACTGCCGCTGCGCTTCTCGAGTTCGAAAACCATGATGACGAGGTCCCGCGATTCGCGCTCGTCCAACATCGACGGCAAGTCACATATCCGCCGGACGGTATCTTCGTGGAACGAATACGCGAGGGCGCGTAGTGCATTCGTGATGTCATCTGTGGCCTCGGCACTGTCCAGCATGAAACGCATGACGAGCTCTGACACTGATGCGTCAAGTTGCGCCCGGTCGTAGCGCGCCTGGATAGTCACCCAGACCAGATCCATATTGTCCTTTGAGTGCTCTGATTCATCGACAAAGAGTCGTTGCGCGACAGACGGAATTTCGAGATGCAATTCACCGGATATGCCCGGATCGTCGGCGAGGCGTGTCAGCATATCGTTCTGAAACTCCGTGCCGACCAGGTAGATACCGTTCTCGGCCTCGACGTCGATCTCGCGAATCAGGTTCTGATAGCAATGCTCGGCGGAATCGTCGGCCTCGAGCACCAATGCGACCTTCGCCATGTTCTCGTCATACACGCGCCTCTGTGTCCAGTGGTCGAGATTCCCAAGACGCTCGTCCTCCTGGCGGAAGGCTTCATGCAGATGCTTTGATACGCCGCTGCGTATCGCCTCCTCCAGCGAGTAGCGTTTTGAACTCTCATGACCCATGTTAAACATGACGATCTCCTCTTCGGCCTGGTTCGTATTCTTTAGTTCTGGGCAAGGAGCGTCTGGTTAATTGGCGTCATGGTTTGTGCAATATGCCTCAAACGCATTGAGGGCTTGAGCTGTTGCACGGGATGCGGTTCAATTCCTGCCTACCATGCTATGCGAACAATCAACGCTGGCGAGTGTCCTGCTGTTGATCGGCAAAACGCTCGAGAATGACTATCAGATAGATCCGCTGCCGATATTCACGGCACTGGGGATCGATATGGATCTCTGTAGAAAACCGGGCGCACGCGTGCCGTTCGCGAAGATGGGCGAAATCTGGATCAGGGCGGTAGACGTTACCGGCGACCCGATGTTCGGTCTGGCGGTTGGTCGCAATGTTAGGCCCAGCGATTTCTATGTTCTCGGCCATGCATGGCTGGCGAGCGCGTCACTGCTCGATGCCATGCAGTGCCTGTGTCGCTACGCGAAGGTCCTGAGCACCGTGATTGGTGATGTGCGGCTTCAGCGCAACGAAGACAGCATTGCGCTGGTCGAAAGATTTCCAAATAAGGAACTGCTGCCGAACAAGGCGGCCAAGGACGGCGGCTACGCCGCACTGATGAATTTGTGCGAGTTCGTCAGGCGACGTCCGGTACACCCGGTCAGTGTCACGCTCGTTATAACGCCCGACCACGGCTCGGATGAATATGACAGATTGTTCCGCTGTCCAATCACCTATGGGGCCGACGCAGACAGATTTGTCTTTACCGTGGGCGATCTCGAAGAGCCACTGTCAGGCTCGATACCCGAAATCGCCGATGCGGCCGGCCGCATTGCTGAAAGCTACATCGCAAGTCTTGACAAGAACGCTGTTGCGACCGAGATTCGCCAGATGCTGATTCAGATGCTGCCGTCCGGCCGCGTCGACCAGGATACTGTCGCGAATCGCCTCTATCGCAGCAAGAGCACGTTGCAGCGGCAGCTCAAACTTGAGGGATCCAGTTACAGGGAGATCCTTGAATCAACAAGGCGCAGCCTGGCTGAGCAATATCTGAAGGACGGCACGTATACGCAGGCTCAGATCGCGTTCATGACCGGTTTCGCTGACCAGAGCAACTTTGCCCGGGCGTTCAGGCGCTGGACCGGCGTGAGCCCCGGCCAGTTTCAGAAGGCTGCATAGCGGCGCGATTCTGGACAACGTCAAAAAGCTTCTCCAACGCCGAAATAGAATTCTGTGCCGTCCTTGCCAACGGCGATATCGGCAGACAGGCCGACCCGGTGTTTCTTCGACAGCACGAAACGCGTTCCTATGCCCGCCGCGGGCAGATAGTTTTCGCCAAAGTCGCCAAAATTATCGGCAACCTCGCCAAACCCGGCAAAGCCCGTGAAGATCCAGCGATCGTTGAACTGCCAGCGGTACTCGCTTTGCAACGCGTACATCATTCGATCCCGGTAGCGGCCGGAGGGATATCCGCGCAGGTCAGTGCTGCCGCCAAACGTGCTGAGCAGGAAAAACGGCGCGTCGTCACCGCCGGTTGACCTCACAGTGGCACGCAACGCGAGTACATCCTGCTCTCGCATGGGTCGGTAGTGATTGACGCTGATTTTGAAGGTTTCGGCATCGAAGTCGCCGCCAGCGGACTCGCGGTAGAACATTGCACGCGCGTTGACGAGCCAGCCATTGCGCGGGAATTGCTCGTGGTCCCGGGTGTCGAACTCGATCGGGATCGCGTATGCGCCGATGTCGAGCTTCAGACTGGGATCAAAGAACGGCGTGTCCGGCAGAGTGAATCGGAGTCTGGTGTCGACTTCGCCACCCAGGTAACCGAGGCCAACGTACAGCTTGTTCCACACTCGCCAACTCGCACTGGCAAAATACATTGGCACTTCCTGCAGGATGTCGACGCTGATACCGTTGTCGCCATCATCATTGCCGATGCCATAGAACCGGTAGCGGACGTCCATGTAGCCAGCACCCGCTTTGACGCGTAGCCTGTCGTCCATCAGGTGCAGGTTGGCGCCGCCACCGTAGGCGTAGCTGCCGTTCTCGGCGATCATGGCGAACCCGCCAAGCAAGGAGGGCGCTGCTTCCGAGTCCTCGTCGCGGGATTGCAGGAAATAGCCGCCGGCAAGCGTCAGCTTCCAACCCATCTGTGGCGAGCGGCCGGGAATCGGTGCAATGACGAGGTCCTCGGGCCAGCGTTTTGCCAGTTTTTTCAGCGGACTGCCGACGAAGTCGACATCTTTGAGATCGAGGCCGCCGTCCCCTACCTGTCCGGCCACCTCGGCGCCCGGAGCTCGAAATCCCGGTCCGGATCGACCTCATCGTCCCCGGCCTCGGCAAAGGCGTGCCCGATGGCAAACAGTGCTGCGACGGTAAACACCCAACGTACGGATTTCAAAAGATCGACCTCAAAAGCGGTAAGCAAGCGACGCAATGATACTAGCCATATCGTCGAAAGTGCCAATTACTAATTTACGTTGGGCTCAGAGCTAAAGTTGATCCGGCCTTTCTTCCGCTACCGTTGCCGCTATCTCGGCCAGCTCTGGATAATTCGTTTTGCGAAAAATCAGGCCGTCCGAAGAGCGCTGGCCAATGCCCGTCTGCCACTGCACAATAGTTGCTGTGCCAAATCAATGTGTCGCATCTTTTATGTTGGTCATTGCCGCGCTCGCAATGGGCGGCTGTGCCGGTACGCAACCGATGCCTGTAAGCAAAGCAGACGATTCGTCACTAAGCGAAGAACCGGTAGAGGCACCGATCGACGATGCGGTCGTCGCCGAGCATGCGAGCGATCCGGCCGAAGCAGATCCCGAGCTGCCTTTATCGACTACTGAATGTGGCCCTGAACAAGACCCGAGTGAATATGCCGAGGAGGCAGTTTGCGTCGAGACAGAAGCAGCGGATGAGGCATTGCTCGACCGCACACAGCGTACGGTTCACGAACTCGTTGACAATACGACGCGCTGGTTCGATGGATTCTTCGGACAGGCACAGTTGGCCGAAGGGGAACACGTTAGTCGAGGCAGGTTGACCGTCAGCGGCCTTTGGGACCAGAGGGACGGCTTCGATACCCGTTTCAATCTGCGCGCCAAGTTTGCTCTGCCAGCGTTAGAGAATCGGACGCGGGTGATCCTCGGACGTGGTGATACCGACGACATCGTCGACGGAACCACGAACGAGGGGGTGGAAGGCCTGCCTGGCAGCTTCGATGATGACCCTGACGACGACTGGCTGATAGGTCTTGGCTACAACCGGTCAGGAGATATGTTGCGTGGATTGGATTTTGGAGTCGGCGTCCGGATAACAAGCCCGCCTGAGCCCTATGTCAACGTAACCTACCGCTGGGCTGAGACCTGGGACAATTCATGGTCATTTCGCTCGCGCGCCCGAACGTTCTGGCAGAATCAGCGCGGCACGGGAATCACGCTGGATTCGGATCTGGACTATGCCGTCAGTCCGACCCTGATGTTGCGCTGGGCAAACAACTTCGGCGTCGAAGACGAGGTCGAAGGACTGGGCTGGCGCAGCGACGTCCTCGTGTACCAGGGTTTGTCGAATAACAGGGCTTTCTCTTATGGTGTATTCGCCCAGGGGGAGACAGCAGCTGAAGTGCAACTACAGAATGTCGGCTTCGAGCTGCGCTTTCGTCGGCGCGTTGCACGCGAGTGGTTTTTCATCCAGCTGTCGACTGGTTTGTCCTGGCCGAGAGAGTTCCTCGATGAAGTGAGGGAAAGTAACTTTGGTGTAGGCATC
>PVMK01158266.1_pt1 | contig 11623 bp, 12 predicted proteins | sample 1853481 | NCBI WGS metagenome assembly PVMK01 (sample SAMN08533507, study PRJNA380276) | Marine sediment metagenome, whole genome shotgun sequencing project. | reverse complement strand
CCCCCGATGCAGCGAAATGGACCTTCAAGCTGCGCCAGGGCGTTGAATTTCACAACGGCAAAACCATGGACGCCGAGGATGTTGTGTATTCCTTCAATCTTCACCGCGGGGCGGACACCAAATCGGCGGCCAAGGGCGTTGTACAGCCGATCAAAGAAATTAAGGCCGACGGCAAGTACACGGTGATATTTACACTGGAAGAAGGCAACTCCGACTTTCCCTTTATTGCCAGCGACTATCACATACCGGTCCTACCCAAGGGAACCAAAGGTAAAGAATTTGAGAAAGGTGTGGGTACGGGTCCCTTCGTGTTGAAAGCCTGGGAACCCGGCGTGAGATTTTTCGGGACACGCAATCCAAATTACTTTAAGTCCGGCCGCCCCTACTTTGATGAAGTGGAGGTACTCGGTATTTCCGACACCAATGCCAGGACCAATGCCTTGAAGACGGGCCAGATCGATGTCATGAACCGCTGTGAGCCCAAAACCCTGAGACTGATGGAGAGGGTGCCCAATATTCAGGTCTTGAAGTTAGAAGGAGCCCGGCATTATACCATTCCGATGATGACCACCATCAAGCCCTATGATAACAATGATGTCCGGCTGGGACTCAAATACCTCATCGACCGTGAGCAGATGGTGAAAACGGTTCTGCGCGGTTACGGCTATGTCGGCAACGATCATCCGATCCCGCGCAACAACCGGTACTATGCCAAGGACTTACCCCAGCGAAAGCACGACCCCGAAAAAGCCAAATTTCATTTGAAGAAGGCCGGGATGCTGGATCACACCTTTAAGCTGCATGCCGCCGATACCGCCTTTCCGGGAGCCGTAGATGCTTCCGTTCTGATCCAGGAATCGGCGTCCAAAGCCGGTATTAAAATCAAAGTCGTACGAGAGCCGGATGATGGTTACTGGGAAAGCGTCTGGACAAAGAAGGAATGGGTGCAGTGTTACTGGAGCGGTCGTCCGACGGCGGATTGGATGTTCTCGCTTGCCTATACCGAAGATGCCAACTGGAATGACACCAAATGGCAGCATCCAAAGTTCAACCAGCTCATCAAAGCGGCCCGCGCCGAGCTTGATCAGAAAAAACGGCGCGAGCTGTACATCGAATGTCAGCAAATTGTCAGGGATGAAGGTGCCACCGCCGTTCCGGCCTTTGCCTTGCAGCTTTCGGCTGCCAGCAAAAAGCTCGGGTTCGAAAACCCGGCGGCCAACTGGGAGTTTGACGGCTTTAGACTGGCCGAGCGCTGGTGGTTCGTTTAATCCACAGATCTCGCAGATTACACGGATTACTCTAATCTCTTTAGGAGTGATACGAATTCTACAGGGTTTAATGTCCCCGTCCCGCTTCAGTTCAGCGGGACTGCGATAAAATTAATTTTACCTTTAAAGATACCCCGCGGCTTGCCGCGGGGAGGTCCATTCCGTAGCCTCTCAGTAAAAATCGGGTCCCGAACATCTTCACCTGCTTTCCCGCAGAGGAAAGCGGGTGAAGAAGTAGATACCAGAACCTGACTATCAAATACCATAAAATCGGGGAAGAAATGAAAGACATAATAACAATGGTAGCAAAACGCCTTGGATTGGGATTACTGACTATAATCGTCATCTCTCTTCTTATTTTCGTTGGCGTTGAGGCGCTTCCCGGCGATCTGGCAACAGCCATCCTGGGGACAGGAGGCCACGCCTGAAACCGTTGCGGCATTTCGCAAGGAGCTGAAGCTGGATCTTCCGCCCCATATTCGCTATTTCGCCTGGCTGGGCGATTTTATGAAGGGAGACCTCGGGAACTCTCTGGCCAACAAGCGTCCGGTTGCCGATCTGATCGGCTGGCGTTTTGCCAACACGATGTTTTTGGCGTCCACGGCAGCCGTGATATCGGTGCCGCTCGCAATTCTGCTCGGGCTTCTGGCAGCGCTTTACCGCGGGACCTGGTTTGATAATGCCATTTCTACCAGCACGCTCAGCGCGATCTCATTCCCGGAATTTTTTATCGCCTACATTCTGATCGCCTTGCTCTCGGTGCAGTTGGTCGTTTTTCCCAGTATTTCCAACATAAACGACCAGATGTCGTTTTGGCAGAAGATACATGCAATTATTCTTCCCAGCCTGACGCTTACGTTTATCGTCACCGCTCACATGATGCGCCAGACACGTGCAGCCATCATCAATGTTCTGGCCAGCGCGTATATCGAGATGGCTCATTTAAAAGGTTTAAAGCGCATGCGGGTCATTGTTGTGCATGCATTTCCCAATGCGCTGTCGCCGGTTATTAATGTAGTCGCTCTAAATCTGGCTTATCTGGTGGTCGGCGTGGTGATCGTTGAAGTGGTATTTGTCTATCCGGGGTTGGGGCAATTGCTGGTGGACTCCGTGTCGAAACGTGACATTCCCGTTGTTCAAGCCAGCGGCCTCATTTTTGCCGCTGTTTATGTTTCGCTCAATCTTCTGGCCGATATACTGTCAATTCTCAGCAACCCCAGGCTGCTGCATCCAAGATCAAGATAAGGAGAATAACTTAGATGGCTTTTATAAAATTACTAAGACAATCACCGCTGAGCGCTCGCATCGGCCTCGCAATGGTACTGATTAATGTCTTTGCAGCCATATTTGCTCCGGTTATCGCCCCCTACAGGGAAACGGAAATTGTCGGCGACGTCTGGATGCCTTCGAGCAGCGAAAATTGGCTTGGGACCGATCATTTAGGCAGAGACATGTTCACGCGTCTGGTTTACGGCGCCCGCAATACAATCGTGATAGCATTTGTCACAACAATGATTTCGTTTGTTATCGGCTCTGTTTTAGGATTTTTTGCAGCAACTCTCGGGGGCTGGACTGAACTGAGTTTAAGCCGCATTATCGATATTTTGATGGCTTTTCCCACACTTATTTTTGCATTAATAGCGCTGTCTGTGGTCGGGACGTCTATCCCCGCTTTAATACTTGTAATCGCGGTGCTGGACTCCACCCGGGTTTATCGCCTGTCGCGCGCCGTAGCCATGGATATTGCAGTTATGGAGTACGTTGAAGCGGCCCAGGCTTCGCGGTGAAAGAATCTGGTGGATCATGCGCAAAGAAATCCTGCCCAATGCAATGCCGCCGCTGGTGGCGGAATTCGGCCTGCGGTTTTGTTTCGTATTTTTGTTCATTGCCGCTTTGAGCTTTCTGGGCCTGGGTATCCAGCCCCCCACGGCGGACTGGGGCGGTATGGTACGGGAAAATGCCGGCGCAATCACCTTCGGCATTTTTATCCCGCTATGGCCGGCAGGAGCCATCGCATTCCTGACGGTTGGCGTAAATTTAATTGTTGACTGGTTTCTGCAGATCGCCAGCGGGTTAAAGGACTAGAGAAGGACAAGTGACGAAGGACGAAGGACCAAGGACGAAGGACGAATTAAGGAATTTTATCGATCTAATTAGTAACCATCATTTTTTACAAAAGAAAATCGATGGCATGATTTAAAATTAACAACTCATACGTTTAAAATCGCTGAGCGAAGCGAAATCCATAATTCGTCGTTCGTCAATCGACATTCCAAATAGGGGATTACCAATGACGCGTCTACTTGAAATGAAAAAAATAGAGATAGAAGGCTACAGTTCAGAAGAAGAGAAATGGCTGCCGATCATAAAAGGTCTTGATCTCACTTTGGACAGAGGCGAAGTTGTCGGCCTGATAGGGGAATCCGGTGCAGGGAAATCGACCTTCGGCCTCGCTTCCATGTGTTACACCCGCGGGGGCTGTCGAATCTCCTCCGGTTCGATTGTCTTTGACGGCATGGAACTGTTCGGCGCGTCGGAAGATGAGTTGAGAAAAATCAGGGGAGTGCGTATCTCCTATGTCGCCCAAAGCGCCGCAGCCTCGTTTAATCCGGCCCATCGGCTCATAAAACAGTATTCAGAAGCGCCGATTCAGCACGATCTGATGAATTTTCACCAGGCGGAAGAAAAAGCCGTAGACATTTACCGGCGTCTGCTGCTGCCGGATCCTGAAGGGATCGGTTACCGCTATCCCCATCAGGTCTCAGGAGGTCAACTCCAGCGCGCCATGGTGGCCATGGCGATGGCCTGCACACCGGATCTCATTATCTTTGATGAACCGACGACAGCGCTGGACGTTACAACCCAGATCGAAGTTCTGGCAGCCATCAAGAAAATAACCAGGGAATTTAACACGGCAGCCATCTACATCACCCACGATCTGGCCGTAGTGGCTCAGATAGCCGACCGCATCATGGTGCTTAGATACGGTGATCTAATCGAAGAAAATAATGCCCGGGAACTGATGGCCAATCCAAAAGAGGAATATACCAGAGCATTGCTTTCGGTCCGCACGCTCAGGGAGGACCGGGACCTGTCTGCCACGGAACATGATATTGTCCTGGAAATTGAAAACGTGTCGGCCAGTTACACCGGAAAGGAAACGGAAAAGGTGCTTGAAAACATTGACCTTAAAATCAGACGCGGCCGGACCGTGGCGCTGGTGGGTGAATCCGGCAGCGGCAAAAGCACTCTGGCACGGGTGATCACCGGTCTGCTGCCGCCGCTTGAAGGCAAGGTCATCTATGGCGGCAAAGAGCTGCCGCCGGCTTTAAAATCACGCAAACCTGAAACTCTCAGGATAATGCAAATGATCTATCAAATGCCGGACACAGCCCTCAATCCCAGACAGAGGGTAAGAGATGTCATCGGACGTCCTCTCACATTTTACTTTGGCATGAAAGGCAAAGAAAAGGATGACAGGATCAGAGAACTACTGGAAAAGATCGAATTATCGCCAAAGAAATATAAAGATCGATATCCCGGGGAACTGTCAGGAGGTGAAAAACAGAGGGTCTGCATCGCCCGCGCCCTGGCGGCAAAGCCCGAGATGATTATCTGTGATGAAGTGACTTCGGCCCTCGATCAACTCGTTGCCGAAGAGATTTTGAAACTTTTGCAGGATCTGCAAAATGAACTGAACGTATCGTATCTTTTTATCACTCACGATCTGGCAACGGTTAAGGCCATATCCGATGAGATTGTCGTCATGCTGCAGGGCCGAATAGTCGAACAGGGCGTGAAGAAAGATGTTCTTACGCCGCCTCACCATGAGTATACGGAACTTTTGCTTTCTTCCGTACCGGAAATGGATCCGGATTGGCTTGACGGTGTCCTGGCGGAACGGAAACGCAAAGGTGTCAAATCGACGGACTTTGTACCATCATAATATGGGGGTATCCACTTCATGGGCCTAAACGATAAATCGTAGGTTGGGTTAAGCCGACGGTCTGCAACCAATCTTGTTGGGTTCGCTAATTTTGTTGCTATTTCAAACTTTTGAGCTGCATTAAGATAGGCGAACCCAACATAATTTGTGCCATCATCCCGCTTAACCCAACCTACTAAATACCGGGGTTATTGAGATATTACTTTAACTGATGTAGTCTTGGGGCGACATTCAACACGATTGTTGGCTGCCCCTCATGCCGTATCACGATGAAAGGGCGAAAATGAAAACATTTGCCGATAAGGCCTACGATCTTTTACGAAAAGTACCTCAAGGCCGTGTGACAACCTATAAAGAAATCGCCCATGCCCTGGGAACCAAAGCCTACCGTGGGATCGGGCAGGCCATGAAAAAAAATCCTTATGCACCCGAGGTTCCCTGACACCGGGTGGTTGCCACATCCGGTCGGATTGGGGGTTTTCAAGGAAAGACATCTGGAACAGCTATACAGAGAAAGATTAAAATGCTCAAAGCAGAAGGTATCGAGTTGGAAGGCGGAAAAATCAGGAATTTTGAAAATATTCTCTTTCGGTTTTGATTGACATTGGCAGAGGTTACGGATTAAAAGGAAAGTTTGTTTCGCCTTCGGGGTAGGGAGAGGGAAAAGGACAAAGGCGCAAGGATAAAGGCAAAAGACAATTGGGACACCCCGATGAAATAAATGCAAAAGAGATTTCATTGGGCAGGCAGATAAAAACGGATTAACACGGATTAATAAAAATACAATCTGGTTAGCCTTAGGCGAGAAAGGACACATAGCAAGTAGGCATCTTTGTATGTCTGCCCGTGGTCCCGCCGCCAGGCGATTTGTACTAATCTGCGTTTACCGCGCCCGCTCACGCCTTGCGTGGCAGACTGGTGCGAGCGAGGCGGGCGGGTCTGTGCAAATTTATTGTTTTTAACAGTTGCGGGAGGTCACTATGAAGTTCTTGGTATGTTATGATGAGACAAATGAGGCCAAAAAAGCGCTGAAAGTGGCCCGGGAGCACGCTAAAATATGGCAGGCGGAGTTGGAGGTGGTCAACACGATTACCCGGATAGAACCGCTGAAACATTCTAAAGTCAAAAAAATGGAAGAAAAAATGGAAGGGGAGGTTAAGGAAATTTTAGGAGGAGATGATCCGCCTTATGAGGTACAATTGCTGCTGACAGACTTGACCTCCGGGGAGCAGCTGGTAAAGTTTGCCGAAGATCAGAAAATGGATCAAATATTTCTAGGAATCGTTAAAAAATCCAAAGTTGGAAAGCTTTTATTCGGTTCCACCGCTCAGTATGTCATTTTACATGCTCCCTGCCCGGTGGTTACGGTTCAATAGTGGGCTGTGAACTTTGAACATCAAAAGGAATAGTCAGTTCATATAAACCATTTTTTACCCGGGCGTTTATCGGCAAATGACCGTTTTCAAAAATTTTCATCATTTTTTTGTTTGCCTGCAGCACTTCAGCGGTAAACCCTTTTAACCCACGTTCTTTGGCCAGCCGTATCAGCATTTCGTAAAGGGCCGTCGCGATCCCCCGTCCATGGTACTTTTCATCCACCACAAAAGCCAAATCTCCGTATGAACTTTGCTCATCCTTGGCAAATCTTGCCTCCGCTATAATGGTTTCCTGATCAGGCTCTCCGGTAAGTGCAACTACCGACATGACCCGGCTGTAATCAATATTGACGTATTCCTGCATTTTTTTATGGGGCATGGTGGAAATGGGATATAAATAACGACGGTAGACTGTCTCATGTGAGAAACGGTAGAAAAGACGACGCATGGCTTCTTCATCAGAAGGCTTGATGGCCCTGAACCGAACTTTCAAACCATCCTTGAAGATACGCGCGGTTGTGATTTCCATGGGATATAAACGTGCGCTTTCAGACAAAAAAATCTGGTCCGAGAACAGGATCTTCTTTTTCTTGGCTTGTTCGACAAGGTTTTCCCGGTCGTCCGGATGCGCAATATCGATCAATGCCTGAGCCCGCTCCCGGATCGTGCGCCACTTCAAGTTGGCGATGCCGTATTCGGTGACGACCACATCAATCGACTCGCGCATATGGAACTGATTGCGAAGGTCCCGCAGCATCACCACGATGTTGGGGTCTCCCCTGGGGTTGCGGCTTGGCAATCCGAACACGGTGCGCCCTCCGGCAGAGATCTCAGTGCCGGTGAACAGATCTGCCCCTTGGCCCGGACCGGAGGTGATGGTGCCCTTCCCGAGCGGAAAAAGCCACCCGGCCCAACAGATCCACTTTGCGGGCCCGAAACACGGCCACAAAATTGGGGTTGCGGCGATTTGGGTGGGGTCGAACACTTGTTCGACACCCTGAAATTCAATCAGTGGATTGCGGTCCAGCCAGGCCATCAACTCCGGGGTCCCTAAAGCGTAAGAAGCAAACGGATTTGCCCCTGAAAGCCACTTTTCTTTGCGATAGTTGGTCACCGCACCGCTTTTAACGAGATCCATCAGGCATCGGTAAAACAGCCGAATGGATACCCAGGTGTCGCTTGTGGGCCAGGCGCCGGCCCAAAGCCTCGCACAAAGGAATCCGTGGTAAAGCTGAGGCAGTCCCCGTCTTCAATCACCTGTGCAATGTTGGCGGCCACCTGATCGATTACTTTGTTTACGGGCGGGCGTTTGAAATAGGTTGGGCGGTTCCGTTGACTTCACCAGCAGATCAAAATCCGAAACAGAGACAATGGTGTCGCCGAATGTGAAAGGGACCCGGGGGTTGATCTCCCCCACCACCACCGAGGCCTGCTCCATGGCTTCCCGGGCGATGTCAACCGCCACACCCGAGACTGCAATATCCGGCCTCATTGGGGGGCGTGATTTGGATAAAGGCCGCATCAATGGGGATCCGTTTTGGATTTGATAATCCGTGGTATCTGGGAAATACGACCCGGGATCAAGTCGACACTTCCGGCGACAACAGCCTCGCTGGTCACCCAGGTGGAGAAAAACGTTTTGAGGCGGTACTTTTGCCAGTCACGTTTTTTTAAGGAAAGGATGTCCCCGTGGCTGGTCAGCTGGATCAATTCCAGGTCATTCGTATTCGAAAGACCCGAATCGATGAGACATTTCATCAGCGTGCGGGGTTCCGCCACACCGCTTCCAAGAAAGATAGTCATTCCCGGCTTGATATGGGCCAGGACCTCCTCGGGAGAAACAACAAGGTTTCCCCATTGATAATTTGTGTAACCGCTCATTATTACAGATCTCGTAAAATGTTAGGAAAATAGGCTTTTTTTTTGGGGACATTATCGGGCGTAGTGAAGCCTTCTCCGAGCATAGGTTTCAGGTGTCAGCCCAGCCGCCGGCCAAAAAAACGGCCGGTCTAATCGAAAAAGAAACTAATAGTTCACCGCGGAGCTCGCAGAGAACGCTGAGAAATAAAATTTAAAATAATCTCTGCGTACTCAGCGGTCTCTGCGGTGAGATACCTCTTGGAATGGCATCAGATTTTATGAAGTTTCATACAAGGTTTCAGGCCGACTCTCGTTTTTTTGGAACTGACACCTGACACCCGACACCTGAAACCTGAGTGCCAGTGTCCAATTTTCATGCAATCCCTCGAAAGTTAAGGAGTCACAGCTATTTTTCCAAGGTGAATGAAGAGGTCTGTATTAGTATGTATTTAGTAACCCTGAACCCGTGAACCCTTTTTTTTAATTATTCAAACCACCAGCGCTCCGCGGCTCTTTGACCGTCCATCTCCCAATTGCCGGCCGGGTTTCCGATGTTTAATTTGTTGGTTGCAGCCTCAATCCAGTTTCCAAAGACCGGAATGACGACACCACCTTCGTCGCGTACGATTCTTTGACATTCCGCATACAACTCACCTCGTTTGTCATCATCAAGTTCTGCACGGGCCTCTCTGAGCAACCTGTTGAACCGCTCGTTTTCCCAGAAGGTGTCGTTCCAGGCCGAATCCTGCGCGTAGGCGGTGGAAAACATCCAATCCGCGGTTGCCCGGCCGCTCCAGTAGCACATGACCCAGGGCTTTTTCATCCAGACGTTCTCCCAGTAACCGTCATTGGGTTCCCGCACAACCTCTATTTTAATACCGGCTTTGGCGGCATGTTCCTTAAAAAGCACCGCAGCGTCCACAGCACCTCCAAAAGCAGCATCGGCTCCATGCAGCTTAAAGGGGTAATCCAACATGCCGGCCTTCTTCATATGGAACCTGGCCTTGTCCGGATCGTATTTTCTCTGTGGTAATTCGGCTGCATAATATTTCTGGGTTGGGGCGATGGGATGATCGTTACCGATGCTGCCGTAACCGCGCAAAATTTGTTTCAGCACATGCTCACGATCGATCGCGTACTTTAGTGCCAGCCGAACATCGTTGTTGTTAAACGGTTTCCTGTCGGTCAACATGGGAATTGAGAAGTGCCTATATCCGGTTACATTTATAATCTGCAGACCGGTTACTCTTTTCAGCAAATGAATGGTTTTCAGCTCAAATCGATTCATGGCGTCGATTTGTCCCGTGTTCAGGGCCGTGGCTCTGGCAGTGACATCCGCAATTCCGATCGTTTCGACCTCATCAAAGTGAGCGCGCCCCTGCTTCCAGTAATTCGGATTGCGTTTGGTTAAGGCATTGTAGCCAGGTTCATGGCTGACCAATACGTAGCCGCCGGTGCCGGTACCTTTTTCCCAATCGGCAGCGGTCGTACCGGCCGGAACAATGGTCAAGTGGTAGTCACTCATGATAAACGGGAAGTCGGCGTTGCCTTCTTTCAAAGTAAACACAACGGTGTGCTTGCCATCGGTCTTGATGTCTTTGATGGGATCAACAATACCCTTAGCCGCCGACTTTGAGTCTTTCCCGCGGTGATGATTGATGGAAAATATCACGTCCGCAGCCTCCAGGGTTTTGCCGTTGTGAAATTCGACGTCTCGGCGCAATTTGAACGTCCATTTGGCAGCACCGGGTAGGGATTCCCAGCTTTCGGCCAGTTCGGGTACGGGATGGCCCTTATCGTCGACCTCGACCAGGCAATTTCTGACTTGCCAATTGATACTCATCGCCATGGCGTCTGTGATCGCCCCGGGATCCAACGAATCGGTTGTGGAACCACCGGCCACGCCGAGTTTCAGCCGCCCGCCCTTTTGGGGTATGGCTGCTTTGGCCGGCGTAGCCAACAACGCCGGAGATAGTGCGGCCGTTATTCCTAAAGCAGATAGGTAAGCTAAAAAGTTACGGCGAGTAATTTTCCCTTGTGCCAGCAAACGCTCAAGTTGTTTCAGTTCTGACATTATTACTCCTCCTTTCCTTGGTCCGGACATTTGTCCCCAATGTTGCAACAACGGTTGTTTTTGAATATCCGACCGATTGGTGGTCCACTGCCACATAAACTACAAGGTAGTGGTGAGAAAATGCGTGCTGCCCTTTTAAACACAGCCTCGATCGACATCAATCTGCAGGAGAATCGGAACATGTCTCGGAAGACGTTTTCGGCGCTATTCTGAATGGATCAACAAGATTATTGATAAATAGCAGGTTTGGTTCGGGGTCGTCAAATAAAAAGGGACGAACTTAGTTCGCTTCGCTCACAATTGGAATAATGGCCTCCGGCTCGTAGGATAACGCCTACGCCTCGGAGAGAACAATGGAATGATGGGTACATTCGTGTTCCATCTGGTTGAAAAATAATACGGTTCATGGGACCTGCCCGCCATTGCCCTTGACACCCTATCATTATATTATAGAAATTCCGAGACGTTAGCCGCCGCACTCAGATCTCAACCTGGCTTCAAATTCCGCAACCATTGCATCCATGGTTTCCTCAGCCCCTGGCGGCAATGGCGAAGATTGATGATTGTTAATAATTTCCATGGCTTTCTCAGTGGCTACTTCTGCAGTTGTCTTTCCATCAGTCGCCTCTATCCATGATTCCCTGGATTTGCGGCCGAAGATTTCAGTTTTGGATTGGCTGCGCATCCTCTCGAAGGTGTGTTCGTGCATCAGAAAATCCTGGCCGGGATCCACTTCCGCGATCACATCCAATGCCAGATTCTCATCGTCAACTCGGATACCTTCTAAAATAAAATCCTTCGATATCGTTGATTGTTTGATTAATTGTTCAAGTTATTTAATTCGCGTTCCTAAAGTAATTGATTCCCTTTCCTATTTTTTAGACATTTTCGGGCGTAGTGAAACCTTTTCGGAGAATAGGTTTCAGGTGTCGGGTGTCAGGTTTCAGGCCGGCTCTCACTTTTTTACTACTGACACCTGACACCCGACACCTGAAACCTAAGTGACTGTGTCCAATTATTTTGCCAATGTGGGATAAATCCATATTTATAACCACTTAACCAATAAACTAATCACCCAATAAACGATATCTGCAGTAAA
>PVMK01141320.1_pt1 | contig 11623 bp, 8 predicted proteins | sample 1853481 | NCBI WGS metagenome assembly PVMK01 (sample SAMN08533507, study PRJNA380276) | Marine sediment metagenome, whole genome shotgun sequencing project. | reverse complement strand
GATACGGATAACGATACTATGTTCTTCCTGACCTAAGGCTGCTCGCACCAAGCCTTCAGGATTTTTTTTTATTCGTTTTCGTTCTTTCACCGAATCCAATCCATGATCCATTGAATTCCGTACCAAATGCACTATGCGGTCACCCAGTTCATTTGCCACAGATTTATTCCCTTTGACATCTTCCCCCATAAAATCCGACCGCACCTGCTCGCCTAAATTCCTAGATAAATCACGCACAAAACGCGGAAATCGTGAAGACCCATTCCAAATCGGAACCATTCGCCTGTTCATGACGGAAAACTGTAAATCCGATGTCACGAGATTCAGTTGCGCCAATGTCACCCCAAGCTCACGGACAAGCGGATTGGTCACATACTGTTCTTCCAGCCCGAACCCGAGTTTCATCAACCGGTTACGCCCCAAAACCAATTCACCAATTAAATTCATAACATGATCTGCTCGATTTTTTTCTACATGAACGGTTGAATCTTCTTCTTTCCCCGAGGATTTTGTCGGGTAGAACAAGGCCGTCTGAACGGTACGCGAAGGCCCCTCCTGCATTTCGGGCAACACCTCGGAAAGTTCCAGCGTGCTCTCTGGCACAGCAGCCGAAGCCTCCATGACCGAAAAATGATCGGTCTGTACTTCTTGTTCTTCTGGTTTTTCCACTTCGGCTGTTTCGGCAGACACAACCCCTAGCGATACCGTGGTTTTGTCAGATGGGCCTCTAGCAACAGGAGAAGCATTGGCTACGATTGGAACAACAGGCATGATATCCCTGAGCTCAGCAGCACTATCCATTGTGAGTGTCAATTTATTCACGATCAACGCCGTTTCGACATGCGAATCTTCTCCGGTTTCCCGAATATCCGCATGCAAGAGTTTGATGGCATCCACGGCTTCGTGAATGATACCGATAATAAAGGGCGAGACACTCATTTGTCCTTGTCGCAATTTATTCAATAAGCTTTCGCTTTGATGCGCGACTTCAACCAGATGCGTAAAACCTAGGAATCCTGCTGATCCCTTCATGCTATGCATGCACCGGAAGATTTCATTCAATAGTTCAATATTTGCAGGCTCGTTTGCCAGCTTTAGAAAATACTGGTCAAGCGCTTCCAACATTTCTGAGCTTTCCGCAAGAAAATCGCGTAATATATCTTGCATTTCATCGGTCATCGATCACCTTCTTCAACACAATAGGCATCACGCATTAATCCATCCTTCACGTATGAGACCGCTCTCTCAGGGCCATCAATATTCAGATAAAGCATCATCCACGAAGTCTTGTTCAAGGGCCGTGATTTGTGAACCTTACAGTTGGCAAAGCATCTTATTGACACGTCCCCCGTCTTTTGTGGATGACCCATCCTTCTTTTGTTTGTTGCCGAAGAGCACCACTAGCTTGAACAATTTATGCCTGACTTTATTGAGAACCACCACGAGTTTGGCCACCCGTTGCGCCACAAGATCTTGAAACGACAAAGCCACATGAATATCCACGAGACGGCGTTCATCAGCTTTCACCAATTCCACCAAACTTTCCACATCAGTGGCATACTCTCCACCCAATTTTTTCCCCAAGTGCTCTAACGCCGCTTGAATCACCCCCCGATTCGCTTCAATGGCTTCTGTTAGGGCCAGCACCCTAAGTGTACCTTCTTCCGTCTTCTTCGCTAAATCATTTAAATGTGCGGCGACCTGAGGGAGTTGATCAAGCGTCGTGGTTCCCGGCGACTCCATATCACGAATCATGCTGGCAATCACTTCCACATATTTCGTTAATTCAGATAATTCATTACTAATGGAACGGTCATCTTCCGGCGTACCGGCTTCATCCATTTCGATATCACGATTCACCAACATCGAATTATCCTTTTTCTGTTTAATTCATGAGGATTTGATCTGAATTATTTTCAAGCTTTAGCCGGCTGAGCTTTAGCAAAAATCTTCTCCAATTTTCCTTGAAGCGCTTCAGGCGAAAAGGGTTTCACCACATAATTACTCACCCCGGCTTGAACCGCTTCGATAATGTTTTCTTTTTGAGCTTCAGGGGTCACCATCAGAAAAGGAAGGTGCTTCAATTCAGCATCAGCCCGGACTGCGCGCAACAATTCAATGCCTTGCATAACGGGCATATTCCAATCTGACACAATTAAGCCAATATCGTCAGATTTTAATTTATTCAAGGCGTCCTGCCCATTTTCCGCTTCGACCATATCCCAAAAACCAATTTGCTTTAAGACATTTTTTACAATTCGGCGCATGGTTGACATATCATCCACGACCAACACTTTAATACTGGTATCAATCATGCTGAACTCCTTACTACTCGGGGCTATTCCCCTCAGTGACATGCCCAAAAATAATAATAAACGGGTGTACGATCAATTAATGACAACCCATAAATAATTGATACATGCAGTAAAGTGAAATTCGGTCATTTTATCCGTATTCTTTATATGTCCTTTCAAAAAGTTTTTGCTTATGAATTTTCCAGTACTCTAGTCACAAAATAATCTTATTGGAAAACCCAACTATAGACAGCCTCAAAGAGGCACTGGCATTCTTTTCATTTCAGCGGATCGATATAAGGAATCAAGCGAAGGAAATAAGGAAGGCAGAAACAGGGGAATCAAATTTGAGGCTCTTATATCCCACAAAGCCCTGATGTGACAGACCAGAGCAAAGGAGAGAACGTCTGGATCTTCACCTGTATCGCCGACCCATCCTGAGGCCTCGTCTCCTCAGAATCAGAGCCGTCGATCATGTTCGTTTGGTGATCTCCTCCATGCGCCTATGACGAATGGAGGACTTAATTAGGTAAGGAAAAAGACGTTTAATTCAAACTAAACCGGTCAGAACTTCCATTTCCGGAAGCAGCCCCCACCATGACTTCATCACTCCCAGTGCTTTGAACCCAGGCTTCAATTTCTTCTCGAACGAACCGCCAGTGTTTTCCCACCTTATGACCGGGAAGACGGCGTTCTCGTGCCAGTTTGTAGATAGTCGACTTCGGCACTTTCAAGAAAGTCGAAACTTCACTTAATGTCAGCAATCTTTCATCGTGATACCCTCGTTAGAATTTGGCCAATAATGCTTCTCGTATCGGACTGATTTTTGAAAAACTTGAGACTTGGTGCAAGATAATAGGAAACTTTTTCTTCACATTCTATAAAAACCTCTTTCTGAACTCCTCTTAACCCTCGATGATAGTAGCTTCAGACCTGGGTGCTCCGCCCCCCGCTGAAGATCGAAGTGCGTCTCTGAATACTGGGATTAAAGTTTCCACCTCCTTTTCCACCTCTTTCACCAGGTTTTCCAGTTGAGAAAACGGGCACACCAGCGCTTTGGCTTCGAGCTGTTCAACTATTTTGGCCTGATGGGTTGCGTTCAGAGCATATAATGCGCCTTTTAATTGATGTGCTTTCCGTTGGAAATGCGGCCGATCCTCCGTGGCAATCCCTTCCTTCATCCCATGAATCAGATTTGCCTTAGTTTCAAGAAATATCTTGAAAAGCGAGTGTAACAATATTTCATCACCCTCCATAGCCTCTATTGCCTCAGAAAGATCGTATTGTTCGTATGATTTCTGATCATCCAGCGGTGTCCTCACTACATGAGGACGGTCAACAATGCCAGCTCTTGTCGGATTATCCTGCAAACAAACATCACTCGTAGAGTATTGATAGTCCCTGACCTGTTGCACCCTGGACCCTACCCATCGTTCAAGCACGTTTGCCAAATCTCTCAAATGAATTGGTTTTGACAAGCAATCATCCATCACACCTATCCAACGATGCTGGTCGTGCCCGGAAAGCCCATGAGCCGTCATCCCCACAATAGGAATATGCGAACAAGGGATGGAGCCTGCTAGGTATCGAGTCTTGCTCAATGAACGACGTCCCACAAGATGATTGGTTTTCTCCAATTCACGAATAGCATGCGCGGTTTCAAAGCCATCCATCCCAGGCAATTCCCAGTCCATCATAATGACGTCTAGATCATGTTCCTGAACAAGGAGCAACGCCTGGGGCCCGGATTCCGCAATATGCACATGACAACCAAGTTTGCCGAAAAGCCCAGCAGCAACTTTTTGATTGACAGGATTATCTTCGACGATCAGAACAGAAGGGCTCCGCTTCTCTTTTTCTGTGATGTTTTCTTCAATAGGCCAGTTGCCTTCATGGTCTTCCTCTGGAACCTGTTCCTTAGTCTCTTGAGATTCTCTTTCATGGCTTTCAACTGGCACACCAGAAACATCAGGTTCGCCGAACACACAGCGATACAATTGGTCTCGATGAATAGGCACGGTAATCATGCCATCAAACGTCACAGGAAAATCATCATTTCCCTTACGCAACCAAAAAGGAGTTAGGTTCAAGAGTTTCAACGTTGAGAACGGGGACGCTCGAAGGGTCTGAAGCCATGGCTTCCACTCCTCATGCTTTGCCTCGTTTCCCATAATGATTCCCAATACATTAGAAGGACAGGCTCTCTTGCTTTCGAGAAAAGCCATGACGTCACGCACTCCTTCCACTCGCACCACCCTTACGCCTTCATCGTTCAAATAGCGGGTCAACACCTCTAGAGACACATTCAACGAAGAGCACACAAGAATGTCTTTTGTGACCCCAATCCTAGCCTCGCCAAAAGTACTTCTCCCCAACACAGGAAGATGAAAAGGAAGATCACACCAAAACGTTGCCCCCACTCCAATTTGGCTTTCGACTCCTACTCTTCCATTCATCAGTTCAGCCAGCTGCTTACAAATCGCTAACCCCAATCCCGATCCTCCAAATTTCCGGCTCATGGAACTGTCAGCTTGCATAAACACTTGAAAGATTTTCTGTTGAACGGTCTCGGAAATTCCAATCCCCGTATCCTTCACAGAGAACCGCACACACCTTACGGAGTCTTCCGAGACCGGTGCGAATACCGCTGCGCCATCGCTGGAACCAGCAGGCATTTCGGTACGATCGACAGGAAGCCACCCCACCTCCATCAATACCGATCCATGGTTGGTGAATTTGAGGGCATTCGAAATAAAATTACACAAAATTTGTCGCAACCGATGTGGATCACCCAAAAGATGCCGAGGTATATCTGGCGCAACATAGGCAGTTAAATCCAGCCCCTTGTGATACGCCCGTTGGGAAAATAGATCCAGGACCTCTTCGACTAACACCAGAGGATTGAAGCCTATGCTTTCCAACGTCATATGGCCGGACTCGATTTTCGAAAAATCTAAAATGTCATTAATGATGGCAAGCAGCCCTTCACCTGACTTTCGAATGATTTTGGTACATTCCTGTTGCTCCACATCCAATGCCGAATTCAACAACAACTCCGCCATCCCAATTACGCCGTTTAAAGGTGTACGAATTTCATGACTCATAGTGGCAAGGAAAGCCGCCTTCGCAAGAGTAGCCGCTTCAGCCTTCATCAACGCCTGATCTAACTCCTGGTTTTTCGTTTCCAGCGTCTCCGCAAATTCCGACAACTCATCCGTTGCCCGTTTTGAATCGGTAACATCCATTCCATATCCGCGAAGTCGTCCCAGTTCAGGATGAGACGAAAAGGACCAGGCATAATGTTTCTCTCCTACTTCCACTTCAATAGTGGACTCAAGGTGCCCTTGGGCGAAACAACGAGCCGCCAGGTCTGGAAACTGATCCGGCAAGGCAGTCGTAAACCCATCCTGGCCTATATGGGCTTCTTCCATTAAACGCACCATGGAAGGGTTGGCATACAACAGAAAGCCTGCCGCATCGACCTCAATAATGGGAAATGGACTTTCTTCGGGAATGGAGGCCAAACGACTATAATCTTCTGCTAATTGTATCTCCGAGCTTAAATCACGAAACATCAAGAGGAATTGAGTCGTTTCACCATCTTCGACCGCTACACCCTTCAGCTCCACCCAACACTCCTGTCCTTGGCGACAGCGCAGACGAGCACGAGGAAGCCAGACAATCTTTTTTTCCTTGAGCCTATCCAAGAGAGATTGACCCTTCGCTGATTCCTCCCCGTCAAGGCCTGAACCGTCAAAAACCTTATCAAACGAAACATTGGTTGGACAGACCGCCCCCCAACCCAATAAACGAGAGCCGGGCACATTCATGTGTGTGATAGCCCCTTCATGATCAACCAAACACACACCGACCATCAGGCCATCCCATAAATATTGAAAAAGCGCGGGGTTATTCCACATCACGAAAGAAAATACTCCTGAAAATCCAGAGAATACTCTGCCGGACTCAACACTTTGGCTATACTCATATCATGCCCCAGACTCGTATCTTTGGATAAATCACATTCCTGCGGCACATCAAGAATCTTTCCATCAGAACCGCGAAAGATTTTCACCCGGGGTTTCAAACCCATTTCTGGATGTTGCTTCATGACGACCGCTTGCTCTCCGGTAGAGAGTTGCACCACCGAGCCAACAGGAAACACGCCCAAGGTTCGAATCATGGCTTCAATACAGGGTGTAGAAAACTTCCCCTTCTGAGCTTCCTGATAAAGCCGCCGAATAGCTAAAGCCGCAGGTAACGCTTCCGAATGTCCACCGACCGTGATCAATTCATCAAAGTAATCCACGATCCCTAAGAGCTGGCCCGACTTCGAAAGCAGGGCACCACCCTGTCCCTCAGGATACCCGGAGCCATCTTGATAGACATGATGCTCTCTCACCATCTGCACAATATCTTCAGAAAATACTGCCTGCCGTTTGATCAACGCCTCTCCCATCACAACATGCTTCTGTAACAACACCGCATCATTTCTTCCCTCCCAATGAGCTTTCACCACATTCTGAGGCAAGCGCATGTATCCAACATCGTGCAATAATCCGGCAATCCCAACCCTTTCGAGTTTTCCCTCATCCCATCCTAATTGCAGCCCAACCAGAATTGAGTACACCGCCGTATCCACGACATGGGCATACAACGTTTTCTCAAAATTTTTCAGTGAATCGATCAGTAAGATTTCCGCGACGATACCGGGATGCGCTAGAGCTTTTTGAATCAAGGCCTGCGCCGTGCCCTGGACGGCTGGTTGGGAAATGGGTTGCCCCGTCTTCACACCCTCAAAGGCTCCTTCCACCGCCGCCACTGCCGCCTCGCGCAACTGGACGACTTCGTCTCGATTCTTTGATTCCTCTGAGCGTGCTTCGAGTTCAGGATCGGGGAACGATTCTGGACCTAAAGAACCAGACGCCTGTTCGTTTTTCGCTGATTCATCATGGTCACAGGAGACGATGGGCATGTCGGTCACTTCTGCTGTGGACCCGGCTTCATCAAAGTCTGATTCAGCCTCGGAAGAAACCTCCACGCCTAAGGAGGTATCAATTTCCACTTCTCGAATACCTGAACTCATTAATTGTTGGACGTCAGTGGGAGATTTCAGTAAACGTCGATGGACAAAGAAGGGAGATTTCCACCAAGAGTCAAGAATACGGACCAGAAACATACCTGGGCGTAATTGGCTAGTCGGAATACGTTGAAGGGTGCTGGTCGAAGTAATAGAAGTTGGCCTGGACAGACTAGGCATATCACATCACCAATTCAGGGTTAACGGCAGAGAGCCGGCCCCTCCCCATTCCTGAGAGATTGACTGGGAAAAGGGATCCTGACCGGGAATGGTGTACCACATACCAATCAACTCTACCTATGCACGAACACCTTCCAGGAAGAGGCTATTAGGTTGGCGCGCCAGTGGGGACTTGGATTCCCTTCGGAACCTCTGCCAGTGTCTGATAAATGGGAATCATTTTCCCTATATTGGCCAAATCCAATACCTGCTTCACATAAGTTTGCGGATTCACCAAGCAGAATGAAACATTTTTATTCTTGAGACTTTGATGACAAATCACCAAAAGTCCTAAGGCCGAACTATCCACAAACGCCACTTTTTCCAAATCCAATACAACAGAACTTCCCTCTACAGAAACTCCATCCACGGCTTCTTTAAAGGTTTTTCGTACGCCAAAATCAAACCGTCCGTCCAAATGAAGAATTGTGTTCCCATCAACTGTGTCTTGTGTGATATTCATACACCTCCCCTTCATTCATTCATAGCAGGACGCTCCAGCCGCAGCTATGACTCACAGATTGTATAATCATAAAAGGCCTGTCCTTCGTATCGGTTGTTGTTCAACAAGAGTTAAGGGAAGGAGCAAAAAGTGAGGAGGAGTGAAACCGTCTAAATTTTTCTTCCCACTCCTGATTTCTCACTGTTCTCTTTTCATTATCTTTCAAGATTTTTTAAGAATCTGCTTTTAGGATTGAACAGCAATAAAAATCATTCCATTTCGAAGGAACACAATTTACATTTGAGAAACACCAGCCGATTGCCGCCAAATTTATCTCTCACAACTCAAGTGTGTTTCGGACTTCGTCATAAATCTTCTAGACCAACAATTTTTTCAATTGGGGGGCAAGAGAGTAGCAGGAAGCCCACAATTAACTTCTAATTGACTATATTGGCTTTTAGAGTCTCTTCCCACCATTTCTTGAATTACTCGGTTTTTTTTAATGACTGTTCTTTTGCAATGTGAGAGCCTTGTGATGTGGGCAAGAATTGCCGAGGGAATGTCGGACAGGGGAAGTGTGTTATCTGCTCCTCCAGCTATGATGGCTTCTTTGGCATACCAAACGCCAAGCATGAGACCTCGTCCTGCGTGTAGAATAAAAGATCCCCGCCGCAAGCCACGGGGTATTCAACGGATGAATCTTTTACAGTTCCCATAAGGTAACCACGAAGCAAGCTACAGGGAATTGGAGTCAATTAAAGACACCGGCTTTTTTTTCATGACCAACCTACCCGCGGTACCATCATTCCCCATTCTTTTTAAAACCACGTCTAAACAATTGGCTCCCGCACAACGTGCAACTATTAGCTGCGATATGGGAGCCATCGCCGGTCAATGCCGGATCACTAACTATCACCTTCTTACACCCAGAATTTCTTCCACGGATCAGCCAACGTTTTCCTGAAACGTTCTGGTTTGAATTCCTTATTCTGTCTCTTCCCATTAACCTAGCCAGAATACTGTAGAAAAGTGCATTGAGTTGACTGTTCCAGGTAATGTCGGCTAGGTGACCGTCCCCCAGAACTAAGATGGTAGTTTTCATCATGTGTTTAAACACTTACCAGAGGGAGGGCTCTATGAGAAGGTGGCCTGCAATCTCGACCATGTTTGGGGTCTTTGTGATTGGACTATTGATGGTCCTGCCAGCCGGCCAAGCTGCAGACATGATCCAAGGCCAAAGCCGCAGAGTACGTTTTGGCCACGGCAAAAGCTGCTCGGACTGTGTATGTAAAAGGGGTAATTGCTGATGCCAAGAAGGCAGGTGTGAAATTAAGTGAAGATTGGGTGAAAGATGATCATGCGATTATGCTTCCCGCCCAGTTTATCAAAGAGTTAGGTGCGAAGATCAAAGATTTTGAACTTGCGTTAGTTGGGACCCATCCACTCTATGCTTCCAATGCCGCCAAAAGTCCAAAAGAAAAGGAAATGTTAGCTGTGCTCGCTAGTGGGAAGAAAAAAGTGGTGACTGGAGAAGATGGGGGCAAGACCATTGGCATGTCTGCGGATTTTGCCATTGTTCAAGGTTGTGCAGATTGCCATAACAAGCATCCAAAAACTACTAAGAAAGATTGGAAAAAGGGCGATTTCATGGGCGCTATTGTTGTCAGAATGAAATAACTCTTCCATTGAGGGTCACACGTTTTATTGATGGCGTGGATGGTTCGAAAACCGTCCACGCTATTTTTTTGCTTAGTTCTTTATTTAATTTCTTGCTTTCCTTGTTCCATTACCAAAGTATGAGAAGCTTTGGGTGAGTGTTATCTATTTTCCCCTCATGACTCGCAATTGAGCGTAGTTAACCCTTACTTCCATGGTTAACTCTCCATTAACGCCCCTCAAAGGCATGACTCACATCCCTACTCCCAATACCTCTCAGTCATGTCAGAACATGAAGACGGGACAAGCACAAATTGATACGCCAGGAGGACCACGGAAAGGAGGTAGAATTCCTTCCCTGGGCCTGGTTACGTTTGTGTGGACAATACGTCTCAACTAGATGGCATTGTGTACTCAATGAGGAAGTTGGGCTTAAAGATTGTCCATGTTGAAAGACTCAACAACCACGGGAATCTTTGACTCTTCCCCTGCGGCCAGCTTCACAACACAGAATACCCGGTTTCCAGTCCCTACATACTCTAAATGATCAAAACTCAGGGCTTTAGCCATGGCGATCCCCCGCCCATGACTTTCTAAGAGTCGCTCCGGCTTAATTTCTTGATAGTCACTCCAATCAAATCCTAGACCCTGATCGGTCACGGTCATGTGAATCCGATCGGGATGACGCTCAAATGTGACTTCCACAAATTTGTGGGAATGCTCAGGCGCCATTTGACGACGGACAATTTCATCTTCCCACTGATCGGTTTCTTGAAGCTTGGTTTTTTCTTCGTAACCAATTTGTAAATTACCATGCTCAACGCCATTCACGATCAATTCGTTGAGGCCAAAAGCTACTTTTTCAGGATTCGGACAGGCTTGCGCTATCAAAAGAGCCAGATCATAGGCCTCCTCAATCGTTTGAACTCGAAACCGTCCTTGCTGCAAACAGCCGATGGTCTTGACCTGAACCCGCAAATTTAGCGCGAGGCTCTGCCATTTTAGCCCTTCCCCCACTGCCGCACTCACCATGCGTATTAAGACATTTTGATCAAACGGCTTTGTCAGATAAAAAAAGACTCCGGCTTCCATGCCCTCGCATATTTCGCTGGGCGAGGCCGCAGAGGTCTGCATCACCACCGGTATCCATTTAAAGTTTTCATCGGCCTTCAATTGAGTCATCACTTCGAGGCCGTTCATTCCGGGCATCATGCGATCCAGAACCATGGCCTCAAACCCTTTACGATCATGGCGTAAAAGATCTAAGGCTTGAACACCATCGTGTGCCTGGACCAATTCATAGGGCTCATCCTTCAGACATTCGATCAATACATCCAGATTCAGATCATCATCATCGACGATCAGAATACGTGGTTGATCTTTACTCATCAGTCTTCTTCTTTGGATTCCTCATTCAATTCTAACCCGATTAAGGCCACGTCATCTCTAAAAATGCCATCGACTTGCCACGACCGACTAGAATGAATGAGGCTTTTGACCCCAAATTTCAAGGAACGTTTGTAGACGCCTTCCAGAGCCTTTTGCAATCGATGTCTCCCCCAAATTTCGTCTTCGCCATTGACAACTTCGTAAATTCCATCGCTGTATAAATAGAGCCGATCTTTATCGGCCAAGGCGATGGATTCGGTGTGATAGATTTGATCAGGTGAAAATCCTGTCGGCCACGTTTTCCCTCCTAAGACCACAGAGCCCGTATCGTTCCTGACCAAAATTGAGCCAGGATGGCCGGCACTGGCAAAGCGCAGAACACGGGTCGATAGCTGAAGGACTCCCACCCAAACCGTGAAATAGTCTCCCTGGTCCGTCATCGGATTCTCCGCATTGAGACGAGTCACAATCTCGCCAGGATCATACCCGGGAAAGGATCGTGCGATGTGTGCTCCCTTAAACCACATGGCCAAGGAGACGGCC
>PVMK01123671.1_pt1 | contig 11623 bp, 17 predicted proteins | sample 1853481 | NCBI WGS metagenome assembly PVMK01 (sample SAMN08533507, study PRJNA380276) | Marine sediment metagenome, whole genome shotgun sequencing project. | reverse complement strand
TTACCGACGCTTCTGATCCTGAAGATGTGGCAAAGTTGCTCAATGAATATTTAGGGGAGATGGCTCAGATAGTCCGGACATGGGGTGGAACCATACCGCAGTTTACCGGGGATAGCATTTATGCAATCTTTGGGGCACCGGATTCAAGGGGGGAGCGAGGAGATGCTTTAGCGTGTTTACGTATGGCGTTGGAGATGCAAATGAGAGATGAAAACCCTTCGCGAGAAATGGTGGAACCAGGGTATCCAATTTCCCTTCGAAATCCGATGCGGCATTAATACGGGTATGGCAAATGTGGGCAATTATGGTTCCGAAGGATTTATGGAATATTCAGCCATCGGCCTGAACACAAATCTTGCTTCTCGCTTGGAACAGGCCTGTCCACCAGGTGAGATATATCTATCGCATACTTCGTGGGCCTTGGTTAATGATGAGATACCTTGCGAGGAAGTCGGCACCATTGAGGTTAAAGGGTTCCACTATCCCATTCAGACTTACCGTGTTCTACAACATGATGTGGTCTGAAGATGTTGGACAAGGGAAATAGTGTGGTTGACTATTACTATCATCACATTCCGCAGGTTTTAATAAATCTCAAGTTGTATTTATTCCCACAAAAGACTAATATTTGAAACTCAAATTAGGAATCTGTTCTGTATCATAGGTTTGATCGGTGTAATCATGTTTATTTCCGGATATTATTTCATTGATAATGGAAAGTACGCATATATTCTTAGTATAATTTTGATGACAGCAGGATTTGTTGGAATAAAAAAACATAGCACCTGATTATTAGTTTTAAGAGTTGCGATTTTAGATATACCAGATAACATATCCCTCCTCAATATAGCTTGGCTCAATCGAGGTAATAGTGGAACCCCAGATTAATCCTCTTGCAGTTCCTTTAAATCAGCATAGTAGTCGAGGGCTTCCGGATTACTTAAGGCATCCTTGTTCAGCACAGGCCGGTTGTGAATGACCTTTTTAACGGCCAGTTCGACCTTTTTCATATTGTGGGTGTATGGAATATCCGGAACCGGCAAAATTAATGCCGGAACATGCCTTGGCGACGCATTGGTGCGAATGGTATTTTTTATTTTAGCAACAATCTCGTCGGTCAGTTCATACCCTTCGGTCATTTTGACAAACAGGATAACACGGACATCGTTTTTCCAATTCTGCCCCACAACAACGCAGTCTTCGATCTCCTCTAAAAGATCCACCTGGCGATAGATCTCAGCGGTTCCGATGCGAACTCCACCGGGATTCAAAGTGGCGTCCGACCGGCCGTACATGATGACGCCGCCTCTTTCGGTGATGACGATATAGTCTCCATGCCGCCAGATATTGGGATACACATTAAAATAGGCATCACGATATTTTTTAGTGTCCGGATCATTCCAGAAATAGATCGGCATGGACGGAAAAGGAGCGGCACAGACCAGTTCACCCTGCTGGTTAATCACCGATTTTCCGTTTTCGTCAAAAGCCAAAACTTTCATGGCCAGCCCCTGCACTGGAGTTCACCGGCCCAGACCGGCCCCATTGGATTCCCAAGGGCAAAGCAGCCATTGAGATCCGTACCCCCGGCAATGGATGCCAGCTGCAGATCCGCCTTAACCTCCCTGTAAATATACTCGAAACCTTCAATGGACAGAGGGGATCCGGTTGAAAGCACGGCCTTGAGGGGAGAGAGGTCGAAGGTCTTTCCGGGCTTCACACCGGCGTTCTGCAGGGCTGCAATGTATCCCGCACTGGTTCCGAATATGGTAATTTTTTCTTCCTGGGCCATCTTCCAGAGTGCGCCCGGATCCGGGTGAAAGGGATTTCCATCAAAAAGAACCAGAGTGGCACCAACAGCCAGAGAACTGACCAGCCAGTTCCACATCATCCAGCCGCAGGTGGTAAAGTAAAATATGGTATCCTCTCTTTTTAGATCAGCGTGAAGCATAAGTTCCTTGAGATGGTGGACAAGAATACCTCCGGCGCTTTGAACCATACATTTTGGAAGACCGGTGGTGCCCGAGGAGTACATGATGTAGAGGGGATGGTCAAAGGGCAGTTGCTCAAATTTAATTGCCGGTGGGGGTTCCGGTGATTTGAAATCATCATAAAGGACCGCGTTCGATATGCTGCCGATATCCGGATCCTTCACGGTGTAAGACACGACGACCACCTTTTCAATGGATGGAAGTTCTTTCAGGATACTTGAAATACGTTCAAGGCTGTCAATCCTTTTTCCTTTGAAAAAGTAACCGTCTGCGGTGAAGAGTACTTTAGGCTTGATCTGTCCGAATCGATCCAGAACCCCTTTGATACCGAAATCAGGGGAGCAGGAAGACCATGTCGCACCCATGCTTGTGGCCGCCAGCATGGCAATAACTGTTTCAGGCATATTCGGCATAAAGCCCACCACCCGATCACCGGTCTGAACCCCTGCTTGCCTTAAAGACCGTGCAACGGAGGCCACTTCGTCGTAAAGCTCTGCATAGGTCATCCTCTTGTCAACCCGATCTTCTCCCTTGAAGATCAGCGCCGTGTGATCGTCCTTGTATCGCAGAAGATTTTCGGCAAAGTTGAGCCTGGCACCTGAAAACCACTTGGCGCCCGGCATTTTGCCGAGATCGTCAACCACTTGATCATAGGGCGTTGAAGATTTTATTTTTGCGAATTCCCACAAGCACGCCCAGAAATCGGTAATGTTTTCAATCGACCATTGATAAAAGGGCTCATATTCACTGAAATTTTGGCTGTACGTTTCATTGATGATATTCATGAATCGATACAGGTTAGTGTTTTTGATTCTTTCTTCCGAAGGTATCCATAATCGCTTGGCCATAGCGTATTTCCTTTAAACCACTTAAAATTAAAAATATTATTCAGATAGTCTTCAATTTTTTCAATGGGGCGTCAACAAAAAAAATGCCAAATCAATTCATTACGCTTTTGACTTTCTTTCTATCTCCAGCTTTTTCAGTTCCTTTCGCATAATCTTTCCTGTGGCGGTCATGGGAAGTTCATCGACAAATTCAATTTCCCGGGGATACTCGTGGGCAGCAAGGCGAACTTTGACAAAATCTTTGATTTCTACGTCGATCCCCGGATCGAGCTTTACATCGGGTTTAAGCACGATAAAGGCTTTCACAATTTCGGTTCGTATTTTATCCGGGCTTCCCACCACAGCTGCCATGGCCACGGACGGATGTCTCATCAGACAATCTTCGATTTCTGCCGGCCCAATCCATGCCCAGTCTGCGGGCGTCCAGAAAAAGTCATCTTTTTTCGGAAAAAAATTGTGGGGAAACTCGACCCCAGGCAAGTGCCCCAGCAGGGTGCGATGGGCATGCAGGGCGCCTTTAGGGGGGCCGGTGGTGCCGGAGGTGTAAATGATGAGGGCCGGATCATCCGCCCTGGTTTTTATGGCTTGAAAATCAGGGGATCCTTTTTCGACTGCTTCCCAAAAATCGAGCACGTTTTCAGGTGTTGGTCCACCGGTCACCAGGACGGTTTTCAGATGCGGCAGGTTGTCCCATATTTCCATAATCTTCGGCAAGTTTGCCGAATCGGTGACAATTCCTTTGGCCTCGCTGTTCGATAAGCGATACGCCAGAGCATCTGTTCCAAAAAGCGAAAATAGGGGAACGGCGATAGCCCCGATCTTGTAATTAGATAAGATTCTAATTAAAACGCAACAAGCGTACCAGAAACCAACTTGCTGATATTATTAAAGGTTGAAAAAATAAGGGGGCTTTGGTGCACATTTTTTTGTGCAGTATACACAATTTTCTGTGCAAAAAAAGGTCGGCAAAAATGACATGGTTTCCCGGATGCTGCTAAAATAGAAGGTTTCTTTTCTTTTATCTGGCACGAATGTTAATTATTTAGAAGCGTTATATCCCTTTATTTACAATCCAACCTTTAACCCTGTTTGGACATGCATGTTTGATAATTTTAACGCAAAATATTTAAAGCTGCACAAGAAATTGTGCGCTTATGCACAGATTGTTGGGCACTCTATGGATTCTTTCATCACAAGTTAAAGCATAAAATCTATTTCAACTTACCGAAAATATTATTTAAATTGTTTTAATTAACTATTCAAGATTTGACACCATTCAGATAACGGTCTTTCGACCTCGTACAATCAATAATCAAGAGTGACCCCATCTCACACTATAACTGGTGCTGGGTCCGCCTGCATGCCTTTGGGCCGCGTGGATCAGCAATCGACCATGGTAACGCCCAAGCCACCTGTTCCCATCTCCTTGAACATGGTTGGCATGGCGATGCCTGTTTCATGCATAGCCATTATGACCCGATCCAGGTCCTCCCAATGCTGTGACGCGATCTCGCTTGTAGCGAGAAGATAGGCGTTATAGGCCTTGATCGCTCCAAAGGCGTTCCTTTCGATGCATGGGATTAGCACGAGGCCGCCCACGGGATCGCAGGACATGCCCAGGTGATGCTCGAGGGCGATGGTCGCTGCAAGCTCGGTTACCTCGAGCGATGCCCCAGTCGCATAGGAAATCATCGCGGCGGCCATAGACGAGGCCACGCCGATTTCCCCTTGGCAGCCCACTTCCGCGCCGGCGACGCTCGCATTGTTCTTGCATATGAACCCAACCAGCCCCGCCGCCAAGAGCCCCTTACGCATGGCGTCCTGGGAAAGCTTCAGATGATGTTTCATCACATATACAAGCGCCGGCATGGTTCCTGCGGAAGCCCAAGGTGGGAGCGGTGATCCCCAAGCGCCCGGCGGCGTTGCCTTCTGAACCGGCCAAAGCGTAGCTGCTTATTTGTTGCATGAATCCGTCAGCGACGTTAGCGTTCTTGGAACACTCGTAGATCCTTTTTGCTTTCCGATAGAACTCGAACGGCGCAGGGAGAAGACCCTCTTCAGCGAGGCCCTCTGTCACGCCATCCTCCATGGTCTTGAGCACCAAGTCGAGATGTGCGAGGACTTCCTCTTCCCTTACGTTCATGATGGCCTTCTCGTTCTCGAGAATTATCTCATGTAGGCTCTTATTGCTTTCTTGAGCTAATCTCTTGAATTCCGCCATGCTGCCGAAGGGACGCAACGGCTTGCCTCGAGCCGGTGCTGGATTCCCTTTCCACTGGAAGAAGCCTCCGCCCGTGGAGTAATACTCCCTCTCGAAAAGCGTCGCCCCATCCTTTCCAAGAAGCCGCATGATCATGGTATTGGCGAAGGAGTAGTCATGTTCAATTTTGTCCCAAACGATTATGTCCCGGCTCACCTCGAAAGTCTTGCCGCTGATGGTCGTCGTATACCTTCGCGTCGTGTCAATCCTTATAGGTTATCTTTTATTATTATTTATGACACTTGAGGCCACAGTGTTTCTCTATGGCCTCAAAGTCCTTATCATTGTGAAGGAGTAGTATGTCGTTTTCTATAGCGACTGAAGCGATCATGCAGTCCACAGATTTTCGAATGGTGATACCTTTACGACGCAGGCCCCTGTAAATTCCAGCAGCATTCAAAAAGACAGGATAGGGCATCGGCAAGAAGAGTAAGTTGTTGAAAAGGTCTCTCGTTTTTTTGAACTCTGAATCCTTCCTAATTCCTTGGAGTACCTCAGTTAGAACAATACCGCAGGTGCATATGTCTTCACGATCTCTTATTAAGTTCTCTAAAGCGACAACGTGACCTAAAGATCGTGCAGCAAAAAAGTCGATCCAAACAGTAGTATCGACTAATACCATCATAATTTACGCCCGCGACGCCACTCATCAAGATTTCCCTTCCAGTCAACATTGCCTTTGAGTTTAAGAATCTCAGCTTGAGCTTCTTGTCTAAGAAGTTCTCGCAAGGCATGATCAATCAAAGCTCTCTGGGTTTTAATACCTGTAGCATTCATGCAGTCTTTTACGAGTTTATCATCAAGCACAATATTCGTACGTTTCATTTCGGAACCTCCTCAAGCATTTTATACACATTATATCAAAAAAACTGTGTATTGCAAGAAGGTTTTGAAAGATAACCAACAAACCCCGCAGTTAGCGCAATTTGCCTTTTATTAATGGGTGTTTAATGATGGAGCATGATAACAAAAGGGAGGTGGCATCATGCTCCGTCGGTATTGCAGCCAGTTTCTTGCATACTGTCAGTTGCCGATTTCTCGGCGCGTTCCATCCAGGTTTTAACCATCAGGCTCAGAGGTATTTCAAAAAAATCCTTAGACCTACAATTTTGCACATAAAATGGTATGTTTAAGACCAAAAAGTGGCCGTTTTTTAAAGTTCTATTTACAAATTTTCAGACACTTAGCGTGGCCGACCCCAGATTTATTTCGCTGCGATATTTTAGCGATTATGGTCGGAATTTTTTTAATTGCAGGTTCTTAAAGATTTTATAATGTTTGTCATTACCCGTTAGAATGGGTAACCCGTACGCAATGGCCGTAGCACCTATTAAAGAATCTGCCAACTGGATGGAATGGCTTAAATAATGTTGCTCTACAAAAAACATGGCTTTAACGGAAATCTCTTCTGAAATATATAGGATCTTAGCGTTCCAACCATTAAGCGCCTTTCGCAGCGTATTTAGCTCAGTTTTGTTTCTCATTCCTTGAACCAATTCCATATATGTAACAACTGAGATAAAGAATTTTTCTGAATTCTCTATGGCATTATAGGCCTTTTCATTTCCCTTCATGTACCAAATAAGAACATCCGTATCGATAAGCATTTAGAATCTTCCTTTTCTCAAATCCCTGACATATTCGTTTACGTTTTGAACAATATTGTTATCTTTCCAGATTCCAAACAATTCGCTCTTTCTATTTTGGTCCTTTGTTTCTCCATAGGGTACCAATTTGGCGCAGGGCTTGCCACGGAAGGTTATTACGACCTCCTCGCCTCTATTAACCGTATTAAGCAGCTCCTTTGAACGGAACCTAAGATCTTTTGCAGTTGCCTTCATATTATACCCCCCTTTTTTCGCTATAGTTGATACTTCGTAGTATAAACTTTGAGGTGATATAAGTCAATATGAATTTTTTTTCGAGTACCGTAATTGACGCAGAATTTGCTATTATGAGAGCGAACGGGCGCGAGATGAGCTTCACTCCCGACTTGGGGGAAATGATGACAACTCTTTGTCAAACTTTCTCATCTGCATTTCTGAAACAAATTTTTTTGCTTGTTCAATTGTAAAATTATGCTTTTTTGCAACACCTTTTATTGCATATTCTTTTGCTTGATGAATTGGAGTGTTGCCGTCATTTCTATGGACAGAATCATTAAAAAATTCGATCAAGTCCTTTTCTATTTCTGAAAATTTTGTATCTGATAGATTTTTAATTGGATCTCGGTTGATGGGAATTACTTTGGTCATAATAAAGTATCCTTACGATTTGGATTTAGAATTATAATAAAAAACATAACACCGGGCATGAGTACGCAGGGAAAAGCCAAGAAAGACCTTGGAACTGGTAGCTTTGGGAAGGCTTCGGCTAAAGGTATAGTAACTACTCAGGTGGATAGACTGAAGGTTGAAGGCTTTTAGGGACAAATGATGCGCGATCACACAAAACTTAGGGCATTTGAGCTGGCTGACGAGGTAGCAGTATTGGTTTATCGGGTGACCGCAGGGTTTCCGAGAGAAGAGTTGTATGGTCTAACTTCTCAAATGCGGCGAGCAGCGGTTTCGGTTCCTTCTAACATCGTTGAAGGTTGCGCACGTGACAGTCAGACAGATTATTTTGTAGGTGAGTAGACTGAAGACTGTTAGATCACTTCAGCCTTCGGTCTTCAGCCTAATGACCTGTTAATCAGCTAAGTTTGTCGAAGCGTTTGGGGTTCTTGCGCAATCAGGCTTCATCTCTGCTTGAAGCAAAGATTGTCGAAACAGAGAAGGTCTTGAATGGTTTAATTCGAGCGTTGCGAGATGATTGATATACTTCAGCCTTCAGTCTTCAACCTAAATACCTGAGTAGTTACAAAGTATAAAACATGCCGACTTTTCCCTGTCCATCTAAATGCCCTTGTTCGCTGCTCTTAGGCAACTTCGAGATGGAGGTGTTTACCTACAGCGTGAGCATAATTTACCAACGTGGAAAGGCGGATGTCTTCAGCATGATTTTCAATCCGGGAGATGGCGGATTTCTTGGTACGTAATTTAATTGCCACCTGTTCCTGGGTAAGGCCTGCTTCAAGACGAGCCTGTTTCAGTAGAATACCAATTTTGAATTGCTCATATCCTTTGTCAAAATTTTTTGCATGTTCCTGCGGCCCGACCCCCATTCATGGAAATCAATCTTTTCAGAAGGATATCTTCAACGTTCTGCCGCGCATCCAAAACAGATAAAACATAAATTTTCATTTCTGATATTCTGCATATAATTCTCCAGGGAGGTATAATTAATTCACGATATATCAAGATGCCTTGATCTTGAAGCTCTGGTACTATGCGGCCTCGTTCAGGGAGGGTGTAGAGACTATATGCTTTTTGTTTGATCTTTTTTAGTATTTTAAATGCATTGCCTGGGCTGTCTTCTGCAATATATTCGATAATTCCCTTTAAATCATTTTCTGCAACACCAGCCCATTCAACTTTGAAGTTGTCACTCATTTAAGTTTTTCTTTCAGTGAGTTTTCAATATCTTTGAATACATCCTCCTGTGACTTGGCCTTACCATTTTTAATGTCGGATTCACCCTGTGAAACCAGCTTCAATATACCGATTGCATTACGCATATTTTCATAACTTTTTGGATCTTGAAGCACAGCTCTTGGTTCTCCATTCTGTGTTATTATGACAGGCCTATGGGTTTCGTTGATTTGATTAAGCAAATCGGCTGCCTTTGACTTAAGATATGTAACAGACTTTATGTCACTTGTAATATTCATTTTTATTGCCTCCAGTCCTCATATAGTACTAAATATAGACCGAAAGTCAAGTCTTAATTTTCGTGGACTGCTATCCCTTTATTCACAATCCAAGCTTTAACCCAATTCCTTTTCCCCACTCATATTTTATCGCTCCCTGCTTGCACCCATCAACACAAGTGCCGCAGAGAATACATTCTGTATTTTCCATGTTTTCGTGATTAACCATGTTCTCAACTGGAAGGCTCATTGGACAGTGTTCAGTGCAGGTGTGACATTGTTTGCATACTTCAGGGTTTGACTTTAACTGCAAAGAAGTCAATTGAAAATAGTTTCTAAATTTCCTACCTACAATCATAAAAGGAGCCATCCAACACAAATGGTGACAAAATGATCTTTTACCAACAACAAATGCCGGCAAGACGATGAGTAGAAGAAGAACAAAAAAGTAGGAAATAAGACTCTGGATGTCACCGACTGAAAGGCCGTATGTCGTCATATAGAAAAAATCTATTTTATTATATCCCCCAGACCTGATCGCCAGCAGGATAATTGAGACAAGCCAGGGTGCCCAGATAAGCCATTTAATGTAATCACCTCTCGTAACTTTTTTATCCCTTGCAAGAAAGATGGCCTCCTGGCAACCAGCACCTGGACAAACCCAGCCGCAATAGCCTCTGCCCAAGAAAAGAGAGCTAATAAACATAAGAATAAAAAGAACAAAACTACCGTTGATAATGCCTTTTGAACTTGCCTGAATAATGAGCACTGGGGACAGATAGTAGAAAATTGCCGGAAATAAAAAGAAAGAGAATAAAATAAGACCTTTTCGTATTCTTTGTCTTGTCTTCATTTTGCTCTTTAAATACATTTCAGAATATAACGTGGAACTGAGGTGACGTGGAAACGCGTCAGCATTTTCACGTCACCTCCAGTGATTTTTTTAGCTGATGGTGCTCTATTTTTAAATTTCATCCAAAGAGATGTTCATTGATTCCGCTACTCCTTGGCCATAGGCAGGATCGGCCTTCATACAGTTACCGATATGCCTGGCTTTGATATCCCTCGGGGCATCACCCATGGCACGGGCGGTGTTCTCAAAGAGAACCTTTTGTTGTTCGGTATTCATCAATCTGAACAAATTGCCGGCTTGACTGTAATAATCATCATTATCTTCTCGATGATTCCAATGGTCGGCAACCCCTTCAAGATCCACCGGAGCTTCGGAGAAATCGCGCTGTTCCTGCCACTCTCCGTAACTGTTAGGCTCGTAGCCTAAGGTGCTGCCGTGATTACCATCAACCCGCATAGCGCCATCTCGATGGAAACTGTGGAAAGGGCAGCGCGGTTTGTTGACAGGGATCAGGTGGTGGTTGACGCCAAGCCGGTAACGCTGAGCATCACCGTAGGAGAAAAGTCTTCCCTGTAGCATCTTGTCGGGAGAGAAACCGATGCCGGGAACAATATTGGCCGGATTGAAGGCGGCTTGCTCAACATCTGCGAAATAATTTTCAGGATTGCGGTTAAGTTCGAGAACTCCTGCGTCAATCATCGGGTAATCGCTGTGCGGCCAGACCTTGGTCAGATCAAAGGGGTTGAATGAACAATTAGCAGCTTCTTTTTCAGTCATGATTTGGATCTGCATCTTCCAGCTAGGAAAGTCTCCCTTCTCAATGCTTTCGTAGAGATCACGTTGGTGGCTTTCTCGATCTTTGCCGACAAGTGCTTCGGCCTCAGCATCAGTAAGGCACTTGATCCCTTGTTGAGTTTTGAAATGAAACTTAACCCAGTGACGCTCACCTTCTGCATTGATCAGCCCGAAGGTGTGGCTTCCGTAACCGTTCATGTGCCTGTAGGATAGAGGAATTCCCCGGTCACTCATAGTGATGGTAACCTGGTGCAGTGCCTCGGGGAGATTCGTCCAAAAATCCCAATTGTTTTTTGCGCTACGCATATTAGTCCGAGGATCACGCTTAACCGCGTGATTCAGGTCAGGAAATTTTAAGGGATCTTTCAGGAAGAAAACCGGAGTATTATTGCCGACCAAGTCCCAATTCCCCTCTTCAGTATAATACTTCATAGCGAAGCCACGTATATCCCGCTCTGCGTCGGCTGCTCCTCGTTCACCGGCAACAGTGGAGAAACGAACAAAAATCTCTGTTTTCTTTCCAATTTCGGAAAATAGTTTCGCCTTGGTGTATTGGGTTATATCTTGAGTTGCAGTAAAGGTTCCGAAGGCTCCGGACCCCTTGGCGTGCATACGACGTTCGGGAATTACTTCCCGGTCAAAGCTGGCCAGTTTTTCAAGAAACCAAACATCTTGAAGCAACATCGGGCCACGTGGACCGGCAGTAAGTACGTTCTGGTTGTCGGCAACAGGGGCACCGGCATTGTCAGTGAGTTTTTGTTTTTTATTCGCCATGATATTTACCTCCTTTATGATTTATATTTATACAGCTAACCCACAAACCCCGCAGTTAGCGCAATTTGCCTTTTATTAATGGGTGTTTAATGATGGAGCATGATCAATGGTCCGCCTTCGCTGAAAAGCTATGGCGCGACAAGGAGGTGGCATCATGCTCCGTCGGTATTGCAGCCAGTTTCTTGCATACTGCCAGTTGGCCGATTTCTCGGCGCGTTCCATCCAGGCTTTAACCATCGGCTCAGAGTATTTCAAAAAAATCCTTAGACCTGCAATTTTGCACCCAAAATGGTATGCTTAAGACCAAAAAGTGTCCGTTTTTAAAGCTCTATTTACAAATTTTCAGACACTTAG
>PVMK01183098.1_pt1 | contig 11625 bp, 16 predicted proteins | sample 1853481 | NCBI WGS metagenome assembly PVMK01 (sample SAMN08533507, study PRJNA380276) | Marine sediment metagenome, whole genome shotgun sequencing project. | reverse complement strand
GCTGGAGCCGGATTAAAGACAAAGGGGTCAAACAGGCGCCTTTTTATGTCCTGCTCGGTGCCCAGATGCCGGCGATTTTGGTTGAAACATCTTTTATAAGTAATCCCAGGGAATGCAAACGGCTGGTGAATCCCACATACCAGCAGCGCATATGCGAAGCCATCGTTATTGGCATTAAAAACTACATCAAAGAAATAACACCCACAGCCCATCTGCATGAGCGCCCTGAATTAGTCAATAACGGATAACATCTGTAATTAAAAATTGATGTGCCTATGATGAATAAACAAAAAAGCTCAGGCCCGGCAATTAATCCCATTATCGTCTTAGCCATCGGTATTTTAGGTGTATCCACCGGTTCGATATTTGCTCGTCTGGCAGATGCACCGGCCCTGGTTACCGCCGCCTATCGGGTGGGACTGGCCTCCCTGGTTATACTGCCCCTGGCAGCCTGGAAAGCCGGGGATGAATTGCGCAATTTATCGTTTCGCGACGTCAAAATGGCCGTACTTTCCGGGTTGTTTCTGGCCCTGCATTTTGCAACCTGGATTTCCTCTTTGGATTACACCGCCATTGCCAACTCGGTGGTACTGGTCAACACCATCCCACTCTGGGTGGGCCTGTTTACCCCCCTGATTACCAAAGACCGCCTGGCGCGGGCCACAGTCATCAGTATTATCATCAGCGTTGTCGGCGGCTCCATTATCGGTCTCGGAGATTTTGCCACGGGTGGCCGGGCGCTGCGGGGGGATTTGTTAGCTGTTATCGGAGCGATTTGCGCCGCGATCTACCTGTTATTAGGTCGCAATCTGCGCCGCAAACTTTCTTTGCTGTCATATGTGGCCATATGCTATGGCAGTGCTGCACTGTTTTTATGGCTGGTTGTCCTTGTTTTAAGATTACCGGTTACCGGATACAATCCCCAAACCATTGCAGCTTTCTGGGCCATGGCATTGATATCTCAAATCATCGGCCACTCCAGCTATAATTGGGCGCTTAAATGGTTTAGCACCGGATTTGTTGCCGTCGCCCTGCTGGGAGAACCCATTGGCGCTACCATAATGGCTTATATTATATTTAATGAAGGGTTAACCTGGACCAAATTTATCGGTGGATTGGTTATTTTATCAGCTATTTATATTGCAGCAACGGGGGAACAAAGTTAACCTGAGTTGCAGCAGTTAAAGATAATAAACTGAAATGAAAAATCTATAAATTATCCGGTTATTAAAAATTACAAATAACAAATCCCAAATATCAAATGGTTCGACAGGCTCACCACCCTGAGCCCAGTCGAAGGGCAAATAACAATGACCCAAATTCAAAATACCAAACACTTTATCTGCCAGTATGGGTACCATATCGAATAATCACCGGCGGACATAAGTTTGTGCTGCGATACGGCAAGACCGCAGCGAAGGTTTCGGTTTTGGTCATTGGATATTGAAATTTGAGAATTACCTGCCCTGTTAAATCGTTTTGCAGGGATTTACGGCATGGATCAACAATATGATCTTCATAATTAGTGCCTGCACGGAAAGTCACAATTTTGGTAGGTTGGGTAGAGCCTGTTCGGTTATGTTGGGTTTCGTACCTCAACCCAACCTACGAAAATCAAGCATCTTGCGAGCCATGATCTAAACGGCGAAACCCAACAAATCGATTGAGCTGGGTTTTCGTTCAACCACTAATTAACACGGCCATGACATTGAACGAATTATTTAACAGCGTGAATATTTTGGTGCTTGGGATTTGGGTTTTTATGTTTTATCAGACCTTCTCATTCCACCTGTTTAGAATTTCCTTCGACGTTGATATGCCACCTGTTTTTCAGTTTGACAAAAAGCTCTCTATCTTCTATCCAATAATATTTGCTTTATCTAAATAACAGTTACGGAGGTAAAAATGGCATACGAAAACATTATCTATGAAGTCAATGAAGGAATTGCGACCATCACCTTTAACCGGCCCAAGGCCCTCAACGCCCTGAACGGCGCGCTGCTTGCCGAGCTATCGCAGGCCCTGGACGAAATTGCCGCCGACGAAAATATCCGCGTGCTGGTGTTGACCGGGGCAGGGGACAAATCATTTGTGGCCGGTGCCGACATCACCGAACTGGCGACCTTTAATTCACTCTCGGCCAAGAACTTTGCCGAAATCGGCTACGATATTATCCGCAAGCTGCAGCGACTTCCGATTGCCGTAATCGCCGCGGTAAACGGATTCGCACTGGGCGGCGGCACCGAGATCGCTATTGCCTGTGACTTTATCTACGCTGCGGAAAACGCCCGGTTTGGGCAGCCTGAAATAAACCTCGGACTTATCCCCGGTTTTGGCGGTACCCAGCGACTGCCCCGTCTGATCGGCACCAACATGGCCAAAGAAATGATTTTTACCGGAAAAATGATTTCCGCCGCTGAAGCCCTCCAAATCGGACTGGCCAATAAGGTGGTGCCCCAGGAGCAACTCATGGAAGAAGTCATGAAAACCGCCGGCGCAATCGCGGCCAAGGGAAAAGTGTCCTTGAGAGAAGCCAAACGGGCGATTAATCGCGGAATGAATGTGGACCTTGCCACCGGTTGCAGCATTGAAATTGATGCCTTTGCCATTAGTTTTGCCAGCCCGGATGCTAAGGAAGGCACCACCGCTTTTGTCGAAAAACGAAAAGCCGATTTCAAAGGGAACCTAACGGATTGAATATTTTCGATTGAAGATTGAAGATTTATGGAAAAAAACAGGATCCATTTTCAGCTGGTCTGGGGAATATTACTTTTGCTGGCGGGGGTGGGGGTTTTTTTTCGAATTCCCCAGGTCATGCCGCAGATTAAGACGATCGAATCTTTTTCTTCGATAATCGGATTTATATATTTTTGTTTTTATCTGCTCGGTTTTTTATTGATCCTGGGCGGGTCAAAAAAGATCTACGCCAACCTCAAAAAAATTAGGGAACAAAGAAATGCCTAAAATGCACTAAAGTGCCTAAAATGCCTAAAATTATGGGGTCGCTTCGCTCCATCTTTTGTATAAGTCGTTGACGCCGGCAGTATGGCAGGCCAGAGATCAGAACAATGAAATGACAACTTAGCGTGAGTTTTTTTTTCATAAAATAGATAGAATACATTCACCTGTCGAGAGCCTCTTGGCCGAACGGCTTTAGGCAATTTAGGCAATTTAGGCAATTTAGGCATTTCTTTTCTCAGGCACTTTAGACATTTTAGGCATTTTCCGGCTTGTCCGGGTTAGGAATTGTGAGACATAATAATGGTATCCACATTCATAACTTCAAACAGCAAAGACCGACAGATTCAACAACTCGCCTCTGAAGTGGTCTACCGGACCCGCTTACAGGCTATCTGCAACAGAATAAACGCTGTCAATAATTTAGATGAAATTTTAATCGACCTGAAAGATGATATTACATCCCTTTTTGAGGCCGACCGAATCACCCTCTACGTCGTTGATGCCCACAAGCGTGAACTTGTTTCGCGATTTCAATCTGCCACCGACATAGAAGAGATACACGTACCCATATCCACTAAAAGCATCGCCGGCTGGTGCGCGTTTAAAAATCGATCTGTCAATGTGACCAATGCCTATGATGTTAAGGAACTGGCTGCCATTGATCCCGCTTTAAGATTCGATGAAAGCTGGGATATGCTAACCGGCTTTACGACACGACAGGTGCTGGCCCATCCGATTGTCTTCAAAAACTCTTTGCTGGGCGTTATTCAACTGACGAACCGCAAAGTCGGATCTGCGTTTGGACAAATCGATGAACGCTCCCTCAAAGAAGTCAGCGATATCCTCGGCATTGCCCTTTACACCCTGAAAAGACTCGCCAAGCGTTATGCCACCGGAAAATTTAATCTTCTCCTGGAAAATCATCTGCTGACTCAGAACGAACTGGAAAAAGCAATTATTCAAGCCAGACTAAAAAGCGTGGCAATTGAATCAATATTTATTTCGGATCTCAAAATTGCTAAAAAAACGTGCTGGCGTCTCTGAGCCAATTCTATGATGTTGAGGCAGTTGAATTCACACAAAATATTCCGATACCCGGTGATCTGCTGGTCGGTCTGAAAGTACCATTTATGCGCCATCATTTCTGGGTCCCGTTGCGTGAAGAAGATAATAAAATTGTCATTGCCATTGACAATCCTCACGATCAGCAGCGGATTGGTGAAATGAGAGCGCTTTTTCCCGGAAAAAATTTCAAGTTCTGTGTGGCGTTAAAGCAGGATATTCTTGAAATCATCACCTTTTTTTCCCAGGATGAAAAACAACTGGTTGATATTGAAGAAATTCTGTCCATGATGCGGGCAGAAAGCAATGAAATTCAAGAAGCTGAAAAGGCGGTCGGTGAAGAAGACAACGTGGTAGTTAAACTGGTGAATAAATTCATTCTGGATGCCTATGCCAGAGGCGCTTCCGATATTCATATCGAACCCTTTCCCGGTAAGAAAACACCCGGATTAGGATACGAATTGACGGAGATTGCTTGGTCTACCAGACCATCCCCTTCAATTACCGCAGTGCCGTTGTATCCCGAATTAAAATTATGGCCGATCTGGATATTGCTGAACGCCGCAAGCCCCAGGACGGAAAAATCAAATTTAAGAAATTCGGCGGCAAGAATATTGAGCTGCGGGTTGCGACCCTCCCAACCCAGGGCGGCATGGAAGATGTCGTCATGCGCATCCTGGATGGCAGCGAACCCCTGCCGCTGGATCAAATAGGTTTTTCCGAAAGCAACCATAAAAATTTTGTGGAGGCGATTTCCAATCCCTATGGAATCATATTCGTTTGCGGCCCCACCGGGTCCGGTAAAACCACCACCCTTCACAGTGCCTTGAAGTATCTCAATAATACCAAAACAAAGATCTGGACCGCTGAGGATCCTGTAGAAATTACTCAAAAAGGATTGCGCCAGCTACAGGTCAAGCCCAAGATCGGATTGGATTTCGCCGCTGCCATGCGTTCGTTTCTCAGGGCCGACCCGGATGTAATCATGGTGGGTGAAATGCGCGACAGCGAAACCGCATCGATCGGAATCCAGGCCTCACTTACCGGACATCTGGTGTTATCAACATTACATACCAACAGCGCTCCGGAAAGCGTGACCCGTCTGCTGGATATGGGAATGGATCCCTTTAATTTTTCCGATGCGATCCTGTGTATTCTGGCCCAGCGGCTGGCCAGGACCCTGTGTAAAAATTGCACGCAACCCTATCATCTCTTGTTGGAAGAATATAACTCCCTGGCACGGGAATATGGGCTGGAGTGGTTCAACGACCGGCTAAACATTCCCTTTAAGGATGAGTTGATGCTCAATAAACCGGTGGGTTGTGATGATTGCAACGGCCATGGGTATCGGGGACGGATGGCGCTGCACGAATTATTGATGGGAACCGATGAGATAAAGCTTCTGATTCAAAATTCAGCCAGGATTAGCGAAATTAGAGCCCAGGCCATAAAGGATGGAATGGTAACGCTGAAACAGGATGGAATAGAAAAAATTTTCAACGGTCATCTGGATTTGCTGCAGGTGCGCAAGGTTTGTATTCGCTAATTGCGGGGAGGGTTCAGAGGTTCAGGGTTCTGGGTTAGTTTGTTATGATACCATTTCGGTCAAGTCAGCCGCTTCTATGGCCGGGCCTGGGTTGAACAGCGAACCGCAGAACCAGATAAAAATGAACCCTTGAACCCTGAACCTTTTATTCCTTCCCTCAGTACCCTGCCGCTTTTTTGAACTTCGCCAGCTGCTCCTCAAAGTAACTCCGATTTTTTTTTGCCAACGCCAGGGCCCGTTGGGCGGCTTCCACTGCCCGGCCGGGCATTCCATTGACATGGTAGCTTTCGGCCAAAGTATCCCAGATATGGGGAAGGTTCTCAAGTCTGACGGCCAGAGTTGCCATGGCCAGCGCTCGATCGGGGTCCCGGTATTGCTTATCTTCACAGGTGGCATAATGCCAGGCCAGGTTGTTGAGCACTTCGGCATTGTCCGGAGCAAGCGTTAATGCTTTTTCCCAGGCATCTTGCACACCGGGCCAGTTTTTCTTGCTGTAATAAATATTTCCCAGCAGACTGTATAAATTCGGATTGTCCGACCCCTTGTCTATCTCTCTCAAAATGACTTTCTCAAGAAAATGACTGCTCAGCCTTTCACCGATCATCCCCACATTCAGTTGATAACCCAAAATGCCTATCAGCAGCAGGCATCCCCAGATAAACGCCGATGCTCTTTTTGATTTTGGCATCATGGCGGGATATCCAGGACGCATTTGTTTCGCATTTTTTAAGATAATCAATGCGCTGGCGGATACTGAAATGATGCCAGTTGGGTTTGTCCGCTGACTGCCCGCTCGTAGCCGCTATCTTTTCAAGAGTGGAGATCAACGGTTTAGCACTGTCAAACAGGGCATAGACATAGGTGTCCGCCTGGCGTTCAAAGTTGCGCATGAAAAAGCCAAAAATAAAGCGGAAATAAATTAAAAAAACACAGATAATAACCACACTCGACAAACTGGAAATAACGGTCGTCTGACTGAGGCCGGTTTTGCCGATCAGCCAGTAGACCGGCTCGGCGTAGAGGATGGCAAAAATAATGACATCGAAGGCAACGTAGGAAAGAAGCATGTAACCCTACGAAAAAGCCCAGATAAAACAACAGATGCTTCTTCTTGATATGCCCGATTTCGTGGGCAATGACGGCATCGACTTCCTCCGGCTCGAGCAGCTGCAGCAGCGAATTCGTAACGAGAATGTAACGAAATTTTTTTACAAGCCCCATAACCCCGGCGGTGATCATTTTACCGCCGAAAATAGGCCAGTATAAAATATCGGCATAGGCCATTTCCGCCCGGCGGCACAAACTCTCGATCCGGGTTCGATAATAACCGTCCTCGAGCGGTTTGCACCTCCAGAATTTTTGAATCAAGGCCGGCCCCGAGAATCGCCACTCCCAAAAGGAAAAAGAGAAAATAGCTTACTTCACCCGCCGTCGTACTTAAAAATCTTTTGGGAGCCTCAAAGGGCAGGGCCTGGATAATATCTGCAATTCCGGACAGAAACAGCCAGGGCAATAATACCGGAACTGAAAACGAGATGTTTGAAAAAACATAGGTCTGTCGCGAGATATCGGCCTGGTAAAGCTTTTGGTAGGAACCGAAGGCGAAAAACCAAACGATAGTCAGATAGAAAATGAACAGCAGAAGGAACAACAGGGCCAAAAGGGTCGGTATGGTTTTAAAGGGCGCGATATCTGCAAGAAACGATGAGAGATTCAATCCGTAAATATTAATGGCAAACAATACGATGGCCATTATGCTCTGATGAAGCAGGGTGGAGCTAAACTGATGGTCGATACGCAGATATTTCCCTTTGGAAATCCGGCTTTCGATCCTTTGAAATTGAAAACGGGTAAAAAAAGAAAAAATTAAGATCAGGCAGATAAAGAGCGTAAAAGATTCGAAGCCCGTAAAATAAGTTTCATCGGAAGGTTGGTAGGTTAGATAGATGAGTAAAACCAGGATAAAATATATGAAATTTCCGAACATAATAATTAGTTGATTAGTTGATTAGTTTATTGGTTGACTGGTTGATTGGTTGATTGTTTATATAGTTGATTATCGAATCACGCTAAAGACCCGATCTATCGACCGCAGAGCCAGGGAAAAACGAACCGCAGCCTGCGACGAGCTCCCTTCGGCAAGCTCAGGGCTTGAGCCTGTCGAAAGCAGCCGAGTCGAACCAGGAAAAAAGAGAACCGTAGAATATCGAATGTCGAACCGCAGAATGTCGAAGGATGGTTTCGCTCCTGGCCTTCGTAGCCTTTTCGGCGGAGTAGGTTTGCTCAGTCTTTTTTATAAAATAGACCGTCGACACAGAAGCTCACGACGGGCAGAATACCTTCCTTCGACATTCGACATTCGACATTTTTCGGTTCTGCGGTTCTCTTTTCTGTTTATTCCTTCCGCCACTCGATAATCAGGATTTGTAGTACCGTTCCTTCTCACTATATATGCATCCGCAGTATTGCTGGCGGTACAACCCCAGATTCTTTGATGTATCAATGCCTTCTTTCCATCCGGATCGAAAATCTTCATAGAAAAACGGCACTCCGATGGATTTTCCGATGGATTCTCCAATCGATTTTAGCATGTCGTGCTTTTGGAATTTGCTGTAAAGCAAGGTGGAGGAAAAATAATCAAATTTTCCGCGTTTGGCCAGAAGGGCGGTGGTTCGCAGGCGGTCATGATAACAATAAGTGCAGCGGTCCTTTTCCCGATAAACTACATTTTGAATAAACCCCTCCAGATCATAACCTTCCTGGATAATTAACCGCAAATCAATCTGACGAGCGTAACCTTCGAGGGTTTCCTGTCTTCTAAGGCACTCGGAATAGGGGTGAATATTATGCCGGTAAAAGAAGCCCATGACGTCAAGCCCTCCGGCTTTCATCGTTTTTACCGGATAAACGGAACAGGGAGCGCAGCATAGGTGTATCAGTACTTTCAATGTCTTTCTCCGAAAATAGCTGTTCCGACGCGTATCATCGTAGCCCCTTCCTGGATAGCGGCTTCGAAATCTCCGGTCATACCCATGGAAAGTTCATCCATGGAAATGTTGGGTATGTTCTCATTTTTGATTTGATTACGAAGCCCCCTCAGGGCCGCAAAAAACGGGCGAACTTTATCAGGGGCATTGAAATAAGGCGGCATGGTCATCAGGCCTTTAACTGCAAGGTTTTCAAATTGACTGATGTCCCTCAGCAGCGGCAATAGTTCCTCACCATAGACACCGGACTTTGAATCCTCCTTGGCGACATTGACTTGAATCAAAATGGCCTGCACTTTGGCTATTTTTTTAGCGTGTTTATCCAATTCCCGGGCCAATTTCAGGGAGTCTACCGAGTGAATGAAATCAAACATGCGGACGGCATATTTAGCCTTATTCGACTGCAGATGGCCGATATAATGCCAGGTTACAGGATATTGGGCCAGGCTGCTGGTCTTTTCCCTGGCCTCCTGGATATAATTTTCGCCAAAATCTGTCATCCCGGTCTCAATTGCTTTTTTGACGATTTCAACCGGCATGGTTTTGCTGACAGCCACAAGGCGAATGTCTGTTTCCGAGCGACCGCAGGCCTTGGCAGTCTGCCTGATTCGCTCTTGTACGTGTTCGAGTCGGTCTTTCAAATCTATTTCCTCACTTAAAAAGTGGATGAATGGATTCTATTTTAAAAATAATTTTTAGACAGGATCAACAGGATTTACTGGATTTTATATTCCAGGATTTCCTGAAGAAATCCTGGAAACTCCATCGCCTTCGGCGAAAGAATTGTGACATCGTATATGGATAGTAGCTGCTTGCAATTGAATTTAAACTTTATAAACATCGTTGCAAGAGCAACCGAACTTATCTCTGCCGTCAGGCAGATTGGGTTTTCTCACTTTCGTCAGGAAAGTGAGGAAAAAATTATCCTAAAAATCCTGTAAATCCTGTCTATATCAGTTTCTATAATCGAATCCATTCCTTTTAAATAGGTTTGGCTTTAAATTTTTCAGGATGTCAGCTCTATCACTTTTTCGCTGATTAGAAATTCCACGACCTCACAAATCGGCAGGCCGACGACATTAGTATAAGAACCATTGATACGCTTGACAAGAAACGTGCCGATTCCTTGAATAGCATAAGCTCCGGCTTTGTCAAAAGGTTCGCCGGAACTAATGTACCAGTCGATCTCCCGATCCGTCAATTTTTTAAAGCAAACATCGGTTTTAAGCGTTTCTGAAAACCGTCTGCCGGTCCTATGACAGCAAATACAGTAACCCGTCAGAACCTGATGGGTTCTTCCGCTCAGGTTTTTAAGCATGGTGCGCGCTTCGGCCTGCGAACCCGGTTTACCCAATATGGTACCGTCGATGAAAACAATGGTATCCGCGCCGATTACCCAGCTGTCGGGATATTGCTCTGAGATATCTCCGGCCTTATTTTCAGCCAATTGCCTGACATAGACATCCGGAGATGACAGCCTCACTGAACTCTCATCAAAACTGCTGGGGATGACAGAAAATTTGAGTCCTGCTTGTTTTAAAAGATATCGCCGACGGGGTGATTTTGAGGCCAGAATTAACCTGGGGCCGTTAGCCGATTTTTTCATGGGAATTTATTAGCAGATGACAGGCCGCTTGACAAGGATTTCCAGACGGCACATCATGTTCGCATGGTTAATATGAAGATGACCCGGAAGCTCCGCTTACGGTTATTTATGAACGCGGATTATTTTATCGGAAAAACTTGCACCAAATCACTAATCGTCCTATAATTACAAAAAATAATGCTATTTCTAGTGCTACTTTTTTGCTGAGTCTCGGGATTCCTCACCCATGGAAAAATCCAATAACAAACGCTTTCGAATTCTTGCCGTCGACGATGACGAAATTATTTTAGATTTATACCAGAAAATTTTGAGTCCGGCTAATCCGTTACCGACGATGCCGACATTTGAAGTGACCTGTTGCCCCACAGGGTGACGCTGCAGTTGATGAGGTTGAAAAATCGCTTAAAGAAAACACACCCTTTGCTGTTGCTTTTTTGGATTTAAACATGCCTCCGGGACCGGACGGACAATGGACAGCCAATGAAATCCAAAAATTGGATCCGGCGATAAGCATCATCCTGGTAACCGGTTATCGCAGCACCAGTACCAGCAGTGATCAGGCTGTATCCAATTTTTCCGATAACTTGCTTTATCTGCAAAAACCCTTTTACCGACAGGAAATCGTACAATTCTCAACGGCCCTCAGTATCAAGTGGAAGGCCGAAAGACAACTGATGAACCTCCACTCTGAACTGGAAAGCCTGGTTGAAACACGTACGGCTGAACTGCTGGAATCCAACAAACTGCTGAAAAGTGAAATTGAAAATCGCAAACAAATACAGCTGGAGCTTGAACAAAGTTTTGCGAATCTCAAAAAAGTGACGGACGCAACCATCCAGGCCATCGCCTTGATAGTTGAAAAACGAGATCCCTTACACCTCCGGGCATCAAAGGCGGGTAGCAGAACTGACCCGGGCCCTTGCCGAGACAATTGGGCTTTCGGAAGACCAGATAGAAGGGGCCCTACGTGGCGGCGTCTATTCATGATATCGGCAAAATATCACTGCCGGCCGAAATTCTTTCTAAACCGATACAATTATCCGAAATAGAGATTAGCTTGATCCAGGCCCATGCCCAGGCCGGTTACGATATCCTGAAAGGCCTTGACTTTCCCTGGCCCATCGCCGACATCATCATCCAGCACCACGAAAGAATGGACGGATCGGGATATCCCCAGGGGTCTTTCCGGGGATCGCATCTCGATTGAAGCCCGCATCATCGGCGTTGCCGATGTGGTCGAAACCATGTCCTCCCATCGACCCTATCGACCCTCCATGGGCATTGAAAAAGCCCTGGAAGAAATAACCCTCAATAGCGGAACCCTTTATGACTCCCAGGTTGTGGATGCCTGTTTGAATATTTTCAACGGAAAAGGCTTTCTTTTTTCTTGAAATCCTTCCTTCATTCGGGTATTTGAATATTTATCAAAGGTCTAAACTTTAACGCCCGGGTGGCGGAATAGG
>PVMK01119726.1_pt1 | contig 11625 bp, 12 predicted proteins | sample 1853481 | NCBI WGS metagenome assembly PVMK01 (sample SAMN08533507, study PRJNA380276) | Marine sediment metagenome, whole genome shotgun sequencing project. | reverse complement strand
ACCGTGTTTATCACAGCCAGCGCGAGTTCCTGCTATTTCTGGAACAACGCGGCGATTTGAAGCGAATCAAAATGCCCGTCAGCCCGGCATTTGAAATAACCGAGATTTGTCACCGAACAATCAAGCAAGCCGGGCCGGCGCTGTTGTTTGAGAACCCAACCGGGGGAAACATGCCCGTGGTTGGAAATCTGTATGGAACCGAGCAAAGAGTGGCCGCCACCATCGGCCTGGAAAATGCGCAGGCGCTTCGCGAGTTCGGCAAGCAACTGGCTTTTTTAAAAACACCGGTATTGCCCGATAATCTTGGTGATGCGATCAGACAGCTGCCTAATTTTCGCAAACTGGCTCATATCAACCCCATAGAGGTCGACAAGCCGCCATGTCAGGAAGTAGTCATCGAGGGAGAGGACGTCGATCTGTCCGTGCTCCCCATCCAGACCTGCTGGCCAGATGATGCCGGCAAGTTGATCACCTTTGGATTGGTGGTAACAAAGGGGCCGTACAAGAAACGTCTCAACATTGGAGTCTATCGGCAGCAGGTCATTGGTCGAAATCGGCTTATCATGCGCTGGTTGCATCATCGCGGTGGTGCGATTGATTTCCAGGAATTCAAGGCAGCCCATCCTGGCCAACGATTCCCGGTGGTGGTTGCCATTGGCGCTGACCCGGCAACCACGCTGGCTGCCGTCACGCCGTTACCCGATACCATTTCAGAATTCCAGTTTGCGGGATTATTGCGCGGGGCAAAGACCAGAATCGCACGCTGTTTGACCCATGATCTTGTGGTGCCAGCGACATCTGAAATTGTACTGGAAGGATTTATAGAACCCGATGAGATGCTGGATGAAGGGCCGTTTGGAGACCATACCGGCTACTACAATTCGGTGGAGAAGTTCCCGGTTTTCACGGTTGAGCGCATTACTCATCGTGCGGAACCTGTCTATCAGGCAACGTACATGGGTAAACCGCCGGACGATGAGCCATCGATACTATCCGCTGCCCTGAATGAGATGTTCATTCCGTTGCTGCAAGACCAGTTTCCGGAGATTGTCGATTTCTATCTGCCTCCGGAGGGCTGCTCGTATCGCATGGCGGTAGTGAGCATAAGAAAGAGCTACAAAGGTCACGCACAACGGATCATGTTTGGCATATGGTCATATTTGCGTCAGTTCACTTACACGAAGTTTGTGATCGTGACGGACGATGACATAGACGTGCGTTCCTGGAAGCAAGTGATCTGGGCGATGACAACGCGAATGGATCCGGCCCGGGATACCACGGTGGTCGAAAATACACCGATAGATTATCTCGATTTTGCCAGTCCGACTTCAGGGCTTGGCTCCAAAATCGGCTTCGACGCGACGACCAAATGGCCGGGTGAAACTGATCGACAGTGGGGCCGACCGATAGATATGACCAGCGACGTCAAGAAACGGGTAGACAAAATGTGGGCCGAACTTGGCATTGATTAAGCAAGCCCGATTGGTAACCTGACCATGAACAATTCAGCAGCAACCCGCGCTTCACCAGAGTTGCCGTCTATCGCCAGGACGCCATTGGCATGGGTACCCTTTCCATTGAAGGCGATGGCCATTACAAGTGCGATGAATGCAATGTTTGCGACGCCCCTGGAAGCAGGGGAGCTCGAATTTCTCGCTCAACATGTGATGAACGTTTTTGTTACCGACGCCGGGCTTAGATTCTCAGTAAGGCTTGATCAGGATAAACTGCGCGCAGGAAACGAGGTGGCAGAAGCAGATGTGACCATTGAAGGGACCGTCTACACATTTCTGCTGCTGGCCACGCGCAAGGAAGACGCGGATACCTTATTCTTCCATCGTCAGCTAAAAACATCCGGCGATACCGAGCTTGGCCTGCATATCAAAAACTTTCTTGACGGGCTCGAACCAGAGACCCTGCCCTATTATCGAACCATCGACCCCATCCTGCGCACAAGTCTTGCGGTAGCGGACAGGGTCGACACGATCCGCAATCGATTGCCGAACTTTCGGCCACCTGTTAATTGAATGGCACGGTGTCCCGTGGAAGATGCTGCGCTGCTTGCGACCTCTGGCGGGTGTGACGCTTCGCTCACCCGATCCGTCGTTGACCGCTGATTTCTCTCTGAGCTACCCAGTCGGGAACTGTATAAAACCAGATTTGCCACATCGACACGACCCACATGGCCGCAAACGACAGTCCCATCAGCGCACCGCTGATCAACACGACCCAGGCGAAGCCGCTGACCAGCTTGGTGAAATACCAGGAGCTCACGTCGCTCACAATACACGCGAACGGCATGCCCATGATGAGGGCCTTAAACCACACCGGGCGAAGGAACGCGTGGCTGAAAATGAGGCCCATCAGGAAAAAAATGAATGTGATGCCGAACAGATGGATGTGCGATACGCGTACCAGCGTGAACATGTCGGGGCCGGTGTCCATCTCGACGACTGTCTGCATGTTGTCGAAGCCGTCCAGGTTGGTCAGATGGGGATTGCTGCCGTCATGGCAGCCCAGGCAGTTCTTTTCGATGATCGGTTTTATTTGCACTTCGTAGCTGCCGCGCCCGGCGCCTGCCTGCACCCAGCCGAGCATACTGACCAGATCCGCCTGGCCGAGCATGTTTTTCATCGGTCCTCGCAGAGCCGTTTCCAGCCGTGTGCCTTCCGTCGATCCGCTGTATGCGATGACGATATCATCCACAGACAACCCCGGCTTGCCGTCAAGACCGGCGTGGGCGGCATAGACGTAGAGTAAGCCAAAAATGTACCCCAGCCCGAGCACCAGCAGCACGCCCGTGTAGAGCACGCGCCGGCTTATCGGCAGCTCCTGAAAGTGCAGATACAGATGGTGAATCGGCGGTGGGTTTTTCTGGGGAATCGGCTCTTCGTTCATCGTGGCTGAGCTCATTGTTCGGTAGCGGCTGCACAGGGCAGTTCGACGTATAACACTGACTTGCGCTGTTGGGAAGCATAGTGCGCCGCCAGGGCGTCGATGTCCGATGGACGCAATGGCTGTGACATCGCGCTCATGGTGGAATTATGGCGGCCGCCGCTGGCGTAGTTCTCGATTACTCTGGCGAGGTAGGGTTCGTTTTGGCTCGCCAACGAAGGATAGCGCGGGTTGGAGCTGTTGCCCCCGATCCCATGGCAGCGATCACAACGCTCGACCCATTGGGCAATTGTCGGTGGTCTGTGGACCTTGCGGGCGATCGGGTCCTGCTGGGCGTAGAAAGCCGCCAGGGCGTCGATTTCGGCATCGCTGAGTTCGGTGCTTGCCGTCACCATCTGGTCGTGATCGCGCTGGCCCTGGCGGTATGCCTTCAGGGACGTGGCCAGATACAGCGCGTCCTGTCCCGCGAGCGTCGGCATATCGGCCCTCTCCGTATTGCCATCGGCGCCATGACAGCTCGCGCAGGCCTGTGCTGCTGTGCGTCCGGCTTCCACGTCGCCGCTGCCAACCATCGAGGTGCGACGCGGCTCCTGCAGGGCGTAATACAGCGCCAGGTTCTGTATGGTCTCTTCGTCCATTGAAACGACCAGGCCAGTCATCATGTTGCCCGGCCGGCCACCACTCTGATAGGCGTGCATGGTGGCAACGAAGTACTCGGGAGCTTGCGCCGTCAGGTTGGGCATGCCCGGAATCTGACTGTTGCCGCCTGCGCCGTGACAACCTGCACACGCGGCGGCGGCCGCCTCTCCCAGCAGCACCGGGTCATTGGCAGCAGGATCGGGCTCGCTCTGCGCGCCATCCGATGTGATGGGGGCCGCAGCGGGGCTGGGCGGCACCAGGCTGGCGTAATACGCCGAGACCTCGAGCATCGCATCCTCGCTCAGGAACTGGACGGCCTTGCTCATCGCCTCGTCGTCTCGACTTCCATCCTTGTAAGCATTCAGTTCGTTGTAAAGGTAGATGACATGCTGGCTGGCCAGGTGCGGCAGCGTTGGATCGCTGCTGATACCGTCCAGGCTGTGACAGTCGCCGCAAGCACCCGCGGCCAGAGTTTTGCCCTCCGCGATATCCGCGTTCGAGGGGAAGAGTAAAGATCGCTCCAGCTCCTGGAGCGATTGCGTATTCTCATCTGACACCGCTACCGCGCCGCCCATGAACATGGCGACGGCCAGAATCCGCACGATGGTTTTCATCTTTATTTGAATTCCTTGCTCAGGCGAGCAGCCTGGATTGAAGCTGGCGGATTATACGCGTTTGCCTGCAAGGCCGCATTGCCAATGACGCCGTGCCGGAAGGTGTGCTAGCGCGGTCGTGTGTGGGCTGCGACATCGACCAGCTCGCGAATATCGCCCTCCCGATCTTGTACCAGCCAATGAGTGAGGTCGCCGCTGGAGACGATCCCGACCAACTCGCCATTATGGAGTACCGGCAGGTGTCGGATTCTGCGATTGGTGACGATGCTCATGGCTTCTTCGATGGTTGTCGAGGGATCGATACAAAAAGGATCTTCCGTCATCACCGCGGATACTTTTGTGCTGTTCGGATCGACGCCCGCCGCGAGTACTTTGGTCAATGCGTCGCGCTCGGTGAAAATGCCAGCGAGCTTGTCGTCTTCCATGACCAGCAATGCACCGATATTCTCGCTGTGCATCCTGCGAACGGATTCGGTGATGGTGGTATCCGGGTGCACAGAGTTGATCGGGCGACGGCTTTCGCCGAGCATAGCCGACAGCGGCGCCCTCTTCCTTTTGTTGCTTGTCTTGAAGAAGACGAACAAAACGACACCGGCCGCAAAGATCAGAAGCAGATAAAACGACCATTGCAGCACCGGTGCCGGCAAGCGGACTTCTTGCGCCCAGGCGGGCCGGGACAACAGCGCCAGACCCATCGGGGCGGCGAGTGTGCGGATAAAGATGTTCATTTCGATGCCTCCCGGGTCATGTCGCCCCAGGGCGGAAACAAGCGTGTCAACAACCAGAGCAGCCCCAATGGCGCGAGCATGACCGCGGTGCCGGCAAGAATGCCCTGGCGTCCTAACAGCGGCGGTATGTAGGTCAACAGTCCCTTCATCGTCTTGGAAATCTCCTGCCCCCCGATGACGACGTTCCAGCGCATCATGAAGACGCTGATGAGCACCAGCACCGAGCTGATCATGAGGCCGATGACAAAACGCTTGCCACGCGTATCCCTGGCGATCATCCCTCCGATGATCATGATTGGCAAGACTGCGCCGAGGCCGAACTGCACGACAAACAAGCGCACGAAGAGCCGCTCGCGAACGTACTCCATGATGATCTCGATGCCTTCCTTCCCCTTGTAGACGATGTTGGCGAATTCCAGTCCCTCCAACAAGAGCGTGAACAACATGAATCCCCACAGCGTATAAGCCATTCCCTTCAGGCACGCGAAATCAATTTTGATGCGGCGCATCCAGCAAGCGACCACGTAGAGGACGATACACAAGGCCATGCCCGATATAACGGCGGAAAAGATGAAGACGACCGGCATCAGGTCCGATTCCCACCATGCACGGGATTTCAGCGAGCCGTAGACGAATCCCACGTAGCCGTGCAGCCCGTGCGCACCGGGAATACCGATGATGGCCAGCGCCATCAGCCATTTTCGATCGTATTCACGCGCCTTGACGGAAACGTCGTCGGACCATAACGTGATTGCACGATAAAATTCCCGTAGCAATCCCGTCGAGCTCTGCGCTCGCGCGACGTTATCGACACGGAATACGAACCAGCACTCCAGCGCCAGCAACACGACGTAAAAAGCCGCAAAGAAACCGAACATGGCAAAAGCGGATGACAGGTGGGGCGTGATCATTGAGTTCATCGCCCGTTCCGGATGTCCGAGATGCAATACCAGCGGCATGGGCACGAATATCATGCAGCTTAAGGAAATCAACAGTGCGAACCTGGCGACCGGCTTGAAGCGTTCCATGCCAAACGCATGGTGCATGCTGGATACCGTAAAGGCCCCCGCGACGAGTCCGGTCAGGTACGGATAAATCGCAATCAGCAGGGTCCAGGGTATGATCGTCTCGTTCGGATAAACGTAGCCCGTAAAAGGCGCGGAGACCAGCCCTTCCATCACGACACTTCCTTGTCGATGCCGACGTAGTAGCAATTCGGCGCGTTGCCGGTCTCGGGCTTCAGTACATGTATCCGGTTGTTCTTGATGAACTCACTAATGGTGCTCGACGGATCGTTCAGATCGCCGAAGATGCGCGCCTCAACCGGGCAGACCTCCACACAAGCAGGTAACAGACCCTTGGTTATGCGGTGATAGCACCAGTCGCATTTATCCGAAGTCCGTGTCTCTTCATTAAAGTACCGCGCGCCATAGGGACACGCCTGGACGCAGTACTCGCATCCAATGCAGTAAGTCTGGTCGATCAGTACGACGCCGTCCTTGGTCCTGAACGTCGCCCCCACCGGACAGACCTGAACGCAGGTTGGATGTTGACACTGATTACACATCTTGGGAACGAAGAAGGCTTTGGTGACTTTCTCGTCTTTGTAGCGATTGTCGAAACGATATTCGGCCTCCGATCCCGATGCGGCGATATTTTGCGGATCGCTGTGGCTGTCGACACGCGCCCTGTCCTCGCCCTCCAGGTAGACATAGCGCTCTACCCAGGTGCGGAAGTGGTGCGCGTCCTCCGCAACGCCGTTCTCGGACTTGCACGCCTCGACGCAGCGAAGACAGCCAATGCAGCGAGTCGCATCTATGCCGTATGCCCAGCGGTGCTTCGTCCAGTCGTAGTCCTCGGTCGGGAACGATGTCGTAGCTTTGTTGCCCGCGACAGGTTCATCTTGCGCCGCGCTCTCGGAGAGCAATGCACCGCCTCCCATTGCACCGGCGGCAAGCGCTTTACCGGCAGTGCGCAGGAAGGTGCGCCGTCCACTTTTGTCTTTACTCGGATCCTGGGTCACTGTGTCGTATCTCCGGGCAGGCTCGCATAATGTTCCGCCAGGTCGGCGATGTCCTCATCGCTCAGCGATTTTGTGACTGCGTTCATCACCGGATGCTGCAGCGCGCCGGATCGATACTCCTGCAGTTTCCGGACGAGCACGGCGCGTTCGCTACCCGCCAATGCGGGAGACATCACCGAGCTGAGGCCGTCGGCGCCGTGACAGGGGGTACACGGGGTAGTCAGCTCCACCAGACGCGGTGCCGGTATCAAGGTCACCGCAGCCGGCGCCGGGGCAGCAATTTCAGCTGCAGCGGGGGTGGCCGGTGCCTGAGCTTCCGCAGGTTCTTCCCGGCCGCCGATCTTCGGCGAGTGCGGGTTGTGGCATGTCAGGCACTGCAATACTCCGTCATGCGGTACGGGGTGCTCCGCGATCACGATCTGCGGTTGGGCGGCGGGCCGCCCGGGCATCGCCTCGTGGCATATTGTGCAGAGCTTCATGGTGTCGTCAGGTATCGGCAGCGGGCCATCGGCAGGATGCTCGCGGGCGGGGCCGTGACACACTTCGCATTTGACCTTTCGATGCACACCGGCCGTCCATTCAGTGTGTCGCACGGCGTGACATGTCTCGCAGTATGCCGCCCCCCTGAATTGCGGTGCGCCGGCCGCTATCTCGATTACGGCATCGCCTCTATAAGCGCCGAACTGGTAATAGGAAGGGTCGAGGACGTAGTTTCTTCCAATGACCGCCAGGACCGCGACTGCGGCGAGTACTAGCAGCAGTCGAACAATATGTGCAGGCATCTCGACAGCGCCTTCGTTGCTAATCGTTGCCGACGCAATGCGCGCTGTAATCGAAGCAAACGTACCTGTAGATTTGAAGCATCACGGCCTGCCTCGCTGATCTCCCCGTCGTTAGCGAGATCATATCGACGCTTGAGGCGCCATGGCATAGTGGAAAACCACACCCTGCAGTTACTTTTCCGAGATATGTCGAAAATCGCGTTCTCGCCCAGATACCGTCGCTACCTAGCCAAACGGACGCGAACACAAGGCCAGATCATGACGAGCTCTTGGGTTGTTCCTATTGTGTTCGTATTTGTCGCTTATGCGGTTGGCCGCCCCGGTTTCGCTGCTTTTCCTTACATCCCGGCGATTGCCCGGCCAAAGTCGTCGACCTTCTTCCAATCCGTAAATTCGACGACTGCCTGTGGATCGGTCGGCCCTTTGGTCATCCACATGATGAATCTGATGACCTGGCGATCCCGGAATGTGTATATCGGATAGTCAAGTTTTCCGGCGAAAACCGCCAACTTCAACGGTTTCCAGGATACTTGCCTGAGAAATTTTTTCAGATAAGGGTTAGTTTCCGGCTCGTTTTTTTCCGGTTTGCGGGCCACGATATTTACCGAGAAAAAGGCGCTTGGCTTGCTGTCGAGAAGAAGCCGATTTTTCCTGATGAATTCGTAAACCTGCGGGCGATGCTTACCGTAACGAATACTCGCGCCGATCACGATAATGTCGAAAGGATCGAGTTCGATATCGGGCTCATCATTGATGAACGCCAGAGTGACCTTGTGAGCCTGTTCTTCGATTACCTGCCCTATTCGCTCGCAGATCCTCTTCGTGTGCCCATCTGTCGTGGAATAAGCAATCATTATGTTTGCCATTTTTGAACCCAACATTTACCTGGTGTCTTGATTAGTCCAGTCGAATCGATTTCCTGATGATCTGATTAACCATAGATTATTGCTTGTCATCAGGCGAGTCTGTCTTTCTTTCGTCAGGCTCAATTTATCGCTGTGGTCGACGGCAGGCGACAACCCACACGTCTCGCAGAATTCAGAGGCGCTGAGCCAATTCGTAGATTTTCCTGCCGCCCTGGCTGAGTCCCGGTAACAGACATTAGCAAAGCAGAGGCTCGTGGGTGGCGAATTCATAGATTCTTTCTTGGGTTTTATGAAGCCTGAATTCGCAGCCAAGACGCCCGTGGCATATCTGCGAGCGCACAAGCACTCAGACATCCCCACCGCCATCCAAGAATAAATTAGGGGCGGCATATAAACAGTACGTATATGCCCCACGATTAACTCGTAATTCTACCGATGGCAGATGAGCGATTTCATCACTACATTGTAGTGGGTAATAGAGGAAGAAAAGCATCATGACGACCTGGACGGGACATCTGCTCTGTTGGCTGACCCGATATTCTTCCACAACTATCCCGTTAGAGATTTTTTGGGGCACCAATTTGGCCGTGCCACGGACTGCAATTTGAGGTGAATAATCATGGCTAGCAATATCGGATTATGGGGACGTTTAGCGGTCCTCGTGGTAATCAGTTTCTTCTTCGCCGCCTGCGATGGCGACGACGGTGCTGCCGGCGCTGCGGCAGCAGGTCCAGCAGGCGCAGACGGCCGGCCGGACCGGCAGGTCCTCCGGCGGGCGACGATCCCATTGCGGCGGCCAAACCTGAATCCTGCGCCACCTGTCACGACGGCGTGGGCGAGGAGAAACACCAATCGATATACGACAAGTTCTCCGACGCCAACACGCTGGCTGTGGAAATAACAAGTTTCACGAGCGTCGTTAACGGCGCCGACTTCGATGTGACGCTGCAATTCAACGTTACGCAGGACGGCGCACCGTATATCGATCCGGTCGGAATGTCGCCCTCGGTGGAGTCTCAGAGCTACTACATCGCCGAGTACGACAGTGGCACTGGTGAGTTCTATAACCCCGCCGGCGGCTTTGCCGCATCCTTGGATCCGGCGAAAGCGGCAAGTAACGGCGACGGTACGTACACGCTGACGCAAACCCTCACCTACGATCCGCTCGCCATGGCCGGCGGCGCGCTCGTGGTGAAACTTGCCGACGGGCGGCTGGATATCGAGGACAGGCAAGCGGGCAAACGCGTAGCAATGTATGCAGAAACCGCTACTGATTCCTTTGACATCGGCGATATCGCGGCGTACGACTCTGTTGCCAACGTCCAAGCCTGCATCGATTGCCACGGCGCACCTTATCGGAAGCACGGCAACATCGACGCCACGTTGCCGGTGTACCTGATTTCACGCACTGCAAGGCATGCCATAACGACTCGAGCTCGGGCGGTCATGAAGCATGGCAGCACATGGTCGACAGCCCTCTGGCCTGGGCCACCGGCGTTCCACTGACACCCGAGGAAGAGGTGCTATACGCGTATGACCGTACGCTAGTGAACGACGTGCATATGTCGCATGCGATGGAATTCCCGTATCCACAGTCAATGGCTAACTGCAACACGTGCCACGAAAACAAGCTTGCCCAGATCCTGGATAACAGCAATTTCACGCGTGAAACCTGTCAGAGCTGTCACCCGATACGGGGCATCGATGCGTGGCCGCAGATCGGTGAACGAGGCGACCCGGATTACGTGGCGGCAGAAATTTACAACCAGCCGCACAGGGCACCGGCATTCGAATACCTGTGGACACAGGCGGGCGTCGAGGGGTTCCATGACGTCGTGACTACTCCGAATTGCCAGGCATGCCATGGAGCCGGTGTAGCCCCTGCGTTCGACGAGTACCACAGCGGCTATGACGAGCATATCTACGACGACACCGGAACGCGGTATGCCGACGTCAATACCGTCTCGATCGATGACGTATCGCTGGCTGGCAATGTACTGACGATCTCGTACAGTGCGAGCAATACGGCCATCGTCCCCGAGGTGCTGGTGTCCTTCTACGGTTGGGACAGCAAGAACTTCATCATTCCTTCCCACGCCCACGATGGCACCACCCTCTGCTTGGACTACAGAGGGAATCCGGCCGGCTGCAGTTTCGAGTTCAAGGAGGGTGACACCAATCCTCTGTTCTCGAGCTTTACAGAAGTCGCGCCCGGCAGCTGGGTGGTCACTGCGGACATGGCGGCCTTCGTGCCGGTCCTGACCGATGACATTCCGACCATGATTCTGAACGGCGATATCATGAAGGCGGAAATCACCGTGACGCCGGAGCGGACGCTGACCATTGGAGGAGAGGACATCGATCTTAATCTCAATGCGGTCACCCAGACCGTTGACGTGGTTGCCGGCGGGCCTGTAACCAACTACTTCAAGGGTAACGACGCAGTCGTAGACATCACGAAGTGCAACGCCTGCCACGATCAGCTGGCCGTAACCTTCCACTCCGGTAGTGGCAGGGGTGGCGATATCGTGGCCTGCAGGAACTGCCACAATCCGACCTTTACTGGCAGCCACCTGGAAATGGCGTCGCGCTCGATCGAGAACTACGTCCACGCGATCCACTCGTTCCAGGACTTCGATCCGGGCAGCACGTTCGGAACGTTCGATCCGGTTGACGCGACAAGGTATAACCAGCACATCAGCCACGTGTTCCCGAACTTCACGATCAAGAACTGTGAGGGCTGCCACAATCCGGGCACCTACAACGTGCCGGATCAGTCCGAGACGATGCCTGGCGTGTTGGCGGGTCCGATGACCCGGCGACCTGGTATGAGATGGTAGGCGGCCTCGCCGTCGAAGAACCGCGGGCAGGAACATCAGCGGCTCCGTAGCGGAGTTCGTGACCGGTCCCGCTTCCAGGGCCTGCGGCGCTTGCCACAGGGCTGACCTTATCAACCCGGATCTGGCCGGTGACCTCGCTGCCTTCAGCGCGCACACCGAGGCGGGCGGTACCTTTGTCGAGAACGACGCGCAGGACACTGGCCTCTTCGGCGTCATCGACAAGATCATGAGCCTGTTC
>PVMK01118091.1_pt1 | contig 11625 bp, 13 predicted proteins | sample 1853481 | NCBI WGS metagenome assembly PVMK01 (sample SAMN08533507, study PRJNA380276) | Marine sediment metagenome, whole genome shotgun sequencing project. | reverse complement strand
ACGGGCCCGCATGATGGGTCGCCCCGCCTGGGTAATTGCGCATCACAAACAGGAGGAGAAAGAAGGAGAAAGTAGACAGGAGACAGGAGATAGAGTGTCGGCCGAGAGGCCTAGCCCGGACTATTCGTAGGGGCGCACTGACGTGCGCCCTAGAAGCCGTTGATAAAGCAGGGTTTGTGGGCGCACATCATGCGGGCCCTCTACACACGGGCCCGCATGATGGGTCGCACCGCCTGGGTGATTGCGCATCACAAACAGGAGGAGTTAGAGGAAACCAAGAGCCAGGAACCAGAAGGCAGAAGCCCGGAAACAGAACTCGGAAGCCAGGAGCGTCCGTCGAAAGTCGCAAGCCCGGACTATTCTTAGGGGCGCACTGAAGTGCGCCCTAGAAGCCGTTGATAAAGCAGGGTTTGTGGGCGCACATCAGTGCGCCCCTACACTTCTTAACTGCCTACCACCTGCACATCCTTGGGTACCTTCAAGTCAAATCGAGACTTGGAGATGTTGGGATTCAGTTCTATATCATCGAAACGAATGAGCAGGTAGTCACGGGTTGGCTCCACCAACTTCTGCTGGATGGGAACCCACAAGGTGGTGTCAATCCATAGGACGATCTTAGAAAAATAGGCAGACAGCGACTGTGATTTCGGTGTCAACTCCAACGGATAAGCCTCACGCCCCTCAACGGTTTCCTTCTTCCCCAGCCGAATCTGGTAGGCCTCCTTCAAGGCCTGCTTGTTGGAGCTGAATCCAAGAAGTAGAAATTCCGTTCGATCACGCCTGTTCCCTAAATCATATTTTTGCAACTGTTTGATCTTAGGCTGGTAGTAAAGGAGCTTTCCCTCGCTGATAATCAGGGTGTTTTTCTGCGGATTGTCTATTTCCTTTCGCAGGTGAATCTCATCCTTCTCTTTCAGAAAATAGAACCGGCCGCTTTCACCCTGATCGAATTCCTGCAAGATATCGGTCCATCTTCTCTGTGAAATCGACGAACTCATCGATCGAAGACTCGCCCCTACTTGATCGATCTTGGTCAAAACTTGCTCCAGAGTAAGAGACTCCGCTGTTTCCGCCTGAACGGGGATTCCCACAAAAGCGAACAGCAGAGAAGAAACAAGAAAGACCCATTTACAAGACTTCACTAGGCAGCTCTCCTAGAGTCAGCACGATTTCATGATTGTTTAGAGAAATTCTGAAGGGCTGGTTCCGTCATGGTTTGGTCCTTTTGTTCCATGATCGGTGGTTCCTCTGCTTTTGAGAACGCAGAACCATCCAAGACTGCCCTTGGAGTGAGAAAGATGAAGGCCAGAATCAGAGCGGAGAGGATATCGTACTGCCAGCCACCACGTTCATAGGTCCAAAAGATGACTCTCAATACAGCCGGCATTAAGAACGCTTTTCTTCCACAGCGTAAAACATATTCTGAACACGGTTCAAAATCTTCCCGTCGCGCATCTCAATAACACGGTCCGCGGTTGCAGCGGCTTCAGGATCATGAGTAATAATGATGATCGTCTGTCCGTACTCTGAGTTCAAATCCCTCAGCATTTTCAAAACCATCCGGGAATTCTCCGAGTCCAGACTCCCGGTTGGTTCATCAGCGAGCAGAATAGCGGGTCGATTGATGACCGCCCGTGCGATGGCAACTCGCTGCTGCTCACCACCGGACAGCTCCCAGGGCTTGTGATCCATCTTGTTTTCCAAACCCAGCATCCGCAGGATGGTATGGGCACTCCCATCCTCGTAGTGACCGTTCCCCTGGATGCGTTTGGCCAGAGCAATATTCTCCCTTGCTGTCAGGGTGTTCAGAAGGTTGTAGCTCTGAAACACAAATCCCATTCTCTGACGCCGAATTTCGGTTCTTTCGGAATCACTCACCGAGCTGATGCTGACGCCTTCGATAAGAATCCGGCCCGAGGTAGGTTGCAAGAGCCCACCGATCAAATGGAGCAATGTGGATTTACCACATCCGCTTGGCCCGATCACGGCCACAAACTCCCCCTCTTTCACACTGAAATCCACCCCTCGCAATGCCGGGACCTCTACTTTACTGACCCGGTACACCATCTGCAGGTCTTCAACGACCACAACATCTTTTCTTCGAGTCATTCCGATCATTTCACTCATAACCCAACGCTTTCACAGGATCCATCCTAGCCGCTTTGACAGCTGGGTAGAGCGCTCCTAAGGTACCACCTGTTACTGCCATTGCGGCAGCTGTAACCCGCCAAAACAAACTGATGGCCACCGGCAGGGTGGGAAAAGCCGCCATCAGGAGTTCAATGACTACAAACGTCGAAAGGAACCCGAGCCCCACACCAGCAGCGCAGATCAGCAGAGATTCATTCAGAATCAGCCTGATAATATAGCTTTTGGAGGCGCCCAAGGATTTCAGGATTCCTATTTCGCGAGTCCGCTCTGTAATGGTACTGTACATGGCCAGAAGAATAATCAGAAAACTGATGATCACAGAGATAAACACCATCGCTGTCACAAACTCCTTGAATACAGGAGTATTGTCCATCATGATTTCCTGTAAGTCAGCTGTCTTGGTGATCTTATAATTCTCAAACCTTTCCTTCAACGACTCGTACACTTGCTCGAGTGGGACTTCCTCTTTGGCCCGGATAAAGAACATCGTCGCCTTATCCGGAGTTCCATTGAGCTCCTGTAAGGTGGTCAACGGAAGAAGCACCCGTGCACCGATGCCCTCACGATAGACCCCTGAAACCGTGAACTCATTACCCAGGATTTGCAATGGATCTTGAGCATGCATTTTCTTGGAGTTCGCATAGATCGTGTCGATGATGACTTCACGAGGCTCCGAAAATCTCCCTCCCTCAACAAAACTCAGGGTGGAATTGACCCGACCGAAACTTTCAGGATCGATCCCAAAAACAATATGGAATTGATCTCCCAAAAACTTAGCCAAAATCGGAGTGGCCGCTTCTACACCCTCGACCTCTTCAATCACCTTCTGGACTCGAACTGGGATCGTGCCGCTGTTGAGGGCAAAAATCACCGAGGCCTCCGAAGGTTGAAGGATGAAATCCCCCCCAATGCCTTGGGCTCGCCGGACTGTATCCACGAGCTGACCGTAAGACAGCCCCATACTGACCAGCAATAAGGCCACCCCTAATGCCACAGCGACCACGCTCACGAAAGTTCGGGTGGGCCTCTGTCGCAGATTGGAGAGAATCAGTTTAAACATTCTTCTTCCTTTGTCACATACACTCTAGCGGTGTCTCATACATTCTAGCGGATTTCACCGATAGGGTTAAGTTTACCCCCAAGAAGATTCTCCGTGTCACCGGACTCCTCTTCCACCTTGATCAACTCTGCACCGGGAGGAACGGGTACTTCAAAAGCCCCCTCTCGGACCGATTGATTGACTTTGATGCCTTCTTGGGCCAGTTTTAGAGCAATCCGATAGTTTTCACGCTCTCTCTTGATTTCAATTTCCAAAGGAATCAACACACCGTCGATCTCACTTGTGCGGTCATAGGTAATGGAGCTCACCCGTTCACCGGAATCGTAGTACTGCTGGCGAACCAGATGCATAGAACTGCGTTCGATCCAAAGTTTTCTCACCAATCGAACGGCCTGGGAAGTCTCTGCGACCTCGATGACTCCAATCACGTAGTACTTGAAGCGGGCATCCTCCGTCTCTTCCAAAAAATAGCGATAGCGTGAACCATCGACAGGAATCCGCTCTACCAGGATTCCCTCCAAAAGATGCTGAGGCCTAACATTCATGATGGGATTCTCTTGCTCGAACTCGGCATCCGCTCTTCCCGTCAGATACTTGTTCTCTCCGGGTATCCAGATTTGAAAAGTTTCTCCGGCTGCCGCCATGGCAATGACGGTTGAACTGGTCAGAGGATTGAGAATATTCACGAAGATCGAATCGGGCCACTTGGCCACAAGATAGGCTTTTGCGCTGCGGTATTCCTCAATAACCCCAGTCTCGATGGACCCCCCTACAAACTCCACCTTCAGACTCGAAACCGAGAGAGTTTCTGCCACAGCGTAGCGCTCATTGATCATCCGCACCAGTTCATCAAGGCTTGCCACCTGGGCCGACGCATAGGCCGGAGGAGTCGCCACCTGGGTTCTCTTCTTGACGGCACCGCCACAACCCACAAGTATCAGTATCCCAATTGTAATGCCTAGTGTCTTGCCCCAGGAATACCTTGACATTTGTGGCGAGCGCGACGGCGTCGAGTTCACGAAGCGACGACGACGCGATGTCTGTGCATCGTGGAGGAGGAGCGACAAAGAAATCGATGCCGCCCCGCCGCCACCCGTCGGGCTGATGGGGGTTGCGGGCGACCTCTGTGTCGCTCGTCGTCGCCGATGTCCCTGCATCGCCTTCTCCTCGCTCCTTGATCTCACCTCGCAAGACCCATCAGCAAATGTCACGTTATTCCTGGGACAAGACACTAAACTTTTCATGCTATCTCGCGCCCGGGAGATCTCCTCCTCGCCCGCAGCCACATTATGGCATAACCGACCATGGCCGTGACGAAGAGTGCGAACAGCGCTGTTCCCACTACAGGCAAGTTCTGTTCCAGAAAATCCCTGGCCAACTCTCCGTACATCACAGCCAGAATTCCCCACATAAAGTATCGAATGCTGCGACCTACCGCCACGGAGAGAAGAAACTTCACAAAGGAGAGTCGGAAAAGTCCTGCCGAAAGTACAAATATCTTGAACGGGGTGGGAGGAGGCAGCACAGAAGGGATCACAACCGCCCAAACGCCCCATCGTCGATACAGAGCCTCCACTTCCTTCATCTTTTCCTCTTTCAAGCGCTTGCGCAAGAAAGTTCCACTTCGGCGTCCAACCGAATAGAGCAAAGCACATCCGCAAATCGAGCCAAGAGTGGTCATGACGACGTAGTACGTCATCGACTGCCAACTCTGACCGGTGGACAACACCACAATCAAAATGTCATTTCCTTCCGGTAAGGAAAGAAAAGAAGAATCGGCAAGAGCGATAAAAAAAAGACCGGGGCCACCCAGGCTGACTATGAAAACATAGAGTTGGCTGATGAGGACTCGAACCGAACCCCAGAATCCTTCTGCTGTTGCCAGAAACATCACATCACTCGTCAAAAAAACGCCTATCGTACCATACACTGGTATGATGCCGGATGAGATGCACCCTCGTTCAGGACAAGTGACACCCATGAAGCACCAGACCGCTATTCAAGAGGAGATCGACAAGTTGGGCAGGACCTACGAAGAGGAGGTCCTGACCGGGCCAACCCGTGTGGTGTCTTTACCCGGCCGTAAATGCGAACCTCGTATTCTCAATACCTTTCTGGGCTTTGAACTTCAAGTGGCACAAAAGAGAATGACCTGTCCGGATATGAGCACTGCCCGCTACCTGAAGATTTTTGCCGAAATCGGCATGCCTTCCGTCAGAGCACCCTACGACCCCACCCTCACAACCGGTGTTCTTCCCCAACTCGAACAATCCTTAAGAAAGATCAAGGACTTCTTGTTAGAGGAGAATCTCGATCGGAAACAACACCAATCGAAGCTTAGAACCATTTACAGAAACATTCGAGAGAATCTGAAAATGGCGGAAAAAGAAATTGGGAGAATTTAGGGACAGGTTGGGGACAGGCCCCGCTGGGCCTGTCCCTAAATCTTCCCCAATTCTTCCCTAACTTTCTTCTTCCTCGTACATCTTCATCATTTTTTCACGCATGTTGAGAACCACCTCAACACCCGCCAAATTGACGCCCAATTCACGAGTCAGAGTCAAAATAAACTCCAGCCGCTGCAAATCTTTCCCCCTATAGACCCGCCTGTTTCCCGGAGTGCGGGCCGGCCTGAGCAGTCCCTCACGCTCGTAGGTTCGAAGCGTCTGGGGATGGATCTGGTACTTGTTGGCAACGGCACTGATCGTATAACCAACTGCTTTTTTCTTGACCACGTCAAAACATCTCTTTCTTCTATCCGGACTCGTCGACGCCGATCTTCTCCCTGAGATTCTGGGGATTCAACTGAGCAAATTCACGTAAAATTTCCTTGGATCGTTCGTCTTTAACGGTGGGCAGTACTACTTGTACTTCAACCAGTTGATCTCCTCGACCACCTCCTTTGGCGGAAGGAGCACCTCGACCCCGAAGTCGAAACTTCTGCCCATTCTGTGTCCCGGAAGGAATCTTCAGGCGCGCCTTGCCTTCCACCGTCGGCACCTCGATCTCCGCACCCAAGACCGCCTCATCGATGGTAATCGGTACCTTGCACAGGATGTTATTTCTCCGACGGGAAAAGAATGGGTGGGGTTGGACCCGAACCACCAGGAACAGATCCCCGGGAGGGCCACCGAACTCAGCCGCATCTCCCTTACCCGGAACCCGTATTCGTGAACCGGTCTTGACCCCCGCCGGGATTTTTACTCTGAAGCTCTCTACCTTTTGGGTGAGACCACCCCGGCGGCCCACACGGATGCGCGTTTGGGTCCCCCGGATCGCATCCAGGAAAGGAATTTCTACGCCATATTCAAGATCCTGTCCTCGAGTGGGGCGAGCTGAACCTGCACCGGCGTTCCCTCTTCCGAAAAGATCCGAGAAGATATCACCAAAGGTACTCTGTCCATCAAACCGGATGCCGTGAAAACCGTTCCCTGCAGCTGCCTGCTGCCCGTCTGGATAGAAACCCGGCGGCCGATCATAGATCTTTCGCTTCTCCGGATCACTCAGGACTTTATAGGCTTCCTGAATCTGTTTGAATCGCTCTTCAGCAGATGGGTCTCCGGGATTGACATCGGGATGGTATTTTCGCGCCAACCGCCGGTAAATCTTCTTGATCTCCGGCTGCGATGCATTTCTTTTGGCGCCCAAGACCTCATAGTAATCTTGTGCCATCAGTGCCTACCTACTTCTTCTCATCCACGTCGACATATTCCGCGTCGATGACTTCATCATCCGGTTGACCCTCTGAAGTCCCTTCAGAGCTATCTTCAGGATCGTCTGGCGGGGGCTCCTGGCCATCCTGCGGAGCCGACTGGTACATCACCTCGGCCAGTCGATGGGAAGCTTGAGTCAGGTTTTCGACGGCCTTGTTGATGGCCTCCACGTCATCTCCTTCCATCGCTTTTTTGGTATCGGCTACCGCCTCTTCGACGGCCTTGGCATCATCGTCGCTGATCTTATCTCGATTTTCCGTGAGGATCTTCTCGGTATTGTAAACCAGGTTGTCTGCTTGATTGTGCGCTTCGATCTCTTCCCTCTTTCGGCGATCTTCTTCGGCATGAGCCTCTCCATCTGAAACCATTTCCTTGATCTCGTCGTCGGCCAGGCCACTGGAACTGGTTATGGTGATTTTTTGCTCTTTACCGGTGCCACGATCCTTGGCACTCACGTTCAAGATGCCATTGGCATCGATGTCGAAGCTCACCTCAATCTGAGGAAGGCCGCGTGGCGCCGATGGAAGTCCCACCAAATGAAACTTACCCAGAGACTTGTTGCCGGTGGCCATGGGACGCTCTCCCTGCAAGACATGAATCTCGACAGAAGTCTGGTTGTCCGCTGCGGTCGAAAAAACTTCGGTTTTACGCGACGGTATCGTGGTATTGCGTGCAATGAGGACCGTATTGACGGCCCCCAGGGTCTCGATCCCCAAAGAGAGGGGTGTCACATCCAACAACAGTAAATCTTTGACGTCCCCACCCAAAACACCCGCCTGAATGGCAGCACCCACCGCCACTACTTCATCCGGATTGACGCCCTTGTGGGGTTCTTTCTCGAAAAAGTCCTTCACGATTTGCTGCACGCGAGGTATCCTCGTCGAACCTCCAACGAGCACCACCTCAGCGATCTGGTCCGGCTTCAAACCCGCATCGTCAAGAGCCTGTTTGCAGGGTCCGAGGGTTTTCTGGAGAATATCTTCGACCAGCTGCTCAAATTTGGAGCGGGTGAGCTTCATATTCAAGTGCTTGGGTCCGCTGGCATCCGCTGTGACAAAAGGAAGGTTGATATCGGTCTCTTGAGTCGTTGACAGTTCCATCTTGGCCTTCTCAGCCGCTTCCCTCAGTCGTTGCAAGGCCATCTTGTCTGCAGAAAGGTCGATCCCCTGGTCCTTTTTGAATTCCTCGACAATCCAATCAATAATACGATGGTCGAGATTGTCTCCTCCAAGGTGGGTATCACCGCTGGTGGACTTCACTTCAACGACACCTTCACCGACCTCCAGGATTGAAATATCGAAAGTGCCTCCGCCAAAATCGAACACCGCAATCGTTTCATCCTTTTTGGTCTCCAAGCCATAGGCCAAGGCCGCTGCGGTGGGTTCATTGACGAGACGCAGAACTTCAAGTCCGGCGATTTTCCCCGCATCCTTGGTTGCCTGTCGCTGGGAATCATTAAAGTATGCAGGAACGGTGATGACCGCCTGGGTCACTTTTTCGCCCATATACTCTTCGGCAGCGGACTTCAGTTTCTGCAGAATCATGGCCGAGATTTCAGGCGGAGGAAATTGCTTATCCCCGAGCTGCACACAGGCATCGTTGTTGGAAGCCTTGAAGACCTTATAAGGCACCATCCCCATCTCTTCGGAAACCTCGTTATGTTTGCGCCCCATGAAGCGCTTGATCGAGTAAACCGTGTTCTCCGGATTGGTAACCGCCTGGCGCTTGGCAACCTGACCCACTAAACGTTCGCCACTCTTGGTTATGGCAATGACCGAAGGGGTCAGGCGACTTCCTTCGGGATTGGTAATCACCGTGGGCTCCCCTCCCTCCATCATGGCCACTACCGAGTTGGTGGTCCCTAAATCAATTCCTATAATCTTACCCATTCAAAAACTCCTCTCCTGTTCGCTCTATCCAAAAATCTTCAAAACTCTAGCAATTTGTCGCACAATTTATCTATAAGATGTGAGTGTAGGGCTGTCAAGTTGGTGCGATCTCCCGTCTAGGGGCCTGTCCGAGTCATAGCTGGGGTCGCAGCGTGTCTATCGGAAAAAACCAGGCAAGCTCCACCAGGGTCGCTTGGGAAGATGCAGGAGAGGAATATGATTAGGCTGTTCATCGTTGGCAAGCCGCACCGCCACCTTCAGGAAATCTCGGGCTGCCCGCCGTTTGGGATAGCGAAGGAGAAACGGGCTGATCGCTTGTACGGAGTCGGGAATTCCGCGATCGAAATGGATAAAACCGAGATAACTGATGTTGTTTCGAACGCACAGATACTTGAACATGAGATTGTGAAAATTCTGAAGGTGGGAGTTCTGAACCCCACCTCGATACATGTTCACCACAAACTTGATCTTGAGATCGTTGATCAGACCCGCTAAAACGTATGCTGCGTAACGGTCCCAGGCCTTGAGTCGCTCGATCAACTTTCCAATGTTGAGATCCTTCTCGTCTTCAATCATCCAGCGCAGATTCGATTTCACTGGAGATAAGAATTCTTCTCTTTCAAGCTCACCCCACAGGAAGCGCAGAATGGCGGCCTTGAGAAAAACAAAGGCGTTGTGCAATGAAAGAGCCTCAGGTGTGATCACCACGATTTTTTCGCTGGCACCCAAAAAGAAGTCCAGCACCTCAGGAGCCGTCCCTGCACCCAAGTCCACCAAAACATAGTTTGCATCTAGATTCCCAAGACCATTCAGCAGCTCTTTCTTCAACTCTTCTTCCAATTTCATCTCCGGCGTGCCGCTGTAGGAGGAACAAATCATCTGCAGGTTCTCCTGCTCCGTAGGCGTCAAGATTTGTTCGAGGTCAGAGACTTTATTCAGGAGAAAGTTGTTGATCGTCCCATTCGGGGAGCGAACACCTAAACAGGAATTGAGGTTGCCACATCCTAAATCCAGGTCAACAGCAACCACAGAACCTGTCTTTCCGCGAAACTGTTGGGCCAGGCTCAGGGCAAGATTGGCCGTTATAACAGTCTTTCCCACTCCACCTTTGCCGCTGGCGATGGCGATGGTGCGACTCTTCGAAGGTTGCACTCTCCCCCTTGATGACTCAATCATCCGTTTAAGCGCTGAGGAAACGTGGATATGCTAGCACACATGTGGAGCACTCACTACCACTCCACTATATGAGGACGAAATCCTGAAAATCTGTTGTGTAGTCGGTACGATGTTGCTATAATTCCCGCCACTATTTATAATGCCTTTCATGAGGGGATCCCGATTGGAGTGACTGCGATGAAGGAGGGGAAAGACCAGCGAATCCGGGCCTTAAAGGATCATCTCCGTTCACTGAGCGATAGGAAAGTGCCTCCCGAAGCTGCAGCACCCGCCCCCGAGGCTGCCCCCGACACCCCTTCTTCCATGGGTGACACTGCTGCCGGCCTGGTCACCATTACCGCAAATGGCAGGACAGGTAAGGGATTTATTGTCGATGGGGAAGGTACCATAGCGACCAATTTCCACATCGTGGATTCAGCCAGTCGCATCAAGGTGAGCGCCGCCTCTGGAGACGTCTTCCTGGGAAAAATTATTCGTCTGGACGAAAGTCGGGACCTTGCACTGATTCAGATTCCGGCCAAAACAGCCCAGTATTTCACCCTGGGGGATGCCAGCAGCGTCGATGTGGGTGAAGACGTCTTCGTGCTGGGAGGCCCTTCCAATAATTCCACCGAACTCACCAAGACAATCATCAATGCCCTTCGCGTCATCGAAGGGACCGTGCTCATCCAGGTGGACCAGCAGATTGATCCTGCCAACAGTGGCAGTCCTTTTCTAACCGAGCAGGGAGCCGTAGTTGGAATCGCCAGTTACAAGATGGGTCCGCAAGATTACAGCGCCGGATTTGGTGTAAGCGTCAAGGAACTCAAGGCCTTCATCTCAGGCCAATAACCCCTCTTATTTCAATTACTTGACTGAGAACTCCGTGAAAGCCCCGCTATCAAACCTGAGAAGACTACGGGAGGGCGCCGGCTGATCGGGTGGCTCAGGTTCCAAAGTGAACAGAATATGGAGCAGTTTGTCCTGGGCCTCGGCGTTCTCCTGTTGAAACAGAGGAAGTAAGGGCTCGGTCACATCGAGGCGCTGGGTCTCCCCCGGGGAAAGTTGTTTGGGTTCAGTCAGTAAGGGCGTCAGGGAGCCGGCTCCCTTTGCGGCAAAGACATCCTTCACGGTTACCGGTTGGTGGTAGCCGTTACTCAACTCCAGAAACGCTTTCCCTGATTGAACACTAGGAGAAACCCGTACGATAGGCATGGACGGTTTTTCCGCTGGTTTGCTGTCCTGCTGGAGAACTGCAGCCTTCACGCCACCACTCTGCTCCGTCTCCTCGGTCTTACTCATCTGGGCTGCAAACCAGGACAGCTCCTTGGGTTGCGTCGGCTCCTGGGCTCCTTGACTCTTCACTGCCGCGGGAGCCGCCGTCGGCTCTGCGGAAAGCTTTGGAGCTGTGGCAGGAGCCTGAGGGGCTGCTGGGGCCGCCGCCGGGGCGGCAGAAGGAGCTTCGGGGACTGGCGGGGCCGCCTTCGGTTCTTCCTCCTTAAACTTCATTGGCACCGGGGCCCCAGAAGGAGTCTCAGGGGCTGCTGGAGCGGCTGGAGCGACAGAAGGAACCTCAGGGGCCGCTGGAGCGGCAGAAGGAGCCTCAGGGACTGCTGGAGCGGCAGAAGGAGCTTCGGAGACAGGAGGGGCCGCCTTC
>PVMK01184608.1_pt1 | contig 11628 bp, 17 predicted proteins | sample 1853481 | NCBI WGS metagenome assembly PVMK01 (sample SAMN08533507, study PRJNA380276) | Marine sediment metagenome, whole genome shotgun sequencing project. | reverse complement strand
CGTTACCTGCGTTCGGCGTTGATTAGTTCGATCATACTTTTCGCCGCCGGCGGCGTGCTCGGATTCATGATCTCCGGGCTGGACATTGTCATACCCGCGCATTATCACGGCGCCACTGTTGGCGTCACCATCGCGTTCATGGGCCTTGGCTATTATTTACTGCCACGCCTCGGCTACGGTCCGTTGCCCGCGCGAATGGCATTTTGGCAGCCATTGCTTTACGGCGGTGGCCAGTTGATGCACATCGCCGGACTGGCATGGACCGGGGGCTACGGCGTTCAGCGCAAAACGGCCGGACTCGCCCAGGGCGTAGATCGGCTTGGTGAAATTGCCGGCATGGGATTGATGGGCCTAGGTGGCCTGGTTTCGGTAATTGGCGGCCTGTTGTTTCTCATTGTGGCGTGGAAGTCGATGCGCGGCCGGCAAGCAGACGCATGATGGAAATCCTGGTATTCACGCTCAACGCGATTTTTGTTTACCTGTTCTCGGACTGGATAATTCGCATCATTGTTTTTTAGGTGGCCCCGAAAATGCTCTGCAATAACTGGAATGACACAAGAACAAGTATCAGAAAGACGATGAAAAATACGACTTGTCGGTGTTTCAATGCCGCGCCAGCAAAGAAATCTGCTAATGACATCGTCAGGCCATCACGGGATTGCCGCGTCGGGCTTCGCCCTCCTCGCAATGACGTCGCTCTATTGATATCGCCCGCTGGGGCGGGCTCCTACGGGTTCATTCTTAGATTTGTGGGAGCGGCTTTAGCCGCGATTTTCTAACTGTCCATGCAGACGTGCATCAAAGGTCGCGAAATGATGCTCGAACCAGTCCGATAACTTTTCCTGTAACAAATCGAAACCCTTGTCGGGATCAAGCGCGAACTTATCCATCAGGTCGCGGATCTGCTCGAGCAATTCCTCATGTTCTTCCTTGTGCGCCTCGTATTCAGGGTAGGCAGCTTCGCGCATGAGTTTTTCTTCAAGCGCAAAATGTGCGGATATCGAGAAGTGCACGTCTCCCATGAATTGCTCGATCGAATCGGCATCCTTGCGTGTTTTCATCTCATCGTAAATCTCGTTGATCAGCTTGATCATTTGCTCATGCTCAAAGTCGACGGATTCCACGCCGACGGCGAATTCAGATTTCCAGGTAAGTAACGGCATCCTGATTCCTAGTCGATGACAAACTGCTTCTGCAGGTCATCGAAAGTGATGACCAGGTTCTGGCCCGGCGCAATCGTAAGCGCTTGTCGACGTTCATAGTCATAACCGTCGCCCGAACCCGAATCATTCATACCGACGAACAGCAAATAATCCCCGGCATCGATCGTCACGCGTCGATAGACGTTGGCCTTGCCGTCTTTCCACAATCCGCTTGGCAGCACTGTCTCGGCGTAAACGAGCCTGTCGTCGAAACGCATTTCCACCTGGATCGGATGCCGCTCCCGCGGGCATTCGTCGGGCTTTCGCATATTCGGCGGCAACGCATTCAGTTCTTCCTGGGTCAGGCGGCGGCACTCCCCGACACGCTCTGCAGGATGAGAAAATGTAAGAGAAACAATGGCTTCCTGCTCATCAAGTATGCGGTAGTCCGGCCACACAGAAAATACGCCTACGGCCGCAACGAACAAGGCATAGGCAATTGCCTGACCAAGCATCCTGATCATGCTGCCGCCTCCTGTTCGACCTGCACTGGTCCCGGCAACGAGTCGCGAAACGCGTTGATCTGGTCGACTACCCGTCCCGTGCACTCCGGAAAATCGCGCCACGCGGCCGCGATTCTCCGGTCATCGATACGCTTTCGCAGCCGCGGATCGCGCCGGCGCTCGATTCTCTGTTGCGTTATTTCAGTTCCGAGCCGGTAATGGCAAGTGCCACCGTCGCAAGCGGCCAGGAAGATGCCATCCGCAAAATTTCGGCTTAAACAAAAGTCGATGAACGTCGGCGGTATTTGTCCCATACATTCAACTTCGACGGACGCTTCACCAGCAGCTTTCAATTGCCCGGCCAGCGATGATCCTCTGCAAGTAAAACTCAGAATTCTCCTGTCACCGGTCAGGGTCGAAGTGGCCGCTATCATCGCCTCGTGAATCGCGGCAGCCGGCAATGCCGGCAAATCGATGCCGGGTACGAGCGGACGCCTGGTCCGAAACGGCGATGCGGTCGGACAGGCGCCAACACATATTCCGCAACTGACGCAGAGCTCCGGAATCACGACCGCCTCGGTTTCGAATTTCAGCCCATCACTTCGCGGCGACATCTGAATGGCGGAATACGGACAGTCATCTACGCAGCGTTGGCAACCATTACAGTTGTCCAGGTTAACGATCGCGGCTTGCTGCACTTGTTTGCGCGGCAGCCAGGGCGCGATAACGAGCAACGCACTGATTCCGACCAGTAGCAACCAGACCAGTCCCGGTGACCATATTTGTGCGAGCGGATAGACGTGCAGATAAAACCAGTCGAGTTGCATGGTTTGTGGGGCAAGCGCCAGGTTCGCCTTGTCCTGGCTTTCCGCGGGAAATACCAGGGAGAGAATCAGCATGGCCAGCAGCGTGCCGGCCATCAGCCGTCGCGGTGGATTGATGCTGGCACTCGACAAGCGAAATACATGCAACCAGATGCCAAAGACCAGGAAAATGGGTAGCCCAACCAGGTGCAGGAACGCCATTAAGGTAAAGAAGCGGTTGCTCAGTGCCGCATCGGTCAGGAAATTTGCTGCCATCGGTCCGTGAAGATCGGGATTCGGTCGATTAACTCAGCCGAAGTGATCGCCACGAATTGTGCAAGCTCATCCCACACCAGCCAGTAGCCGGTAATGCCGAGCGCAAACACAAGCCAGACCAGCGGCATTCCGGTAATCCAGGTGAACCAGCGTTTTCCCCGATAGGTATCAAAAGAAAACTCTTTGAAGACATGCAGGAGAATCGTGACGATGGCGCCGTCCGATGCATAGCGATGCAAACTGCGCATGATGCCGCCGAGATACCATTGCTCGCGCGTCAGGTATTCAACCGACTCGAATGCACCGGAGACGCTGGTCCGGAAAAAAATGAGCAGCCAGATGCCGCTGATCAGGACGATCCAGCAAAAGAAAATGGTCAGGGAGCCGAGGTGATTGAACGGCGACCCGGTTGGCCCGAACGCCCTCGCCAGCGGCCGCATCACGACTCGAAGCCCAGTACGGCCAGCCTTTTGCAGGAAGGTGAGCAGCGTGTTGCTCCGAGCTAACTGGTTCGATTGGGGCGAAATCCTCGCCAGAGGTACAACGCAACTGACAGCACAATCATAAAGCCAATGGCGATCTGAAGAAGAGTGAGTTGTCGATTTCGTAGCGGCCACTGGCCGGATTGAAGACCGTGCAGAAGAGCCGGACCCGGTCAACGAGACTCGACAACAAGTGACCTGATGACTCGGGACGATTGAAGACCAGCTGCTTCAGCGGTTCGACCAGCCAGGTAATTCGAATTTGACGCCGTAGACCTGGCGGTAGACCACACCATTCCTGTCAATGATCGTCGTTTGATTGATGTGATCAAAGCCCCGTGGCGATACGAAGGAAAGAAATCCGAGAGCTCGCATCACGCCTCGATCGTCTCCGGTGTGCCGCTCAAAAAACGCCAACCGCTTGCCTCGATGCCCTGCTGCGATGCAAACGCCCGCATAGCGCTGGGCGTGTCGTGGCCGCGTCGAAACCAATCGTGACGACCTCGAAGCTCTCGTCACCAAGCACCTCACGCGCGGCACGCACGGCGCCATCGAGATATTTCGTGGTGGTCGGACAAACGTGATGACAGGATGTAAAGATCATGCTGACAACCAGCGGCTTGCCGGCATAATCGCCGAGCCGGACCTGGCGGTGCAGGCGGTCGACGAATTCGTGGTTGCCTAGCTGGTTACCGATCGCGGCCTGGGAAACCCGTAGTGCGCTATCCGCATCATACTGGCCGCCGGCGTCGCTCTGCGCCATTGCAAGCACTGGCGATAACAGGAAGAGATGTAGGAGCGGCTGCAGACGCCAAGGGGGATGGAAATCGCGGCTACAGACGCCCCTACAAAAGGAAAAGGGGTCTGATAGGTAATTCAATGATTCAGACCCCCTGTTGTCAGCTCATTGGCCAGACGGAAGCCAAATACTTCCAGTTGACGATGTAATAGAGAACGAATATGACCAGGAAAAAGATCGCCAGCAGGAACGTGCCTGGTGCCGCAAACCCCCACTTGCCCGCGGCTGCATGGCCGCCGTCCGGAACGACAATCGGCTCGGCCTTGGTCAAGATGCTGGTCGTGAAGCCGTAGGTCGATTCGGACCCGATCGGTTTGCCGAAGAACACCGACAGTACCGTCACCAGGACGAAAATCGCACCACCGAGTACCGCGGCAACTCCGGAAATGCCTACTATACCCATGAGGGTGTAGGCGCTGGCCGGATAGTCGAAGCCTATGATTGCATCGGTAAACGCCATGTCCCAGTGCCTGCGCTGAACGCCCAGCGTGCCGGCGCCCATCATCGCCAGTGTGAATACCATCATGCCAAGCCCGAACAGGTATGGCTGCCATTTCGCCAGCGATGGCAACATGACCTGACGACGGAACAAGGTCGGAATCAGGAAGTAAGTCAGCGACATGAAGGCGAGCGTCGAGCCGATCACAACCGTCGCGTGGAAATGTCCAGGCACGTAAATCGTGTTGTGAATGATGATGTTGATTTGCTCGGTACCCATGACAACACCGGAGATGCCGCCGATGAAGCCGAAGCCGATCAGGGAAATGAACATGCCGGAGAATACCGGGTTGCCCCACGGGCGCTTTTCTGAGCCACTGGAACAGTCCGTTGGTAAACCCTTTCGCACGCTGTGCAACCTCGATCGATCCCGGAACCGTCAGGCCATGCACCATGCTGGCAAGCACTGCGAGGTACATCGCGTAACTGGTGTTGAAGATCTTCCATTCCGAACTGAGGCCCGGATCAACCAGCAGGTGATGCGCGCTCGCAAGTTGCAGGAACGCGATGTACAGGAAAAAAGCGGTGCGACTGACCTTTTCCGACAATGGCCTGGCGCCAAAGACTATTGCAGCAATGGCGTACCAGACGGCCACATGGGCGGCGACATTTATCTGTTGTGAAGAGTGCCCAAGTGCCCACCAGACCAGCCGGTACATGGCAGCATCGATGTGATTGATATACCCGAGTGACCAGAGGTAGGTTGGTATCAGGATGATCGCACCTGACGCGATCGTAAACACAGCGATGATGCACGCGGTCAGCGCACCGAAAGTAACGAGTGGAATAGATCCTTCGTAAGTCTTTTCCTCTTTTGCAATGACGAGCGTGCCGAGGAAGACAAAACATCCCAGTAGCGCACCGACGGCAAACAGGATCAGGCCGAGATAGAAATTAGGGGTTGGCCGGCATCGGAACATACGACGTCATCATGACTGACGCATCGCCGTTCAATACAGCCAGGTTGTTGATGATGATGCCGGCGAGCATTAACAAGAAGCCGAGCCAGGCGATCTTCGGCGTCGCCAGCCGGCATCTCAGCAAAGTCGACGAACAGAAATAGAGGATCGCTATTTCGAAGGTGATCATCCAGAAGATCAGCATGTTCACGCCATGCAGCGTCAGGAGCTGGTAAAAACGATCCGCGGGAAGCAGGTGCACGGCTGGCCAGCGCGTCAGTGTGACCAGTAAGGCAGTGATGCCGCCGAACAGTAAGATAACGATGGCCAGCACGGCGATAATCCGCATGAGTTGTTCGGCCGGCTTGTGAAATTGCAGACCGGATTCGGGGCAGGTTCTGAAAAGTTCACGGTTCATGGCGCCCCCTCCGTTATGTAGATTTTGCCAGTCATATTGTGATGACCAAGGCCGCAGTATTCGTTGCAGATTATGGTCTGTTCAGCGCCGGTATCCGGGGTGACCGTCAGCACCATTTCGTAGCCAGGGAGAATCTGCGTGTTGATATTGACGGGCTGCAGCGAGAACCCGTGCTGCCAGTCCATCGAGGAAATATGCAGCCGGTAGGTCTGCCCTCTCTCGAGTTCCAGCAAGGGCCACCACTGCCACAGCCGTCCCAGCAGGTAAACGTCGCTGCCCGGTGGCGGATGAACGACCGGTATTCTTGCGTCGGTCTCCGTACGCACGGTGTATGCATCGACCATCGCCTGCGTCTTTGCCAGGAATGCCCGTGGCGTCGTTCGATAAGCTTCGTTAGAAAGGTTTTGCTTACCGTAGACATGCCAGAGCGGCATCATGATGAACATGATCAACGACCAGAGCAGAGCGATCGATATCCAGGCTCCTTCAACTCGGTCGAGTGGTTGCTTCCACCATAAGGTTTCCGCGGGGGGTTGAATCGCGCTCACAGTATTACCCCTTATATGTGAGTTTGCTGAATTAGTTAGTCGCTACGGCGCAATGGGGATCGTTACGATTTCCATGATTCCCCAGATGATGTAGAAGACCGCCGGCACGACGACGCCGATGAACAACAGGATGAACGGGTTATCAAGAATTCGTTGAAAAATCGGGACGCGGACAAAACCCTGCGCTCCAGTGTTCTCGTCACTCATAAGAATATCCTCAGGCAATTTGTTGTTTCCCCGGATGCTCTCCAACATCGCCACAACCCGGGCAGCACGCTAGTGGTAATCTAAACTCCAAGGTGCAGGTACCAACTTAGTGCGCCTGCCCCTGCCGCAACACTGGGGAAAATACGTAGTCGAGTGCGCCCGTCCGCGCATCGCCTGACCGCGAAAAACAGGTAAGCTGCCCGACATGAATAAGTACCTCATCTGCTGGATCCCCGTGCTCCTGATGCTCGCCGCTTGCGGCGATGCAGACCGGCAGGAAGTGTCAGTTCATGCCACGAAATACCGTGCAGCTGACTCCGGCGCCTGTGTCGAGGACACCGTCACGGGCCTTGTCTGGGAGGCCAAGTCAGCCACTGCCGGACTCCACGATTGGCGAAACACGTACACCTGGTTCAATCCGGACGAAGCAAATAATGAACTCGACTATCGCGGCGTGCCGGATGGTGGCGACTGCCGTGATTCCGCCTGCGACACCTGGGAATTTGTCCGGGCCGTGAATGTTGCCGGCCATTGCGGTCAATTTGACTGGCGTATGCCCACTCGGAACGAGCTGATGTCAATTAGTGACCTGAGCAAAGCCGACAACCCACCCACCGCCAACCTTGAATATTTTCCTCATATGCAAGCCGACGAATACTGGACTGGATTCGACTACAGCACCCAGTATCAATCAGCCTGGGCCTGGAATTTCTTCTATGGCCATGACCGGGTCGACTGGAAAAAGTCACAGAAATTCGTGCTGCTCGTACGCGGCACCGCAAACAATCTCGATAAAGTCAAAGAATGATCGACCCGCTGCCTTCGCTAGCGAAGACTGCCCTGATCCTGGTCATCATCCTGGTGTCGCTCAGCTCGTATTTGAGACTCGACCACTCCGGCATCGGTTGCGAGCCGTGGCCTGCGTGTTACGGCAACATCGGCGTTGCCACAGAGTCGCCTGGGTCGCGAACACCTACGAGCGATTACTCAAAGAGGCGAATCAACCACTGTCCTGGGCCACGCCGCTACACCGGCTCGTCGCCAGCGTTCTCGGCGTGCTCATCCTCGTCATGAATATGTTTGCGCTGCAAAAAAAGAGTCAGCGAATATTTTCGCTCGGACTTCTTGCGTTAACGGTCTTCCTTGCATGGCTCGGCATCTATTCCCAGGGACTGCATAGCCCGGCGGTGGTGATGGGCAACCTGTGCGGCGGCTTCGCACTGCTCGCGCTGCTCGGCTGGATGGTATTGCGAAAGCCGAATGGCGAGACAAAAACCATCAGTTCAGTTCGCCGCTGGGCATTGCTCGCGATCGTTGTGCTGTGTGTGCAAATTTTCCTGGGCGGACTAACCAGTGCGAATTTCGCCGCATCAGCCTGCCAGACCGTTCCCGATTGCCACGGGTCCTGGTTGCCCGGCGCAGAAATTGTCACTGCTTTCGATCTGTCCCGCACGCTCGAGATTGGTGACACCGGCATGGTCCTTGGCGGCGCGGAACGGGCGGCGATCCACAAACTGCACCGACTGATCGCGCTGCTGACCGTAATCAGCGTGCTGATTGCCGGGACTTTCGCATATAAGGAGGGACGGGGTGTCAGGGTCGTCGGCTTCGTAGTTATAACGCTGGTCACTTTTGAATTTGTACTCGGCGTCTCGGCAATCATGACCGGCTTACCGATCGGTGTCGCCGTCGCACACAACTGGCTCGCTGCAATACTGCTGCTGGCGCTGTTGAAATTATTCGCCGATACCAGGGTCGGGTCAGCATCAGCACCTGGTTGTTGAATCCAGGCTCAAATTAGGCCGATCATTTGACCGAATCGAGTTGCCAGTCAAAAACTGGTCCGGATCCGACCCGCACCTGTGGACTCGCAACTTACAAATCGAGGCGCATGCCCTCCCGGGCAAATTTGTACCCCTGCTTTGTGACCAGCGTCTGTTCGGCGCTTCCGTCAATCAGTAACGGGTTGGTGTGATTCATGTGAATAAAAATGATGCGGGATTTCTCGTCATCGCTCAATTCATCGAACAGGGCCATGCTCTCCGACACGAACGGGTGGGGGATTCCGCTCATGTCCCTGCCCGGCAGTTCACCGTCAGCAAAAAACGCGGCGTCAAGCAAAGCGTAATCGACTGAGCGGATCACTTTCAGAATATCGATATCCCACCGATCCCATTTGTCGATGTCCGGAATAAAAACAGCGGATTTGTTGGGACCATCTATGCGAAAGCCGACCGTCTCTGTGTATTCGTCCCGGTGTGGCACCAGAAACGGTGTCACCGTCAATCGTCCCGGCAATTCGATCGGCACATCAGTTTCAATCGGCATGAGTTTTATGTTTTGGTATCGCACCAATTGATCCCATGGTCCATTCGACGACAGATACTCCCGCATGCGCGGCATTGCGTATACAGCTACCTCTCGAGCGCCGATAGCCTCGTGCCCAAAGTGCATCAAGCCAGTGTAGTGTCCGATATGGCCGTGGGTCAGAAACACGCCGCCCAACTCATAGTCGTTATCCGGGGCAGTGCGATGCAGCTGATACAGCTGCTCGCGGATATCAGGCGTAGCGTCGAACAGGAACTTGCTTTGGTTTTGTTCATCGACAACGGCTATGGAACTTGTCAGCCGCCTTAAGTCCTTGTTTTCCCATGCGATGATGCAGTGCGGTGCATAACAGCTTGCCTGTGGGTAGCCCGCATCCTGCGTAATGCCAAGCACATAGATGTAAACATCGTCACCGGCAACGGCCCAACCTGAAAAAAGCGTGGCAGTCAGTATCGTCAGTTTGAAAATAATCCTTGTCATCGTTGGTTCCCAAGTGCGACCAGTCCTGCCAGATTCGTGGAGCGGACACTAAGAGCTTAACCCAGGCGTCCATAACATGGAGGCAAGAATCCTGAGTCAGGAGCAGATCCGATCAAACTCAGTTTATTGCCAAAGACAAACATTGCGGTCACTATCTCGCACTGGCCCCAGAGCCAAAAAGAAGACTGCATCCAAACTGACGGAATACTTGAAAGTGTTTGCGACAAATCATTGCCGGGTAGCTATCGCCTTCACTGTCCTGTCCGTGATGCTGACTGCATGTACTGAGGATCGATCAGGCTCGATAGCGCCCGTTGCTCGATCGGGAAATGACGCCGACCACCGGCCCGGCCTCCGGCGCGCTGGTGGTTGCAGGCGGCAACGTCAAGGATGCAGCGATCATCGGGCGATTCCTCGAACTGGCTGGCGGGCCCGATGTTGCCATCGTCGTGGTTCCGACTGCAGCCGAGGGCGATGTCTACAGCCTGGAATGGGATTACCTGGAACCGTTCCGCGAGGCTGGCGCGACGAACCTGACCGTCCTGCACACGAGGGACCCGGCCGAGGCCAATACGCAAGCATTTGTCGCGCCCGCTGAAGGACGCCAGGGGCGTCTGGTTTGTCGGCGGCAGGCAATGGCGCATTGCGGATTCCTACCTCGGCACGCTCACCGAAAAGGAATTTCGCGCGGTGCTGGACCGGGGTGGCGTCATTGGCGGGTCGTCGGCAGGCGCAACGATCCAGGGCTCATACCTTGCTCGCGGCGACACCAATGCAAACACGATCATGATGGGAGATCACGAACAAGGATTCGCGTACATACAAAATGTTGCCATCGATCAGCACCTGTTAGTGAGGAACCGCCAGTTCGACCTGATCGAAATCATCCAGGCCCATCCCGAACTCCTCGGCCTGGGGCTGGATGAAGACACTGCGATCGTTGTCAGGGGCAATGAATTCGAGGTCGTCGGACAAGGCTACGTGGCCATCTATGACAGCAGCCGGATCGTCGGACCTGGCGGCCAGTTTTATTTCCTGGCGCCGGGCGATCATTTCAATATGAAAGAAAGACAAACCGCTGCGGCCCGGCGACGATTCGGAGCCGTTCGCCGTCATCAATGACTGGACTCATGGGGTGACAAAGGCGGCGATGCGTCGAGTGAATAGGCTCTTTCTCATCGTCATCGGGTTCACGCTGTGGGCTGGCGCAAAGTGCCGATGCGAATGCACAGCCGCCAAAACATCGTCCTGATCATCTCCGATTACATGGGCTACCGCGATACCGAGCCCTACGGCGCCGAAGACGTGCGCACGCCGTCATTGGCGCGACTGGCGTCCGAGGGCGTCACGATGACGAAACTTCTACGCGGCGGCGCCAGTGTGCGGGCCGGCTCGTGCTGCGCTGTATACCGGCCAGTACCCGGCTCGCATCGGCTTTGAAAAGAATATTCGAACAGAGGCCGACGGCCTGAGTTCCTCTATCCCGTCGTTGCCACGCTGGCTGCACGATGCCGGTTATCGAACGGCACTCTTCGGCAAATGGCACCTGGGCTCTGCTAGAGATTTCACGCCAAATGCGCACGACTTCGACGAGTTCATCGGGCATCACCAATGGACCGTGAGCTACTACAACCACAAGACCGAGCAGGGCGATCCCGGCCTGTATGAGAACGATCGAATCATCGAGCGCGACGGCTACCTGACGGATCTGTTAAGCGACGAAGCAGTCGACTTTATCGGTCGGAACCGGGATAAACCATTCTTCCTGACACTTGCCTATAACGCGGCGCTGCCACCCTATCAGCCACCCGGGTTGCCGGAATCAAAATGGGACGATGGCTGGGACGTCAATACGGCGACGCGTGATGACTATGTGCGCATGGTCGAACGCATGGACGAGGGCATCGGCAAAGTCCTGGATACGCTGGACGCGCTCAATCTTGATGAGGCCGTCGGCCTCTGTTCGAATATTCTTTTCAAAGTCGATGCGAGCCGGGTACTGGCCGGTATACAGCGCAGCACGAGCCGGCCCGCACACTGGCGCCGCCGCGTAGAAGTTTGTCATCGTGACGCCCTCGGACGCCAGTCGCGCCAATGACGGCGTGCGCACGTCTTCGGCGCCGTAGGGCTCGGTATCGTGATAACCCATGTAATCGGAGATGATCAGAACGATGTTTGGCGGCTGTACATTCGCATCGGCACTTGCGCCAGCCCATAGCGTGAAACAGATGACGATAAGAAAGAG